>Ga0123354_10021998_pt1 | contig 10053 bp, 10 predicted proteins | sample TergutLab28metaG_2_FD_97872 | JGI IMG/M metagenome (GOLD analysis project Ga0123354, IMG submission 97872) | Labiotermes labralis P4 segment gut microbial communities from Petit-Saut dam, French Guiana - Lab288 P4 | ecosystem: Host-associated > Arthropoda: Insects > Digestive system > Gut ...
ACAGTGCCACTCACGAGCAGCACAGTACCACTCACGAGCAGCACAGTGCCACCCACGAGCAGCACAGTGCCACTCACGAGCAGCACAGTGCCACCCACGAGCAGCACAGTACCACTCACGAGCAGCACAGTGCCACTCACGAGCAGCACAGTGCCACTCACGAGCAGCACAGTACCACTCACGAGCAGCACAGTGCCACCCACGAGCAGCACAGTGCCACTCACGAGCAGCACAGTACCACCCACGAGCAGCACAGTGCCACTCACGAGCAGCACAGTACCACTCACGAGCAGCACAGTCCGCATTTAATCAAATGACTGTGAATCGAGTGGCACAGTACGTGTATCTGACGAACTGAACGCATACAGATTCCGTAGTTCTAAGTTTCTCACAATAATAAGCACGATAGGAAATAGGCCTATCGTATAACCCAACTTGAAGGTGCGCTCGGACTCTTTGCGTTGCGATTTGCGCAATAGTACTTACAGTCTGGCTGTATTGGCTGCGACTTGTGCGCACACAGGTTGTCTCTCTTCTTCAGCTTATTATTATTGTTATTAAATTTTTCTTATTATAGTCACTAGTAAAAATAAACATTTTTTCCGTTCCAGGTTTAGTGAAATCGGCCAACTTTTCCCAAAGCTGTTACGATGACCGTGCGCCGGCAAGCACTAAGGGCCCGATCATTTCATGAGCCGTTATTCGTGCCGTCCAGGTAGCGGCTAATCTGTTGCTAAATTGCAAAACAGTGGAACTGTAGACTGATTAACCCTGTAATGACAAAACTGGATCCCTCACATTAAAGTCACAGACCGCACCGCGCAGTAAACACTGTCTTCCTCGGTTATAAAGACCGACTAGTTAATAATGTATAGAGAAATAATCGCAGTTTTTTCTGAACTCCGTAAAAAATAAAAAACACATACTTACATTGTGGGGAGAATACAGAATTCTGAGTATTAAACCTGGTGGTACATATAGCAAGTATTGCATTCGATAATTCCAGACAGACGGAGTGATGGCCTCTTTAATTACAGTTGCCAGGGCGGTGAGTAGTGAAATTACACGCACGTTCGCACGTTGCGGTGTGTCATAGAGCATTACAGCATTACCTATTTCAGTCCAATGATATGGCACTGCGGTGCAGACGAAGTAATCACATGCGGATGATTGGATGTTGTTGTTTTTGTTGCTGTTGTTCTTGTTGTTGATGTTCACTATTGGCCTATGCTTTCGCTTAAAACCTCTGAAGTTAACAGGGTGCTTGTACGGAGTTTGATTAAATATCTCCCTTCACTTCCTGTTTCAGTTGTATCTAGTATCTATTTTGAAAAATTATGGTGTTACATATCATGAAGATGATGATGGTAATGATGATGATAAAAATAATAATAATCTTTATAGGTCGAGACTATGCAAAACATGGAAGTATGGTACAGCCATGCGTCGCTTAACGACGGGGATACGTTCTGAGAAATGCGTTATTAGGCGATTTCGTCGTTGTGCGAACGTCACAGAGTGTACTTACACAAACCTAGATAGTATAGCCTACTACACACCTAGGCTATATGGTATAGCCTATTGCTCCTGGGCTACAAACCTATACAGCATGTTACTGTACTGAATGCTGTAGGTAATTGTAACACAATGGTAAGTATTATACTACAATATTATAATTTTATGGGACCACCGTCGTATATGCGGTCCGTCGTCGAACAAAAAACCTCTATACGAATTCGGAGCGGAACTTTACAAATTGCGAATCGGTTTGCAGTTCCGACCTAAGCAAGGCGCCACACAGTGCCTTCATTAGCATGCGCGCGCAGCTGGGTGCTTCCTCTAACGAACCTGGCTGTCGATCACACACATCAACTTGCGCGCTACTGCCTGCGACACATCGTCCAGGACATGCAGCGTTCTGTATTCTGCGACGTTTCGGCATGTCGCACCCGCGGTGTGACAGGCGAGTGATTCCCGGCGTTTCGAGAGGTAGTAATGAAGGAGCCATGATTCCTCCATGTTTTGGGAAGGGAGTAATGGACCAGCTTCACAGCGTCAGATCCAGAATACGTAAATATTTGAACTGTATTATTCTTGGACATTTTTAATATTATATTTCCTGTGTATGTATTCATCTGAATAGTCTGAAGACGAAGAAGAAGAAGAGGCAAAATAAGAGGATAAAGTGGCATAGGCCTATATTTTGTATTACATCAATGACGTAAGGCATAAAGAATACTTCGGTCAGGATGTGGGTAAACGATGGTCCACGCATTTGTAAAACCGCGGTCACACGGAACCGGAAGTTGCGTTCTTTATTATGTGCCTCGACGAAACACAGTTTGCTGTCATATGATATGTGACCCTGTGTAGTGTGGTAGTTATGTGGAGGCAATTCGGAGGTAGCTGTTCTCTACATGTTAAGTATTTCTGCAAAATGCCAAGCAATCCCATTACTGGCCTGGACAGGCCATGAGGGTTCCAGGAGGCTGAGGCTTCCAGATTTCAAGACAGTCGGCAGTCAGCCTAACGCACCGGTCGCCTTTACCCCTCAGGAAATATTCGTGGTACTCATTTCTGTTTGAGGCTGAGCAAACCCAGGGCCATAGTGCTGTCGGAAGGATTATGTCAATGAAAAATGAAAATGACACCATCGGGAATCGAACTCGCTACCTTCCGGCTTGCAGCGCAGTGCCACCGCATGCTTGTTCCAGAGGATACAACATGCCGGCCCTTCAAAGGGCCTATATGACTGACCACCCCCTCTGGCTGTGTCCTCTTTCCTTCTCCACCCTTCGCTTTATCGACTTCCGTCTCTGGTTCTCCTAGCTCCATCATAGCCTCTCGACTTCCACGTCCTGTCCTGCCGAACACCAAACATCTGCCTCACATCTCGCTTGCATGTGCCACTTACAGCCACGCCCACTCGACTGTTTAACCTGTACCTTCCCTGTTTAAAGTCCTACCTACCCCGTTTAGAAGTGGGCAAGCTATTCCGATATGTCGGCGCTCACATAACACTGCAGGGCTTCGCCTGAGGTGATTGGAAACTTCATCAGAGGGACATTTGTTTCTGTTTGATTCAATGATTTGGGGGGGGGGGGAGGTGGGGTTACGACTTCGGTTTATTTTATAAATTTGAAATAATTTTTATGCATATCGTATATTCCTGAGTGTTTTTACATTTTTGTTTGTGTGTTTTATTCAGTTATAATCTAAATACATTTCAGGCGTTTTAGTTAGTAATTGTGGTGGAATTAGTAACAAAGTGGGTCAGAAAGTTAGTTTACAGTACCCATATATCAAAGACATGATGTTAACATGGGAAAGTGACCACAGACAATGAACGAGTCCCTTGAACGCTATTTCCCACACATTTCCTTTGACGCTGTAAGTACATATCAGTTTGTGACAGGTACAGAGTGTCCTGCACGCGTAGAACGCACATGTGTCCCTGTTGCGTCAGCCACGTGACGTTAGCACGTTTGAAATTTTCATCTCAGGCGAAACGATGTTGTGACAAGTTCCCTGCGCCTTAACCGATTTAACCATTTGACGCGTACGCTTGTATTTCCCTAGTGTAAACTGAGGCAGGCCGTCCTACTTGCCGCTGTGGTACAGCCTGTTACCGCAGACATCACGGCGCTGTGACACACCACACGCTGCAAACTCACATGTCCGCCCGTCCGAATGGGTTCATCGACGCCTGCAATAGCGAGGTCTGTTGTCGAGGGGCTTCTTCTGCCGTCACACTGTCTGGCATCCAAATGTGCGGCACCCTTTGGACGTCGCATGAGTGTCGTGCACTCCTGCGATCTTTCCACAGACACCGGTTGCCAACACGCTCCTTGCCCACGGAAGGCTCACCAACTCCATAGACTTCGAGGCGAGACCAGCTTTCCAAGTGAAATGCCCCACCTGTCCTTCTTCGGCACACATGCCTTGAATCACGTGACCTTGAACACCAGAGCCCCCTGTCCAATATGTTGACGGCATTTGAAATTTCAGCCAGTTTGTCGTCTCTAAAAATAGGAATTGCAAATTTTTTGAACCTCTTTGTTAATTACGGCCCGCAAGTGATAACGAGTTTGTCGTGCGTGGTCTGAGTCACATTCGAACAAGAACCCTCTAAAAGAGAATGCCAGAAAACAAAGAATTACGAAAAAATAACAGACATATCTGCGTCACTCGCATCTCTGGCCTTGTCACTGCGGCAAACATAACTTTCGTAAATGATTGGTAAATGTGTCACAGCACAGTTGAGTTTAGCGGCTGTGAGAACACAACGCATGAAGAAGAGAAAGTGTACCGATTATGGGGCTCGGAACAAATACGGCTGGTACACGAAGAGTGTGGGCCGGGATAGCTCAGTCGGTATAGCGACTCGCTACGGGGTGAACAGTTCGGGGATCGAATCCTGGTGGGGGCGAGATCTTCCGCACCCGTCCAGACCGGCCCTGGGTCCCACCCAGTTTCCTGTACAATGGGTATCGGGTCTCTTTCCAGGTAGTAAAACGGCCGGGGCATGGCGTTGACCACCCACCTCCATCTAGCGCTGAGGTTAAAGGAAGAGAAGAGCTATACCTCTACTCCCCCTCTGGGCCATCGTGGACTGTTCTAGGGTGAACTCTACTTTTATCTTTACCCGAAGAGTACTTGTATCGTGCCTGAACGTACTTGGCCACAGTGACAAGCCCTGACTTTTCGTAATATCAACCCTTTTCAGCTACACACAAAGGAAAATTAATGAACTTTAATTCGTGTTTTCAATTCAAATTAAGCAAACGAATTGCTGTCTGTGGTTAATACATACGAGGCGTTAATGTTTGTAACGAGCCGATCGTGCGGTCTAACGCGTAGGTCTGCGGTTGCTCGCCTGCTGAGATCTTGGTATCGATTTCGGTCATGGGTGTCGATGTTTATCTCTTGTGAGTGTTGTATGCTGTCAGGTACGGGTCTCTGCGACGAGCTGATCACTCGTCCAGAGGAGTCCTACCGACTGTGGGGCGTCGTTTTGTGTGATCTAGAAACCTCTAGAATGAGGAGGCCATGGACCACTGGGGGCTGTCGCGCCGTAAGTAAAGAGAAAGTTGTAATGGCTGAAAGACGAACGCTGTGAATGCAAAAATATGGGGAAAGTCCGAACGACTCGTCTACTGATGGCAAGTGTACATGACGTCTCTTCCGGAATGGGATTTATGGAATTTCAGGCCGCTTGGTTTTTGTTGGACAGACTGTAAATGTTGTGGGAGTAAAACGAAGCAGCGCTTTATTTGCGTTCCGTGTGATGGGTTTGTTGGCTGCTGTAGTTGTCAATGAGATCAGCTGGGAAGTTACTCAATTACTGTAGCTTGACTTCGTAATTTATTTACTGTTCAGATGTTTCCACGTGCTCACACAGATGGGGGCCGCGAGTTCGAATCTCTGCTGTCTGGAGAGCAGGGACATAACTTTGGCACCGCGACGGGAACAGGATTGCGCGAGGAAAATGTATGGCGAAGGAAAGAAATCAAGTGAAACTTTAGATGTGTACAGAAGAAATTATGTCGGCCGGGGTAGCTCAGTCGGTATAGTGGCTCGCTACGGGCTTGAAGGTCCGGGGATCGAACCCAGTTGCGGGGACGACATTTTCCGCACCCGTCCAGACCAGACCTGGCGCTCACCCAGCCTCCAATACCATGGGTATCGGGTCTTTCTCCCGAGGGTAAAGCGGCTGGGGGATGGCTTTGACAACCCATCCCTATCTAGCGCCAAGGTTACAGAAAGAACAGAGCTACGTGGTGTGGCAGAAAAGTAATGAGACTGATTTTCTTTTAATAATGAATTTTTTTCTTTTTACAAATCAAGGTTATCCCCTTCGAAATAGTTCCTTTGGGCAGCTACACGGAGACGGAGGTGTTGTTTCCATTGTTCGTAGCAGTGCTGGAAGGCTTCTGGTGGAATACCTTTCAGCTCATCGATTACGCTGTTCTGTATATTACCCAAAGTACCAAAATGGCGCCCTTTCAAGTGGTTTTTGAGCCGGGGGAATAAAAAGAAGTCACGGGGACTGATATCCGGCGAATAGGGGGGCAGAGGAACCACAGGAATGCTTTTTTCTGCCAAAAATTAATTGATGGAGACTGCCGTGCGACATGGAGCGTTGTCGTGGTGCAGCAACCATATGCGTGCAATGCCTGGTCACACACGTGCCACCCTTTTCCTGAGTCTTTCAAGGACATCCCGATAAAAAGTTTGATTGACAGTTTGTCCTGGTGGCACAGATTCCTTGTGAACGATCCCCTGACTCTCTCAAAAAAAAAAAAATGAGCATCGATTTGATTTTGGATTTGCTCATTCTCGCTTTCTTGGGACGGGGAGAGTTTGCAGTGTGCCAGTCCCGACATTGGCGTTTTGTCTCGGGGTCGTAATAAAAAATCCATGATTCATCACCTGTGATATCAGAGTGAAGTATTCTGGCTCCCTCTCAAGGCGGTCCAGAAGATCAAGACAAACATCCCTCCGACCGGCCTTCTGCTCAGTCGTTAGTTTCTTTGGAACCATTTTGGCGCACATTTTTCTCATGTCCAAATCCTGTGTTAAAATTTGATGGACTGTAAACCGGTTCAAATTTAACTCACTACTGTTCATTCTCAAAGTCAATCGACGATCTGATCTCACAAGAGACCTCACTCTTTCCACACTGTCGTCCGTTTTTGAGGTTGAATGTATTTCCCGCACGAGGTTCGTCTTCCACTTGTTCTCGGCCTTCTAAAAAGGACTTGTGCCATCTGAACACTTGTGCCCTGGAAAGGGAATGTTCTCCACAAGCCCTTTGTAACTTTTCATAAGTCACAGTAGCGGATTCGCCAAGCTTTACACAAAATTTGATGGCACAACTTTACTCAAACTTTTGTCAATCCATTTTCGTAACGCACCTCACAAACACAACTTCACTTCAGACGCTCTCAACAATCGCGTAGCAACTGTAGCAAGTTCAAACTTCTATAGTAGTCGTACTGCAGAGCTAACCTCTAAAGTTGCATTTTATATATTTATTCAACAAGTGTAGGTACTGAACATTTTAAACACGGTATATACTCTCCTTTTTTTCTCTTCAAAATGCAGTTTGTTTCATAATTCTAACGTATTTGGTTCCTGTATTATTCACATTTTATATACAGGGTGTGTTAAAATTTAAAAAATAATTCCGGCGCCAAAAGGTTAATCTTAACTTGTTTACCGTGGCAGGTCCCCTCGCAACCCTAGTAGCTTTGTAGTTGTTGGGGACAAAATACTATGTACTTTAGGGTGACCTTACACTGAGGGTACATGTTTGTATTGTGACTATTTCATTTGGGTGTGTATCTTGTACTGTGGTTGTTTGAACTTGTTTTGTAATGTGTGGGTGTTTTGGCAATATGTGTACTTGTATTTACTGTGTTTTTTATTGTTTGTACTGTGTTTTTGTATTGTTTCTTTTATGTATATTTATTCTTATTTGTTACTAGTGTAAGGACTACTGCCACCGAGTGAAAACTCAATTGCAGTATTTGACGTTCAGGTGACCGTGCATCGTGATAAATTCTAATAATAAAACCAACTAGATGCACAAGTTTCTCAAATTTATTTTTGTAATAAAACTCTACATGTTTCGGACAGTTCCTCTGTCCATCGTAAGGAGTTTTTTCACTGTACACACAGCAATGGTATATGTCATACAGGTTCGCTGGCAGCTTGCGAGGAAGCAAGTGTAGAGTGAAAAAACTCCTGACGATGGACACAGGAACTGTCCGAAACATGTAGTGTTTTATTCCAAAAATAAATTTGAGAAACTAGTGCATCTATTTGGTTTTATTATAAGAATCAATTGCAGTGTGTAATAATAATAATAATAATAATAATAATACACTAAGCTACACGGCGTCATGCGCCAGAGGACAGTATTGATAACATGAAATTTCACAGAGAAGAAAATTTGCTACCTGCGGAAACTCTGAGCCGAATGCCACAGCAGACAGATCGACTGCCTCAGGATATTTACAGTGACACTGAATCACACAACTCAATTAATGTTTAGAGAATACCGAGCATGTCAGAATCCATTTCCAGATAAATCTGTATGTATATATATATTCCTCTCGGGCATGTAGCATTACATTTTCCCTGTATATTAAAGGGAGAAATTGTTTTCAATTTTCGGAAACGGAAACATAAGCAAATTCCTCTCAGCAAGCATTCACGAGACATTCCGATGTAGACTGTAACTGAGCAGGTGTCCAAAGTTCTGACGTGTTTGCAGTGACATTCTTGTAAATAGATATCAAGAATTCGCCCTCTTTTATGGAACCCGAAATGTCATTGCCATACACAGTCATCCACCTCATAATGACGTCTCGGTCAACTACGCACCGCGTATACTGCAGTGGTCCCATAATACAGGGTGCTTAAAAAAGACGGGCTCAATTGAACAGTAAACGGTGCCCCAACACACGCCAGACAGTTGGTTGCGGTATTCCAAGTTCTCTGCTCGCTCTACGGGTTGACTTGCGTGAGCCACGCTCAAAACTCTCTTGAATTCGTCTCACGTTCTCCTCTGATACACGTGGTCGGCCGGAGCTTTTGCCTTTACACAGACAGCCTATTTGCTCAAATTGGTGATTCCAACGACAAGTGCTCTTCCTCGTTGGAGGTTGAATGTTGAAACGAAGACGAAACGCACGCTGCACAGCTGAACTCACGCACGCAAAAAATCTTGGGCTGCATAGTAGCTATTTTGCTCTCAACTAACGCTGCTGCACGACTCTGCTAGGCGAGAGCTCTAGCGATGAAACTTGAATATGTAGGACCTTCTATTTCAAATGTTATGTAGATCATTAAAATAACATGTATAGTTCAGGAAATATAGACGTATGAAATTGAGTCCATCTTTTTGAATCACGCTGTATTATAGTATAGCATTACAGTACTTACCATTGTGTTACAATTGCCTACAGTACTCAGTACAGTAACATGCTGTACAGTTTTGTAGCCTAGCAACAATAGGCTATACCATATAGCCTAGGTGTGTAGTAGGCTATACTATCTAGGTTTGTGTAAATACACTCTCTGACGTTCGCACAACGACGAAATCGCCTAACGACGCATTTCACAGAACGTATCCCCGTCGTTAAGCGACGCATGACTGTACACAAGAGACCGTCGCTGCATCCTTCCCTGTGCCAGCTAAATCCTGTCTGTGCACCTTACAGAAGTTTTAAGATTCTCTCTAGTATTATATCCCCGTGTGATGTTTTGCCGCTGGAGAAGTCTTCCCTTAAGTACTCCTCCCAGAAAGTTTTCTGTATTTCTCGCGTCACTCCCACCACCCTCTGCACATGAATCTTCCCTGTCGTTAGGTTAACTAAAGGAGTCACACAAACAAAGTGACGTAACAACCGAAGGACAGTGAAGACTTGTGTATTCTGACACGTGATACATTGTACAGTGGTGGATAATTACCGACGTTTGGAGGAATCTGCTGCCCTTTCATCTCTTGACATGTAGTAGTCTACGAAACGTCGGTTATCAATATACCAAAACGTTTCGAATGTGGCCACGTGCAGTTCAGTAGGAAGTTTGTAACGACTCGGAATAATCTGAAGTCTGCATTTTCGCGATGCTGCTGCTCTCTGTAAATTCGTGACAATCTAAAGAATTTGCAATGATGTCCATCGAGCTGCGGTCCACAAACGCATAAATTTGTAGACTTTCTTTTCTAGTTGCAACATTAAGAACTACTACTTCAGCCGTTGATATTTCTACTTTGGACTGTGGTTACGATTGTGGCAGCAGTACATTGTGCAGTGCGGACTGTGGTTATGGTTATGGCAGCAGTAAATTGTGCACTGCGGACTTTGGTTATGGTTGTGGCAGCAGTAGAATTTGCACTGCGGACTGTGGTTGTGGCTGTGGCAGCAGTACATTGTGCACTGCGGACTGTGGTTATGGTTGTAGCAGCAGTAGAGTTTGCACTGCGGACTGTGGTTATGGTTGTGGCAGCAGTACATTGTGCACTGCGGAGTGTGGTTATGG
>Ga0123354_10022000_pt1 | contig 10053 bp, 7 predicted proteins | sample TergutLab28metaG_2_FD_97872 | JGI IMG/M metagenome (GOLD analysis project Ga0123354, IMG submission 97872) | Labiotermes labralis P4 segment gut microbial communities from Petit-Saut dam, French Guiana - Lab288 P4 | ecosystem: Host-associated > Arthropoda: Insects > Digestive system > Gut ...
AAACATGGTATATACTCTCCGTTTATTTCTCTTCAAAATGCAGTTTGTTTCATAATTCTAACATATTTGGTTCCTGTATTATTCACATTTTATATACAGGATGTGCTAAAATTTAAAAAAAATATTCCGGCGGCAAAAGATTAATTGCCTTCCTTATGCCGATATCTTCAGTCTTCTGCAGCTCCCACGGGGCATTTAACTTTTAGCATGTGTCCTTTAAATGCTAGTTTTCTGCACTGGTCGAAGCCCTATTCAATTTAAATGCCTAGTGCAGGACAGCATTCTCCCTTCCAGGACAAAGAAGGGTGCACACTTAGTGGGAGAGTTCTGTTCTCTTCATCTGCTAAAGGTTAATTCCAGTGCCAGAGGGTTAACCTTTGCACTAGATGGGAGTGGGCGTTCATCTTCACATCCTGTCTGCTTAATCCCTGGGAAAGAGCCCTTGGTACCTTCTGAATATGATGTGTGGGTATCAGAGCAAGTGTGGACGGTTTCACACAGAGAAAACCATTTGTACCTGCTGGGTATTGAATTTCAGCACCATAGTGATGTGGCCTGTAGCCTGATTATGCTATCCCCTCTGACAGCAAGGAGTAAATATGCATCATTTCCAAGTTACTGCTATTTTTTGGCCTTGTTCATTCATTGTAGAGGCCAGTTGAAATGTGATGGCACACACTAAGAAACCAGATTTCGTCTTTCGGCAAAACTGACGAGTCCATTTAAATCGCCCAGTGGGCGTCAGTTCAATCGACTACTGGCAGCCAAGGTGTGCACATCAGCAGTAGTAATGTTGGATACACCATGTTCCGAGGTAGTGTGAAGAGTATGGCTACCCACTTCACCAATTTCCCCTTCACTTCCCCTCCCATGTGTCACCATGTGCCATCACTTTTCAACTGATATCGTCCATATCTGTAAGCTGTAAGGTAAACCAGATTGCAGCTTTTTGAGAATTTGAGGGATCATGATGTTAAAGAATATTATTTACTCCCAAAGGTTTAAAATTCTTCCTACATTTGTATGGTTACAGGAGATTTATTTGTGTTTTGATTTGTTATGTTTGTTTTGTATGCCACACTGGTCATTTTTCTAGTTACAGTTTCAGAATATATATATATGTATATGTATATATAGATAGCAGGACATTTATGTTTTAGATCATGACATTTGGTTTTCACCAGAATGTTTTCTATGTGCTTAGAGCTTTTGGTAGACTCTGGAACTTCCTAAATACGTGGTGGAACAATAAAGTTCGCGAACTCATCGCGGTAAAAGTGCTACATACCTCATTGCTGAATACCACCATGGTGGCCCTCAAAGTACTCCCCTTGGGAAGCTATGCACCAATGCCAGCGCCTAGTCCACCCTTCAAAACAGTTTTGGAACTGGTTTTGTGGAATGGCCTTCAGAGCTGCCGTTGTATTACTCCTGATGTTACCAATATCATCAAAATGCCTTCCTTTCAATATTTCCTTTATCTTTGGGAACAGAAAAGTCACTGGGGGCTAGATCCGATGAATAGGCAGCGTGTTCCAACACACTACTTCCAAATACTAAACTTGGTTGACTCTTTGTCCAGTTGATACAAATTCATAATGAACAATCCCTCTAATATCAAAAAAAGTCTGCAACATTCTTTTGACTCTTGATTTGGACTGAAGGAATTTTTTGTTCATGGGGAATTGGCAGTCTTCTATAGTGCACTTTGACGCTTCGTTTCAGGGTCATATTTGTAGACCCATGTTTCATCACCTGTGATGACACGGCCTAAAATGTCATCTTGCCTCTCCAAAAGGTCTTGGCAAATTCAAGCTCTGACATTTTCCCTGTGGCACACCAAAACACACAGACAGTAATAGATGCCACTCAGAAAGAGACTGCCATAGATCAACAACAACACAGCTGTGAAATGTTGATATGTCAGCGTCATCAAACCATACTAAGGCTTTTGTCCAGTGCTGCCACGGCAAGCACACGGTGGCGAGTTCGCGAACTTAATTGTCCGACCACGTATATGTTATGCTGTGAGTAGGCACACATAGGAAAGGAGAGTCCTATGTGTTCCAAAATCTTGTGTTGATACTGGTTGCCATTGTTTCAGTTTCATAATGTAATACCACTCCTTCATGAAATCAGCATCATTTAAGCCTCTTTATCACATATATTGTGAAAGGCCTGTAACAAGGAAGGAAAAAGGGCAGAACTGTTTCATATGAACGTGAGTGAAATATTAATATCTTGGTGCAGATGTGATTCATTTGACTTGGGAATAGGGACCATTTGTGGGTGTTTGTATAGATGGTATGGAAACTTTGGGGTCCAAAAATGTCTAGCTAAGCAGTTTTCAGCTTCTCAAACATGACTTTGTGGAGTTGGGTCACCCCCCAATCATGAATGTGGCTCACCCGCTGTAACATGGCTGACTCTGGCCACTGGTTCCACTGGTGTTTCATGGTAATTATGGAAGTGGATTTGTTCTGTGGTGTGAAGTGGTTTCTGTTGGTGTAGTAACGTAGTAGTCCTTTTGGTTTCCCAGTGGTGTATAACTCCCTTTGGAAGAGGCTGTGGACCTCAAGACACTACAGAGTGAATGAAATGACTGTATGAGTGCTGGAAGTATCTGCTTGGTTTGTGGATGTATGTATGTTTGTCCTTTGTACATATTTCTTGTAGTGTGTAACATTTGACAGTAACATTATTATATTTCAACTTGATGTTAATGTGACCGTGCATCACTAATACAATAAAATTAACAACCAACTAGATGCAACAATAACGGTTTATTAATGATTTCAATCAGCTCAACATGTTTCTGGTGATAGTTTCGCCCATCCTTCGAAGCACTGACAGTTTACAGCTTGTGGTATAATGCACCGACGATGCTGCCGGTTGTTACCAGCTGGCAGCATCATCGGATGGGCGAAATTATCGCCCAAAACATGTTGAGCTGATTGTAATCATTAATAAACCATTATTGTTGCATCTAGTTGGTTGTTTATTTTATTGTATTTCATTATTTTGGGGGGGTTGTTGCAGACAGTAGTAGATTCCTGCAGGCCTGCAGAATATAACTGTGCACTTAAAACTTTCTGTAAGTGAATTGGGTTTGTCTCCAGTGATACAGGGCTTTCTACCTTGTGAAGTAATGATAGAGGTTAGTTTGACGTATTATCAGCTTCGTTCTGCTCTTGATGCAAACAACTTAACAGAATGTTAATTGTAGGAAAAATATTGAGGTTTCTTTTAGTCCCGTTTTAACTTGTCTCTTTTGCGGTTCGTCTGCAATAAGTGTGGATCAGTTCAGCTGAATGCCTATTGTGTATGTTACATGTTGGGTCCAAAGATGGCTTTAGAGAAAAGCCAAAACGTGGCCTCGTTGTTTCATCATATATTTATTAAATGTTTACTGAAGCACCCTCATATTTGATATTCTGGGCGGGCTGGACTGTCTGGGGATCAAATTCCAGTGGGGGGGTGGGGGGATTTTCCGCTCCTCTGCGGAGCAGCCTTCTGGGGCCCACCCAGCCCCTGTACAATGGGTAGCAGGTCTGTTTCCCTGGTGTTAAGCAGCCAGGGCGTGGCGTTGACCACCTGTCCTCATCTAGTTAGAGAGAGTAGAGCCATAACTCTTCTCCCTCTCTGGGCCTTAATGGCCTGCTGTAGGGTGAACTGTACCTGCCATATACACAGATTCAGGATACATTATACACAGTTGGATGTCTTGGACAAAGGGTTTCTTAATTTACTGATGAACAAAATAGCTTTAGATTCTTAGATTATGTTTTATTTTCAGGAAATAGATTCATTCAGTTATTTTGATTATATGAAATTTAAGTCAAAGGGAAGTGACCGATTTACTTGTTTTGTAAAATACATACAGTTAATATGAGAGTGGTCATGTAGCAGTGGCATGTACATAATGCTGGTCCAGCTTGGTTACATTTATTTAGTTCATTGTGTTTTATTTATTTCGTTTCTGTAAGCCCACTGATGATAAGATGTGCTCTGTCCTGAAGATGAATGTGTGCTAATGCATTCCCTCACAGTTATGTGCTCATTTCTCTTTCCCTCTTGTTAAAAAAAAATGCCAAGTGATTATCATATTTGTAGACCTGCCTAACAAATATTGAGAACCAAAACTTGTTAACCAAATTGTAGGGCTACAGTTTTGTGACGGAATGACTAGACCATAGATTCCAGTTGTGTTAAATTACTATTCTAGTGGCAGTGCATCTTTTCCTGTCCTATTTTGTAATCCTTCAAATACAGTTGTCTGTACCATGAAAGACTGACAATTGGAATATTAACAATGGTAGTTGATGTAGCAGGAACCAAGCAGTGTCGTTACAACTCATGTACATTGGTTGTGGTGGTCATCATAATTGTGAACAGTGGCTGTCGCGAATGTGTAAAATAGCGTATCGGACGGAAATGTTAATGGACGTGGTGAGTCACTGGCTGTTCATTACAGTAACATAGAGTGTCCAGTTCGAAGCTTTGGTGACATGTTACCAGGAGGTTTGGTAAAAGCATGTTACAAGAACTTCTGTAATGCAGTATACCATCAGGAGGTTTGGTAACCGTATGTTATGATTGAATTTGGTAACACATTGTATCACGGACGTTTGTGCTCTGGCTCAGGTATTTAGTCATTAACATCTCACCATGGAGATTTGGGTTCGATCCCAGTCCAGGTCACGTGAGATGTATGGTGGACAAAGTGGCACTAGAACAGATTTTTCAGTAACTCATTTTTCTCCTATTATTGTACCATTACTGCTTCTTACTCTCATTCATGAATCACAGGCAAAATATATATATATATAATTAGCAGTTGACAGCACTGTTAAATAACGCAAACAGTGGCATACTGTTGGGATGTCTTGTATTTTTCATGTTTAGATACTAATTATGAAACTGGGTTTGACTAGAATGTGTACTGAGAGTGTTTTATGAAAGTTTTCTGTAACATAAAGGAACAGTAATAATTTCTTATATGCATTTAGAATTAGATACTTGTCATAAGGACTGTGAAAAAGTAAAGGGGAAATGTGTACTGTTCAGTTGCCATTCAGTGGTACTGGGGCTTTTTCGCGGGGGTAAAGTGGCTAGGGCATCACGCTGACTGCCCATCTCATTCCAGGGTCAAAGGTGGGTACAGCTATACCTGTACCTCACCTCTGTGCCTCCTTGGTGTGTTATGGAACAACCTTTACCCTTACCATTTGACATTGGTGGGTGTGAAATAAGGGCTAATGTGGGCAGGCAGCATCAGAAACATTTGTTTACTGTTTTAATTTGGAAACCTGAAGGGGTAAGATCTTTTGGGTGACCTTTGATTTTATGATGGGGTATCTTGCAAGGTTACAACACTCGAACCTTCTGTGGGTGGTCGCAGACAGGTCAGAGACTGTACTGTGGGATTGGTCCTGTGTATCCAACTTGATGCAGAGCTCGTTTCATGTACATATCAAAATGCTCGGACTTTCTTGTCCTGTGAAAGAGGGCGTGAAACCATGCAGCATGCAAGAGTTACAAGAGGTTAAACTTAGGTGGCATTTGTCATTTTTAAGAACTATACAAACAGGCATTGGTTTATTTTGTCATCTTTCATTATTCTGTATTCCAGAACTATGTTGGGTGTGACACTTTATAAACACTTGCTGGTGTAATAGAGACTTGCTGAGGTGAAATTCCTCCTGCTACACTTTTGTTTCATAAAACAGCCAACTGGAAACATGAACATCAAAATACACAAGATTTTTTTTTCTTAATTCATTATCTGAGAAATTGAAGGTCAAAGTTAAACATGTTCTGTATAGGTACTTTTCCTGAATACTGAGGATGGTAAAGGGGTTTGTTTAGAAATTTTGTTTGTACCTCTCATAGAACACACTGCAGCTCCAATACAAAGATGAATTAACAAATTTTTTATGGTGAAATACAATAGTGTGCCTCTGTTCTGAGAATCGTGTGAAACATAGAGCATTTGGGCAAAATGCAGGTATCAAGTAACAATGAAATAATAACCACTGTTTTTTAAAGGCTAAGCTAAACTATGAAGCTGTGCCATAGCTGAGGCAGTCAGCGACTTCTCACTGTGGAGATCTGGGTTTGATTCTTCGGCAGTCTGTGTGGGATTTGTGACGGGCAAAGTGTTGTTGGGACAGTCTCTGAATACGTCACCTTTCCATCAGTGCTCCATGCTTGTATTCATCTGCCATTGATACCATATACTGTTATGTTATTGATTGTTTTTAAATAAAACAAAAATATTGATTTATATAGTCCTGTATGATTTGATCAGTTGATGAGAAATGGATGGGGTGTGTGGGGAAGCAGTGGTGACTTATTTGAAAGTACTATTGCAGTCTGCAGGAACTCATAATCTCGGAACATCTGGTATCTGGGATCCAATTTAAACTCATGACCCATGAACATTAAACATTCTTTGAAGAACTTGTTTGTTTTGAGTCACGTAAACCCTGTTCAAAGCATGCGCTGTGTTTGTTGTGTGCTGTTTATATACCACCATTTTGAAATTACCAAAATAGTGAGAAGTTTTGGCACTTGCAACATAACGTTCCCATGTTATACCATTTGCTGATAGACACCATCACCTGATCCATCTACATTCACAAATCTCACTGCTGTGTGTAGTTTAGGAATGCTTCAAATAACCAGTGCCAAGTTTTTGACATGGGTTTAAAGACCCACATCAAGAAGGCATCTGGAAGTGTTTATGTGCCCACAAGATCCCAAGTAATACATTTACAGTTTATGGAGTCGCGAACCATCAGGAATGGATGGCTCAAATCATAGGTATCAGTGTTACCATCATTAGCAGTGGAAATATTGACATTTCTGCTTGACACTGTTTGCCATTTAGCATCGTCTTCCCAGGACCAACATATGGTTCTAGATTTGTTTTGTTGTAGTTCTGAAAGTACCAGTCCATCGAAGAGTTTGTATTGGTGTCAGAAGAGAGCAAAGGGTGTGTCTTACTGGTGCTAGGTTCAGTACGCCGTAGATATTCTGTGGGTACTGGAGATGATGCTGGAAATGATGTTGATACTTTGGTGATGGTTGGACGTCCTGCTGGTAGGCGGAACTGGGGCTGTTGACCTCCAGGTACCAGTAGAGCTGACAGTGAGGAGGGTGAGTCTTGGTTTCTCTGCTCCGAAATCATCCCCCACAAGTTACCAAGTAAAGCTGGGCTTGAGGTTACTGTTGACTGTTGGGTCTCTGGAAAATGTCCACCGTGACACGGTAAAATATAACATCTTAATTTTAATATCATAAACTTGAAATGCAATGGCGTATTCCACTCTGCAATACACACAGAGGTGTAACTGGGTTTTGTGACAAACAATAACAGTGCTCGCGTCTTGACGGAAATTGTGAATTAAAAAAAAAATCACAATTCATGGAATTTTCTTTTGTCTCGATAATTTAAAATTTGTTGAGGGCAGAAAATAAGATTTTTTTATTTAAAATATTTATTTTGCCACCTCCTGTACACCGCTTCTTATTTGCAATGCCATGCCTCTTTGAAAATCACCAAAGCCGACCTTCAGTGTCTCGACATTGAACTTTGTCTTGCTTTGCTACTATATTGGCAGCAGATTTTCTCTCTAGAGACTCTGTACGGCATAAACATTGCTCGATATACGTATGGCCTTCGATGGCCCCATAAAGTTAAAGATTTTTAAAGACAGTACAGACTGCCCAGCATCCAGTAAACCGAAAACACTCTCGCATTACCAGAAATGTTCAGGATTAAACCTGTTAATGTTGGTATGAGTCAGCTGTGCGTGTTATTTCTAATTCTTATACAAGTTCTTAATTCGAACAATTTTTCATAAATACAATAAAGATATGTACAGTGTATTGTGGTATACATTTTACCATGCAGTTAACAGAGTCCTGAGCCATGCGTATTCCGCGGATCCTTCTGTTACTGTGAAGACAAAAATTAAGATGGCGCCAGGAAGAAAAGCGTTTTGGCTCATCCAATGTTCTGAATAGGTGAAGATACAGTATATCAGTATGTACAGATAGTTCCTTTTCCAAAAACTGTGTTGTCAACAGATTTTATGAACATTAATCCGGAAAGAGTTTAGACCTCACAATTGGCGTGTATTTAGTGGATGTTTTGGATCTCTACCGGACTGGCCTGGTACTTGAGAAAAAGACTGGCCCCAAAATTTGGTCCGTTAAATTCGAGATATGCTAAGTTGGGGTTTCTTAAATCGAGGATCTCCTGTACTTAAATAAGCATCATGTCACGGAGATGTATGGGGGAATGGAAGCACAGCCATAGATGGCTTTGAGAGATCAGCTTCATACCATGGCTCTGATCCTTGGGAGAAAGGTGTGTACAGGAGAGCGGGCTGGGTGGATCTCACTGAACCAGTTTAGATATTGTGACGTCCAGGAACCTGTCTTGTCCTTGGCAGGAATTGAACTCAAATTACCTGTTGCTACCAACTGACATAATCAGTATCATACATTGGACCAAAATTAATTTCACCTGACTATTTAAGTGTGTATAAATAACCTCAGTTACCCAGTAAGCTAGTATCGTGGTAATTGATTTTCTGTCTGTCATTACATTGGGTAGGTAATGTGCTACTCACTAAATGTTTCTATCATTGTTGTGTTCATATTTCAGTTCAGTGACAATGTTTGTTCCTTTCACAGAACTGTTCAATTCATATTATGTGAGGTCAGCTTCTGCCTCATCAATTTTTTTATCTACATGTGTATGCTTATGTAGGAATTCTACAATTGGATATTAGTGTGAAATGACATTTCCATTCTGTAGTCTTAGTGTGTGTATTAAGCTCATATATCAGAAATTTCTGTTGTGTACGAAAATTGCCTTAACCAAGCACAATTTCATTAATTTTACTTTATTTGATACATCCCCATTGGTGTAACAATCATAATATCTGTCAATTTCTTCAGTCACAACCATCACACAATTTGTGACTATTTTTATAGGTGGCAACTAGTTTTGACCCTATACCCAAGTCTAGGGTCAAAACTAGTTGCCACGTAATAACATTTACAAGTCCCTCTTCTTGTTTATCAGTTTTGACCTAGGCAACCAAATCGTTCTTGACATATATGCACTAACATAATTGCCCATTAATGTTATCATCACTTCAACTTATTCCCTTCTATTATAAACCCCAAAAAACATTCTCATTAGCACATGTGTGTTGCTTGAAATGACTAAAGAACAGTTCTTTTTTTGTGAGAATATTTCCTCCTAGATTTCCCCACTAAAATTCTAAGTTTCTCATCTGGTGCCTCTTGGATATAAAGTCAGAGTTCTGTACTCTTGTCAGTGTTAATAAGCTCGGAGCACTTGTGTTTTTGTAATTTTATGCTTCAAATGATGCATTGCTGGCTCACCTAATGAGTTTTCCATTCTAATTTGCCACTTCACATGTCATAACTTCCTTGATTTACCATCCATTGAATGAATAATGTGTATCTCAGCATAAGGAAAAAACTTGTGATTCCTATTAGATTCTTAGCAATAAAGTTTGTGTGGTTGAAGACCTGCAAGAACCCAGTCCATATTTACTGTGGATGTTTTTCCCTGATAGGTCATTCTCCTTAAAAGAAAGGGGGGGGGGATACTACAATCTAATAATAACATGTCAAATGTGCGAATTTGTGAGGCGGGAATTAAATGAGTGTCACTTCCTCACCCCCCCCCCCGCCCATCCCCAGGAAACTATATATATTAACAGATCTTGGGGAAAATGTGAAAATCTTATCACAGAGATGATTTTGTAGAATGTGAAATAGCAGAATGAAAGCCAAGGAAGAAGTTTCTTTAGTATTTAGTTTGGTTATGAGATTTAATAAACCATCAGGACTGGGCATGTCATTGGTGCACCAAAATGGGGGCATTGCTGCCGGGCTGCAGCCCCCCCCCCCCCCCCCCCAACGGGAAATAAAAAAAAAAATAAAAAAAAAAAAACAAAAAGAGGTTTTTTTATATAAAATTCTACCAAAAAAAAACAACGAAAA
>Ga0123354_10022002_pt1 | contig 10052 bp, 11 predicted proteins | sample TergutLab28metaG_2_FD_97872 | JGI IMG/M metagenome (GOLD analysis project Ga0123354, IMG submission 97872) | Labiotermes labralis P4 segment gut microbial communities from Petit-Saut dam, French Guiana - Lab288 P4 | ecosystem: Host-associated > Arthropoda: Insects > Digestive system > Gut ...
CGGCAAGGACGAGATCGATCGCATGGTCAAGGAGGCCGAGGCCCACGCCGCCGAGGACAAGGCGCGGCGCGAGTCCGTCGAGGTCCGCAACGAGGCCGAGGCCCTGTGCTTCCGCACCGAGAAACTGCTGGAAGAGAACAAGGAGGCCATCCCGGCCGATGTCGCCGACCCCGTCAAGGAGTCGATCGATAAGGTGCGCGAGACGCTCAAGGGCGAAGACAACACCGACGAGATCAAGTCCGCGATGGAAGAGCTCAACAAGACCGCCCAGGCGATGGGCCAGGCCATGTACGCAAACGCCCAGGCCCAGTCGCAGGCGGAGTCGTCCGCCGACAGCGAGTCGTCGACCAGCTCGTCCGACAACTCCGATGGGGACGACGTCGTTGACGCCGAAATCATCGACGAGGACAAGTGATGACGCAAAACGACGAGCCGGATTTCCCAACCGAGGAGTTTCCCGCGCATTCCGAGGGCGACAGCCCGAGCCTGCCAGCCGACGATCCGGCGGAGGGCAACCCCGCCGATCAGTCGGCCGATGAGCCAACCACCCGGCTGAACATCGCCGATGTGCTGGCCAAGCTGAAGACGCCCGGCGCGGCCCCGGCGCCGGCCGACGCGGCAACTGACGATATCGGCTCGCCTGAGGCTGACGTCTTGGCGCAGGCCGCCGAGGTGCTGGACGGGGCGGCTCACACCGTCCAAACCGAGCACCTGCTGGCCGAACGCACCAGTGACCTGCAGCGGGTGCAAGCCGAATACGCCAACTACCGCAAGCGCGTCGAACGCGACCGGGCGTTGTCGCGCGCCCAAGGCGCTGAGGGCGTCATCCGTGAGCTCATGCCCGTCTTTGACGGCATCGCCCACGCCCAAGAACACGAGGAACTGACGGGCGGCTTCAAGGTCGTGGCCAGTGAGCTCACCCGCGTCATGAATGGGCTCGGTTTGGTGACCTTCGGCGCGGTTGGCGACGAGTTCGACCCGACGCTTCACGACGCGCTGATGCAGATCCCGAGCCCGGACGTGCCAGCCGGTCACATCGCCCAGGTCATCCAGCCCGGCTACAAGCTGGGCGAGACCGTGCTGCGGCCGGCCCGTGTGGCCGTCGCTGCCGGTGGCTAAGAGTCAGGTCGGCAGATGAGTACCAAAGACTATTTTGACAAGGACTATTACAAGATCCTTGGGGTACGACAAGATGCCAAACCCGCCGATATCAAGAAGGCCTTCCGAAAGATCGCCCGCGACAATCACCCCGATGCCCACCCCGGCGACAAGAAGGCCGAGCAGCGTTTCAAGGAGGCCTCGGAGGCCAACGACATCTTGTCCGACCCGGACAAGCGGCGCGAGTACGACGAAGCCCGACGGCTGCTGGGCGCCGGTTATCGGCCCAGCGGTCCAGGCGGGGCTGGCGGCTTCCCGGGCGGTGGCGGCTTCTCCAGCGCCGGCTTCGGCAACCTGGGCGATCTGTTCAACCAGGCCGGCGGTTCTGGCAACATCTCCGATCTGCTCGGCGGCTTGCTCGGCAACGCGGCCCGGGGCCGGTCCCCCCGTCCCTCTGCCCCGCGCGCCAGGCGCGGCGCCGACGTTGAAGGTACCGTGACGCTGGACTTCCGCCGGGCCGTCGACGGCGCCACCGTCACAGTTTCGATGGTCGGCGACCAACCGTGCCAGGCCTGCCGCGGCACGGGTGCCAAGGACGGCAGCCTGCCCCACGTTTGCCCAACCTGTCAGGGCACCGGCGTCAACCAGCGCGGCGGATTGATGGGCGTCACCGAGCCGTGCCCGGAGTGCCACGGCCGCGGCCTGCTCGTGGATGACCCCTGCCCGGTTTGTCACGGTTCCGGCAAGGCCGGTGGCGGCAAGACGATGCAGGTGCGAATCCCCGCAGGAGTGGACGACGGGCAGCGGATTCGAATCAAAGGCAAGGGGGCGGCCGGCGAGAACGGCGGCCCGGCCGGCGATCTTTACGTCACCGTGAATGTGACGCCCCACCCCGTCTTTGGCCGCAAGGGTAACAACTTGACGATCGAGGTGCCCGTCACCTACGTCGAGGCGGCGCTCGGTGCCGAGATCGAGGTGCCCACCCTGGGGGGCGCGACCGTCCGCTTGCGGGTGCCGGCTGGCACCCCGTCCGGGCGGACGTTCCGGGTGCGCGGGAAGGGCGTCGCCGGCCCGAAGGGCGAGACGGGGGATCTGCTGGCGACCGTCGAAGTGAGCGTGCCGCCGACGCTGACCCAGCAGGCCAAGGACGCGTTGCTGGCCTATGAGGCCGTGGCCCACGAACTGGCGCCGCGATCAGACCTGTTGAAGAGGGCTGCCTCATGACCGCCGACGAGCCACTGGCGCTGCCCCAGGTGGTGTCGCCGGACGTGGCGGTGTTCACCGTCTCCGTGGCCGCCCGCCTGGCTGGCATGCACCCGCAGACGTTGCGCACATACGACCGGCTGGGGCTCGTCGTGCCGCAGCGGACGCGCGGCGCCGGGCGCCGGTATTCGCCGCGCGACGTGCGCAAGCTGCGCCTGATCCAGCGGCTCAGCCAGGACGAAGGCATCAACCTTGAGGGCATCAGGCGCATCATCGATTTGAACGACCGGCTGGACGAGGCCCTGGCCCGGATCGATCAGTTGACGGCTCTGGCCCAGCAATTGGTCGCCAGCGACGATCATCTGGCTCGTGTCTTCACGGGCGAGACGGACGGCAAGGTCTGGCCCGGTCGGGCCCGTCCGCCCCGTCAACTAACCAAGGCCCACGCCACGGCCTAGGCCGCCGGGTAGAAGAACCCGCCGAAAGTCCAAACCAGCACCAGCGCGCCGAGCACGAAGCGATAGATAGCGAAGACCGCCAGGCTGCGCTTCTTCAAGAAATCGAGCAGGAATTTGATGACGCCAAGGCCGACGAGGAACGAGACAACGATGCCGACGATCATCGCGCCCGTGCCGCCAACGGCGGCTAGGTCGGCGGCGGCCGTGGCGTCGGTGCGCATCTTCAGGAAGTGGTAGCCCGCGTCCCCGGCGATAATCGGCAGCGACAGCAGGAAGGTGAACTCGGCGGCCGTCTCACGATTGACGCCCAGTGCCCGGCCGGCGGTGATGGTGATGCCGGAGCGTGACACGCCCGGGATGATCGCCAGGCATTGCGCCAGCCCGATGAGGATGCCGGTCTTGACGTTGATGCCCGTCAGGTCGGTGACGCGGCTGGCCGAAGACCGGTCAACCGCCCACAGAATCGCTCCCATGAAGATCAGGCAGACGCCGATGATGTACGGGTCGCTCTGAAGCGAGGCAACCTTGTCGTTCAGCAGCACCCCCACCAGCGAGGCCGGGATCGTCGATACGACGATGATCCAAAACAGCTTGCCGAAAGGTGATTTAGGCTGGGTGAAACCCGCCTTGATCAACTGCACCCAGCGCCGCCAGAAAAAGACGATGACGGCTGCGGCCGTGCCCACGTGCAGCGCCACATCGAAGCCCATGCCGCCGTAGGACCACCCGAAGAACCGCGGGATCAGCGTCAGGTGGGCGGTGCTGGAGATCGGCAGAAACTCGGTTATGCCTTGGACGATGCCGTACACGACGGCATGGAAGAAATCGACCAGATTCATGCGAACTCCTATTACGTCAGCCCAGCAGGACGGGCACCTCGACGGCCAAGTTTACGGGATCGACCCGTGTACGAGCTACGCCCGGGCGAGCTGGGACACCCTCGCTCTGGACACCCCAAGGATTACTGCCATGTCAGTCACCGACATACCCAGAGCCCTCAGTTCGCCCACAAGCCCGCGCATCTGTACGGCGGCCTGCCTGCTGGCTTTCGCCGCGGCCTCGCTGGCGGCCTTGGCGATCTTGATGTCGCGGCTCATCGAGCCGAGAAGCGGCACGACATCAATTTCCCAATCGGAGTGATCGGTGCTTTCGTCAACGGTGTCAAGATAGTCAATCACCTGTTGCACGGCTCGATCCAGCGTCCGCACCTGGGTGGCGCCACCGCCCACCAATTCCAACGACCAGCCGACCTTCCACCACCTTGCGTTAACAGTCACCCTGTCCATTTGACCTCCTTCGTGTCAAAGCAATTTATCCCCTCTTGACACAAGTGTCAATATCGGCTTAACAGCGTCATTCGTGGCGGCGCAGATCGAGGGTCGCCAGGGCTTCGGCGACCGTCGCCACCTCGACCACCTTCAGGCGGCCAAGCTTTGGCAGGGGCACCGACGTGTCGCGTGAACCAGCCGGGACGATGGCCAGCTCGAATCCCAGCCGGGCGGCCTCCGCCAACCGCCGCTCAAGCGCGGGAACGCGCCGCAAGTCGCCGGCCAAGCCGATCTCGCCCAGGGCGAGCAGACGCTGCGGAAAGTTCCGGTCAACGACGGCTGACGCCACCGCCACCGCGATGGCGAGATCGGCCGTCGGGTCGCACACTCGCGCACCGCCGACCGTCGAAACATAGACGTCGTGGTGCCCCAGCTTGACGTGGGCCTTCCGCTGCAGAACGGCCAGGATCAACGCCACCCGGGCGCCGTCCACCCCGTTCGTCACGCGGCGGGCTGGTGTCTCAAAGGCGACGGGCGCCACAAGCGCCTGGAACTCGGCCAGCAGCGGGCGTCGCCCCTCCAGGGTGACCGCCACGCAGGTGCCCGGCTGGGGCTCGCCCGCCTGGCTCAGAAACAGACCGGACGGGTCCGGCACCTCCACGATGCCGCGCTCGGCCATTTCGAAGCAGCCCACCTCGTCAGCCGGGCCGAAGCGATTCTTTGACGCCCGCACCAGCCGGAACCCCGAATGCCTGTCGCCTTCGAAGTTCAACACCACGTCCACCAGGTGTTCCATCGTGCGCGGCCCCGCCACGGTACCGTCCTTTGTGACATGTCCGACGATGATCACCGGCAGAGCGCGCCGCTTGGCGACACGCACGAGGGCGGCCGTCACCTCGCGCACCTGGGACACCCCGCCGGGCGAGCCGTCCGCCTCCGGCGTGCCGATCGTCTGCACCGAGTCGACCACCATCAGCGACGGGACGACCTGCTCGACGTGGCCCAGGATCGTGCCCAAATCGGTTTCGGCCGCCAGATACAGGTCGGACGAGACGGCCCCCGTCCGTTCCGCGCGCAGTCGCACCTGGGCCGCCGACTCCTCGCCCGTCACATAAAGGACGGACCGCCCCGATGATGCCCATTTGGCCGCCGCCGCGAGCAACAGGGTCGACTTGCCGACGCCGGGCTCGCCGGCCAACAGCACGACCGCCCCCGGCACCAGACCACCGCCCAGGACGCGGTCCAGCTCACCGATGCCGGTCGACACGCGTTTGGCCTCGTCAACACTGACTTGGCTGATCGGCACAGCGCGGGTCGACGGCACGACGCTGGCCACCTGCGTCAGCTTGACGCCGCGCTCGCCGACCGAGCCCCAGGTGTTGCACTCGCCACACCGCCCAACCCATTTGGGTGACGTCCACCCACACTCGCCGCACTGGTAGGCGTCTCGTTCCTTGACTGTGCTACTCGTTCTTGCCATACATGGAACGCTATCGGCCCCCACCGACAAAACCGCCCGCCTGTGGACAACCCGTCCCCCAAGAAACCGCCCTGTGGATATGTGCCGGTTTTCCGGATGCACTGCCATAGTGGGCACATGACAACCTCGACCATCCAACCAGACATCAAAGAAGCAGGCTGGCCCGACTCGTCACCAGAAGTTTGCGCATGTGCAGCGCATGCGCCTACCCTTGACGCCATGAGCATGCTGCAAGTCCGCAATCTATCGCCAGCGACTCACGACGAACTGAAGCGCCGCGCCGCCTGGTCGCGCATGAGCCTGTCTGACTACGTCGCCCGAGAACTCGACACGTTGGTAGCAGTTCCCGACCCAATGGCCTACTGGTGGCATGTGGACGACACTCCAGAAGAGACCGCTGCCTACGCCGAACGCTGGGCAGAGGTGGACGCCCATTGGGACCCCGTCGCAACTGGTGCAGCAAACATGGACGAGTACATCGTCAACCTCATACGCGAGCGTCGGGGGCCGCTCTCATGACAGCCGTAATCGACGCGTCCGGGCTTGTGGAACATCTTCTTCGGCGCTCGCTTTGGCGGCAGGTCGCCACCCGTCTCGACTCCCAGGCTGGTGCCGTCCATGTGCCACAGATGATCTTTCCTGAAGTCGCGTCTGCGCTGAAAGGCCTGGAACGCAGCCAGGAGGTCACCCCGGAAATCTGCACGCAGGCTTTTGATGGCCTCATGAAACTACCAGCTCGCCGTTGGCCATTGGAACCATTCACGCGACGAGCCTGGCAGTTACGCGATGTGATCTCGATCTATGACGCGTACTATGTGGCGCTGGCCGAGCATCTCCACGCCCACCTGATCACCAAGGACGCCCGCTTGGCGCGGGCAGTGGAAGCAGCCCACGTCTGCCCAGTCGAGCTGATCGGCTAGCGGCTACTGCTTGACCGGGTATTCGCCCCGGAAGACCTTGAAATTAGCCGCTTGCGCCACGGGACGCACCACCATTCGGTCGATGTTGACGTGCGCCGGACGGGTGCACATCCAGGTGATGGCATCGGCGATGTCCTCGGCCAGCAGCGGCTGCGGCACACCAGCATAGACGGCGTCCGCCCTGGCCTGGTCGCCGCCGAAGCGGTTGACGGAAAACTCGTCCGTTTGCACCATGCCGGGGGAAATCTCGCACACCCGGATCGGCTTGCCCGACAGCTCCAGGCGCAGCGCGCCAGCCATCGAGCGCACGGCCGACTTGGCGCCGCAGTAGCCGCCGCCACCCTCGTAGGGCGTTTCGGCGGCCGTCGACGACATGAACACGATCGTGCCCTGGGCCGCCTCCAACGCCGGCAAGAGCGCCTTCGTCACCCTGGCCGCACCCACCACGTTGAGCTCGAACATGGCCGTCCAATCGGCCAGATCGGTGGTCGCGACGGGGTCTTGGCCGAAAGCCGCCCCGGCATTGTTGACGAGCACGTCCAGCTTGCCGCCCACCGCCTCGGCCAAAGACTTCACGGACGAATCGGAGGTCACGTCACAGGGCACGGCCCGTCCATCGATCTCCGCCGCCAAGGCCGTCAGCCGTTCGACCCGACGGGCCGCGCAAATGACGGTGAACCCCTGCGCCGCCAGGGCGCGGGCGGTCGCCGCCCCGATACCAGAGGACGCGCCGGTCACCAACGCAAGTTTGTTTGTCATGGGGTCAATTGTCCCACGCGTCAGACCACCCCGGCTACTGGCGTCATCACGTCCATACCCATGTAGGGGCGCAACACCTCGGGGACGGTGACGGATCCGTCGGCTTGCTGGAAATTCTCCAGGACGGCGATGATCGTCCGCGTCATCGCGCAGAGGGTGCCGTTCAGCGTTGCCAGGGGGCGGACGCCGTCCTTGTCCCGCAGCCGGATGTTGAGACGCCGGGCCTGGAACTGGGTGCAGTTGGATGTCGAGGTGATCTCGCGGTATTTGCCCTGGCCGGGGAACCAGGCGTAACAGTCATACTTGCGGGCGGCGGACAGCCCGAGGTCCCGGGACGCCACGTCCAGCACCTCAAACGGTATGCGAAGCGAACTGATGAAGTCCTTCTCGCACTCCAGCAGGCGCTGGTGCTCGGCCTCGGCGTCCTCGGGGGCGCAGTAGACGAACAGCTCGAACTTGTCGAACCAGTGCACGCGGAAGATGCCGCGGGTGTCCTTGCCGTATGACCCCGCCTCCCGCCGGAAGGCGGGCGAGAACCCGGCATAATGTAGCGGCAACTGGGCGATATCGAGGATCTCGTCGCTGTGGTAGCCCGCCAGCGCCACCTCGGCGGTGCCGACGAGGTACATGTCGTCGAGTTCCAGATGGTAGACGTCCTGAGCGGCCTGGCCGAGAAACCCGGTGCCCTCCATCGCGGCCGGATTGACCAACGCGGGGACGATCATGGGAGTGAAGCCGTACTGCAGCGCCTTGGCCAATGAGTGCTGCACAAGGGCAAACTCCAGACGGGCCACCTGGCCTTTGAGGAAATAGAACCGGCTGCCCGACACTTTCGCGCCGCGTTCCATGTCGATGCCGTCCAGCAACTCGCCGAGTTCGAGGTGGTCGCGGGGAGTGAAGCCCTCGGCGGCGAAATCGCGCGGGGTCCCGAACGTTTCGAGCACGTACAGATCGTCCTCGCCGCCCTCGGGCACCCCGTCTATGACGATGTTGCCGAACTGTTTCATGACCTCGGCGAAGGCCTGCTCGGCGGCGTCGGCGTCCTTTTCGGCGGCCTTGACCTGCCCGCTGAGCTGCTTGGTGCGCTCCAGCAGGGCTGGCTTGTCGGCGGGCGACGCCTTCGGGATCAATGCCCCGGCCTGCTTCTGCTCGGCCCGCAGCGTCTCGAACGCGGCGATCGCCTTGCGCCGGGTTTCGTCGGCGGCCAGCGCTTCGTCCACCAGGCCCACCGACTCACCGCGACGGGCTTGGGACGTGCGAAGAAAGTCAGGATCACTGCGCAGCAGCCGGACATCAATCATGAAAGCCAGTCTACTTTGAGTGCTCACCACGCTGCGGAACGCAGTCGCGAAGCGACTGCCACCCCTCCCCAGAGAGGAATTGAGAACGACCCTGACGGCTCCGTCGCCAACCCTCCTGATATGGGGAATTCGCGTCGGCGCTACAATGGATCGCACACGGGAGCTCACCCGAGCTGAGAGGAAGGCCGACGCCTTCGACCGTTGAACCTGATCTGGGTAATGCCAGCGCTAGGGAGGCCAAACCGATGAGCATTGATCTAACAACCGCGACGCCCGTGGGGCACAGCTGGCGGGTGGTTGACATTGTCGTGGCGGGCGTGCTGGGCGTTGCCGCCGGCCTGGTGCTGTGGGCGTGGAACGGCCCCGGCTTCGCCTGGTACGGGGCGATGGATGCCGTCACCCCGGGACTCGGCGGACTCGCCCAGGGACTTTGGCTGATCGGCGGCCCACTAGGGGGGTTGATCATCCGCAAGCCGGGATCGGCCGTCTTCGTCGAGCTGGTTGCCGCCATCGTCTCGGCGCTTTTGGGCAGCGCCTGGGGCATCTCGACGCTGTGGTACGGCATCGCCGAGGGCCTGGGCGCCGAGGTGGCCTTCCTGATCTTCGCCTACCGCCGCTTCAACCTGCCGGTGGCCATCATTTCGGGCGTCCTGGCGGGGGCCGGCGAGTGGGCCTGCGAGCTGCTGATCGCCGGCAACGCCGCCAAGGGCCTGACGTACAACATCATCTACCTGGGCTGCAACATGGTTTCGGGCGCCATCCTGGCCGGGGTCGTCGCCTGGCTGGCGATGAAGGCGCTGGCCAGGACAGGCGTCCTCAACCGGTTCGCCGCCGGGCGGGAAGCCGGCTGAAATGCCCCTGATAACCGCTGACGGGTGGGGCTGGCGTCACGCCGGACGCCCGTCGTGGGCGCTGCGGGACGTCAGTTTCACCGTCGAGCCGGGCGAGCGAGTGCTTCTGCTGGGCCCCAGCGGCGCAGGCAAATCGACGCTGCTGCTGGCCCTGGCCGGCGTGCTGGGCGGGGCGGACGAAGGCACCGAGGCTGGGCGCCTGCTGGTGGACGGTCAGCACCGGTCCAGGCTGGCCGGCCAGGTGGGGCTGGTGCGCCAGGACCCCGCCTCGCAGGTGGTGCTGGCCCGCGTCGGCGACGACGTCGCCTTCGGCTGCGAGAACCTGGCGGTGCCGCCGACACAGATTTGGCCACGGGTCAGCCGCGCCCTGGCGGCTGTGGAGTTGGACGTCACACCCGACCACCCGTCCGACGAGCTGTCGGGTGGGCAGCAGCAACGCCTGGTGCTGGCCGGGGCCCTGGCGATGCACGACGGTGACGACAACCCCCGGCTGCTGCTCTTGGACGAGCCGACGGCCAACCTGGACCCGGTGGGCGTTCAGGCGGTTCGCCGGGCCGTGGAAAAGGTCGTCGCCAGCCGGCAGGTCGCGCTGATCGTCGTCGAGCACCGGGTGGACGTCTGGCTGCCCCTGATTGACCGCGTCATCGTGTTGAGCCCAGACGGCGGGGTGAGCGCGGACGGTCACCCAGACGAGGTGTTCGCCGCCCAGGGCGA
>Ga0123354_10022003_pt1 | contig 10052 bp, 5 predicted proteins | sample TergutLab28metaG_2_FD_97872 | JGI IMG/M metagenome (GOLD analysis project Ga0123354, IMG submission 97872) | Labiotermes labralis P4 segment gut microbial communities from Petit-Saut dam, French Guiana - Lab288 P4 | ecosystem: Host-associated > Arthropoda: Insects > Digestive system > Gut ...
GACGCTTGTGAGTGCGGTAATGAACCTTTGGGTTCCATAAAATGCGGGGAATTTCTTGACTAGCTGCAAACCAGTTAGCTTCTCAAGAAGGACTCTGCACCATGGAGTAAGTAAGTAAGTAAGATAGATAAAGATTTGTTTGTGGTCTACCTCCAACACCATAAATCATCACACCACAAGACTGCAATTAACTGAGTGCATGTGGTCCAGAAATTCATCTTTAATAGAACTTGTCTGTAATACATTTCATCCTTCCTGATGTAAAGCAAATTAGAACACTGGAATGGCAGCTCATGCTTTACAACAGTGGAGCAAAAGTTAGGAATTTACTGTTGTCTCCCACAATAAACCTTACCATAACTTTGGAAATGCCAATAAATTACAGAAATCTCAAGAAAAAACACTACACCCTCATACAATTAATTCATTGTGCAAGGTACATCACATGCTAAGGCACTGAAAATACAGATAAGTTAGCAGTACATTTGTTACATGTGTCTGACATATCATAGAGTGTCAGCATTCTTCTAATTGTATGCAGACACCTCTTGAAATGCTTATTCTCAAAAATAAATAATAACTGGATAACTCTTTTTCTCACTCTCAATAACACCTAGTTATCCCACAGCAAATGAGAACAAATTCTTCAAGTATGCACTCTCAGGTCACTGTATTTCTTTACTTGTACATTCAGATGTCTGGTAAACACCATCTTCATTTTGATGAGAATCTGAACATCCCCTTCTTTAAGCTCTTTGTATCTCCGGGCTGTAACAAAGGAACAAATCCCCTTCAGTCTCAATAAAAATTGTACTTGAATGTGCTCAGTTTTCAGTAATTATAGTGATTTTAACCTTTAGTGGACAGGTTTAAATGCCAAGCGTATCTCTTGCTGGCAACAGTTTTTCTCACTCAGCATAAATATTTACATTTCTGAAATGCAGCAATTAAGAAATAAATTGTCTAAATTTGAGTTCTAACATTAGAAGGTCCAAACAAAAGCTGAATGAACCGACTTACATACAAACAAATGTGTGATCATTCAGTTTATAATGATCTTTATTACACTGCATCTTTACACATATTATTTTTTTTGTTTTCTACTCCTGCCTTCTGTCTGGATGTTGTTACTTTCGGTGGTTCAAAATGTGCCATACAATTTTGACAAGATCTGTATGTTCCACTTCTTACAATTTTACCCATAAGGGTCAGATTTTACGACCTTCTTCCTGTTGCATTATAAGTCAAGAAGATGTCAATCTAGGCCTTCAACAATCAGTTTCTTAGTGAAGAGACAAACATTCCTCTGTATGTTGTTAGTTCCCAAGATGCCTGTTTGTATTAATTTCCACAAACAGTGCATAATATATGGCTTTAAACACAAAGTGACAGAGGCTAAACAGAGATGATAATGAATTGATACTGGACCCAGATTCTGAGAGTGACTTCTGACCGATCAATCTGATAGCACTGTTTATGATAACTGGCACATAACAAGAAAGAACAGCCAGTTACATCCCTTGCAAGGGTGTACAAGTGGGATCAAAAGACAAAGCAGATAGAAAGGTATATCCAGAAATAAAACAAAGCTTAAGGTTCTAATGACACTACTTCCACATATATACCCAGGCAATTCTACCTGGAGAAAACACAAGAATGCAAGAAATACCAGGATTTATCTGTTCACTGGTGACAGACAAAATAACTTCACTTCTTAGACATGACAATTCAGAATAGCTTCCTCCTCTAGACTGGATGTGGAAAAAAAAAATACTTGTAAAAACTTCAAACTTCCAACTTTCCCTTCTGTAGATCTTGATTTAAATTGAGATTGTGGTGTACCAACTGGTGATGGCAAGTGTTCAGAGTTCCATAACATCTCAAAACAGGTATGTAACAAAACAGATTTATACCGCTCAGTTTCTTACAGTCCGCTAGCAAGTAAACACACAGAGACCAGCATGTGGCATGCTAGGACATTCACAACTATACTTCAGAGACCATCATATGAATGTATGAACCTGCATATAGTAATGAGACAAACTTTACAGGCAATGACTGTTACGATACACCAAACAGATGAAAACCCACAGCATAAAGAAAATACAGCATTTCTATAGCTAATATGAAACAACATACAAAGGATAATTTTGGAAAGTCATAAATTGCACAAATGCAATAGAAGGCTTATAGTGAGGGAAAGGAAAACTGACAGCAAGCTTTACATCTTACCACTAGGAAGCAAACCAAACAGCTTGACAATCCATACTGCTCATCATTTGAGTAATATTTAAAGTGAGAACTACTGATGAATTTGTATTAAAAACCAGCTTTCTTGCTGAAGCTTGTTAAACACAGCGGAAATCAAATGAAACAGCAACCAAACAGGGTTCCCTTACCATCAGCCTGGATCCAAACAACATTCTTGCCTTATCTTCTTCCTGTGGAGATGTTCCCTCATCTGCTGACCCTCTATTCACTTTTATCTGTAATTTCTGCTTGATGGCCTGGAAGTAAAATTACTTCACAATTAAAAGACAGCACAGACATATTCAACTGTTTCATGAAATTTGCACAAGTAATGTAATTTAACACAATAATTTTTTTCTAATCTCCCACTCTAATTAATTAAGTATATTTTTCTTGCACTAATTTATGTATCTTAAATTAGTACTTGTAATTTCCTACTGTTACAGATTTCTATTACAACTGTTTCATAAGTTTAGAATTTCCCAGTGTATATTGCACTGACCAGCTATTATCAAAATATTTCAATGGTCTTGGGCCTACTAAGATTTTATTCTACAAAGACCCATGTCTACAGGCTTTTTCAATATATTTTGCTTTGTATACACAATTCCTTTAAGCCTCAACTTAATATATTATAAAAAGATTCAATTAAAACATTATATTAGTATTAACTGACATACCAAGTTTGAGATCCCAGATTCAGTATTTAATAATCACTGTTGTAAAATTTTATCTTTTTAATTTCTATACACAGTCTGATAATGGCTTAACCAAAAGCCAAAACATGTAGCTCATTTCTTGATTTTTAAAATGTACAGTTGTGTTTGACAGACAACCATTGATTTTATTGAACAGAATACTGTGTTACATGGTATATTAGAGTGACAGTTGTGGTCTATTGATGTAGTATCCGACCTGTGACAGAATCACACGTCTGCTATCATTCTTCATAGCCAGCAAAAGGTCCAGCCATGTCCAAGTGACATTATGATATTCCAGGGTGGGAATAACCAAGCTAAAGTCCCGAATGTCTTCCAAATTCTTTTCCTTGTTTCCTTTGTAGCTCACTTTCACAGGAACTTCTGGAATTTTTATGTAAATAAACAGTTTGTTCTTCTCTGCTCGTTCCTGTAAAGAAAAACAAAAGATTCACAACATTAGCAAAATAATATATGAATGTCAAACTTCTGCAGCTTTAATGCTTGGATGAGGAAACAGAAATGCTTGCAGATTTTAGTGAGAAGACCTCTTGAACAGTGCCATACAAATGACCTAGCAGGAGATGTGAGGTTGTAACTGACTCGGCATCATGTCAAATGCCACTTGTACTAGCAATGGTACTAGTATTGCTGAGACAAGTTTTGTAACTTACTTTGGTGTATTAAATGAAAGAAATAATCACCATATTTTTTATTCTGGAACAGCTTGCAGTTACTTTCATATTCCACACTGGTTATAGAGTAGAAACATACCTTCATCTTTTCAACATCATCTTTCTGTTCTATTGGAACATAGAAATTTGTCTCTTTACTCTTCTTTGTTCCTTTGAGTTTTTTCCCCTTACTATCAGCATCAAGATCATCAGAGCCTTCACCATCTATAGTATCAGGGTCACGTTCAGGAAAGCAAAATTTCAACATAGTATTGTAAAATTTCTTTGTCAGACCTGAAAAAGAAATCAGTTGAATACTATTTGTAAATTATTTGCCTCAGAAAGAAAGTTTAAACATAGCTGTAGTCTAATACCAACCTATTGTAAGAGGAACCACATTGATCTCGAAGTGCTCCTTCACAGATATGCCACCAACTGGAGCTTTCTCTCGGCAAAATACACGAACTGCACGCTGAAAAATTCAATCCAATGCCAGTCTTAAGTATACCAAAATATTTTTAAAGTTCTATTAAAAATATGTTAAAAAAACACAAGCACATGAGTACACACACACACATGCATGCACACAAATAACTCTGTTACACTGCTTACCACATTGCCACAGCCAGTCACTTAACAAATGTAGCCCCATGGTATAGATATTGGAGGTAGACGTGTTAATGGAGTAAAGGCTATCACTAAACTCCAGTAATGGAAACAGGACTTACCTTCCTGTCAACAGGCATGTTGCTCTGAATCTCAGTAGGAGACAATACTTCTTTATACACCTGGTTTGGCAAAAGATTTGTCATTCGCACATAGCCCACTTCAAGTAAGTGTTCTCCTGAATCATCACTCTTGGAGTTCTTTGTGTACCTAGGTAATAAGGAATTCAAGCTGATCAACATTCTTGTCTACACGAACAAGTGTCTGCATTTTGTGACAGTGATAATATTTGGTAACAAACTGTTGTCTGATATACACACTACACTGCTGATCATCTTGGCTAACACCAGGAAGAAGTAATACAACAAACTTACCTCAATTTAAACACATATAACAACACTTTCTGAACCACACAGGTTACATTGTACCAAGTGAAAAAATAATTTTGAATGCTGAAATAGGAAGGATGTAAAAGAAAGCAGCCCTGGCCAATTTTACGACAATATCCATGTATCTTCCTGGAGGGACTAAGTAAAACCATAAGAAACCTCAGGTTATCTTAATTCTGTGGGGAGAATCAACTCCTGGACCTTGCAAATAAGAAGCAGAATACTTAATAATGTAGCATGAACTTCTGTGAACTTAGCTACTTTTCTGACATGTTGGAGACATAATAAAGATAGTTCAACAGCCCCAACCTTGTGCACATTGTTGGTTTTAATTTTACAAATACAGGCTCATATTTAGGAAGTTCCCCTGCAGGCAGTGGGTGACTAGTGTTCTTTGGATTGATTTATTCCTGACAGTAACATGTTGATTCTTACAAGAGAATTAAAAAATTTCTAATAATTAATGACTGGACATACCATGGTGGAAAATACACAGATATAAAAATGTTCAGGGAAGAACAGCGAAGAAAGAAGAAACACTGGATGAGAGAGCATCACAAGCTGTCTACTGCTGGCAGAATGTTAGTAGATGATGATACAAATTTTACTTACAGGAAGTTACTAAGCACAAGATCTGCAATTCCTAGCTGACCATCGGCTTCTGTGAGTCGCCACTGTGCATGCTTAAAGCATATCTCATTGGCTCTGACAGTTGTGACAGGCTTGTCACCACGCATAGTTGCTAACTTCTGGTTGGCTGACAGTTGTGTCTCCTTATAACAAGACAGCATCATGTCAAGTTCTTCACTCCGAGTGTTGAGAAGTTCCTTACACTCATAAACCTGTGAACACAAAAAAATTTTTTTTAATACCAAACACAGACAAGAAAGTTGACATCACACCTTAGTGAATGTTTGCCATCATGTCTCTGAGCATGGCAGCCATCACAGAAGATCACAAATGAAGCCTACATACACGTATATCAGGAATTTTGAGTCTATTGCTTCCCAGCAGTTCAACATACCTCATTTCATAGTGCAGACTCAAAGTACCAACTTCGAGAATCTAAGCGGTAGCTCATACCTACTGAAAATATTTCTCCACATACAAATGGCACATGTGTGTGTGTGTGTGCTTATATATACAGAAATTCTGAAAAGAAAGTAAGGGTACTGAGAATTAATTCATATTTCAGACAAATCGCACCAAGAAGGGATGTAATTAAAATGTATGTGTCATGACAGGTATTTTACTGTACGCTATTATCTGAGCAAGTTTCATTTGTAATGTGTGAGAACATTTCTTGGTCCTACTAGCACAACACAACTAACTGCACAGTCTCAAAATGACAAGAGAAGTACCCAGCTCTTACGCCTGACAGACCAACTTTCAGGGTGTTCGTGAAATCTCAAGTTTTGTACTGATATGAAACTTCGGCTCTCACAATAAGTGGACAATTCAGATTCAGCAAAGAGAACAAACTGCTTAAGAACATGTTTGGAACAAGGAAATAATGCAAAGGATAAACTTATTTAACAAAGAAAATACTTTTAGAGTGCTTAAATCAAGGGTGAGGCATACATATGACACTTGCAAATCTAAATCCAGTGCAAATTTCCTTGGTTGCCAGCCTGGGCACTCGTAATTTCCAAAGAAAGAAATTAGCAGGATCTAAACCTTACTTTTGCCACATTTGGACTGTCTACTGACCTGTTGCTCCAGATCATCCATCTCCATCATTAATTTTTCATTCAATGGATCCTCTGCAAGAGTTCGCTGAAGTAAATGAGTTTTCTTCTCAAGGTGACGTAATTTTGATACTACGTATCTATAAATAGAAATAACGTGTTCCAGCAGCCATAAACCAGCACAAATAAAACTGCATAATTACATAAATTTTACAACCAAAATAAACAACATATTTCTTTATTTACACAAGACCATAACTGTCAGTCATCCCCCATATTCTCAAATTAAGTGATGGAAGCCTATTTCTGTTTTTAAGTGCTGCAAAAGTGTGGTTGTGGCTATAAAATTCCAAGCACAAATTAAATATTTGCATTTGAAATTTGGAATCTCCTAACAAAACACTGAACAGCTTATGAATGCTATAAAATATGGCAGTAAGAAAAGTAGTCTGAATGCCATTACAAATTGCAGCCAATGAATAGCATAAAACCATATTGGTCAAGAAGAATTATATGTCAGAAAAACAGCAGGTGATACAGGGTGTCAAATCACTCAAAAAAAAAAATCCACACCGAAGGCAGAATAGACAGTTATCACATTTGAACCACTTGAAACACATGACACATCTGTTGGTATGCTTATGAACTGCACTACCGTTGCCACTACATGTTTCATATTATGTTTCAGTGACTTCATTGTAGCTGCCAATCAGCCCCCTGAAATAATGTGAACTGGGTGGGATAAAGTGGTACATAAACTGCTTTTTAAAAACACATTTCCCTTAGTTTTTTGCTGAATGCTTTGGAGAAAACAGCTTGCATAATTCTTGAAGTTCATGACTGGATCCTACAAAACATGTGCTTAATGTTGATGTAAATATGGCTGCAAATCTCCATCATGCTACTAGACTGTAGTTCATAACAAAAACAACTTCAAAATTAATGCAGATAATTACAATATACTTACCAGACAAAGAAATAATTTTCATCTGCCGCAGGCAAAATTGGACATTCTTCAAAAAGGAGTTTATTATTCAGGAATCAAAATTTTTAATACTCTTCCTACTGAAATTGAGGATCTTTCAGATAATCCTTAGAAATTTAAAATTGCATTAAACATTTCTTGTATTCACACTTCTGTTTATACTCTGGACGAATATTTTAACAGACAGTGTGTCACTGATAATACAGAATTTTTTTTAACAGTTATATCTATCACTATGAAAACAGAACAGAAAACAGTAATGAATTCTATTAAATTGTACCATTTGTATAAATATAATGTTTGCAATTTTTAATTACAATCTAGTAACATACTGATGTTTTACTGATCCTATATTATATTTCTTGTGTTTCAACTGTACCTGTCTTCCAAGAAAAGTGAACTTATATGTTACATTAATGAATCTGTATATTGGGCTTGTTCTTATATATGCAAGTTTTGTTTTATGGCTAGCTCCATGTTTACATGGAGCCTTCATAGACTGACTTATGGCATGTTCTGTATCCAAAGGTAGTAACCATTTCTGGATTTTTGGAATATAAATAAATATCAATATCAATATAGACAACAGTTGAGGAATTGTAGACTGTGTCTAAATGTTTAACACTGGCCACACAACAATTTACAGAAACATGACCTTTTGCAGCAGTTCTGCAACATGTCATCCCTAGTCTGTGAGGGAACCTGTTCAGCTGAATCATGTTCAGAAATGGACAGCAGCATAAAACTGTGGACTGGGTGGATGACCCAATCAGCTGTTTGGACACGTCTACTTTAAAAGACTACCCTCACATTATGGATGTTCCAAGTTATGGAATATCATCCTCTTGGAAATTATGTATCTCTTGGTGAACTATATTGATGAGATGTAAGCCTGAATTATTTCTGGCAACCCTGAAAATTAAGGTGTGTTAGCTGTTACATTTCTTCCTTCCAATTATTTGCTATTACAGAAAAATTGCTTTGCAACATCAAATGTCCTCTATTGCCCTCTTTGTTGTTGCAAACAAAGTGCAATTATATCCTCTTCAGTGCTGCTACAGGTTGATGAGTATTCAAAACAGTCAACAACTTCATTATTTGCCCCACCTTCACAGTGTTCTACATCTGAATAATTGACTAATTTTGTTACTGTGCTGTCATCGGAAATATTCCTAGTTGACAGTCTTCGATCAGAAACTTTGTCTATACTGAAATCCAATTTATCCATCATCCATGTACTGTGCTAAGAGAAGATTTAATTATTTACCTTGAAGGACTCAGCCACCCACAATGTAAAGGCTGTATTTATATTGGAATAGGGTTACTACTTTACTGCCCATTACCTTGACCATCACTGTCAGGTAACAGGGGGACGTAACTGTGTCTTCATTTACATGCAAAGCACTTACAGCAATCTGCTTGAGATGGCATAACTTCAGTAATAAGAGTATGGGGCCTCCTCCATGGATCAGAACCAATACTACATACAATAAAGTGTTTAACAGAGAAAATCTTCTGTCAATATTGCACTTCCACATTTAAACACAAGTTTTTATAGCTGCAATTGTAATACCACAACCTCCAGTGTCTTGGCTAAAAGAGACGGATATTAACAGTAAAACTACCACACTCAAAACTTTTATTTACTCAGTAATCATGAAAAGAGCAATGCTATGCACCTGACTTGGGTCTGCATTTGTTGAATGGGTCTTCGCTGGTCTTCCACGCTGTGCAGCTGCAACTGGAATCTCATTCTTTGCAGTCGCTCAGAAGCTTCCTTGCGACGCGGTTCAACATATAGGAGCAAATTGTTCACTATGTCCAATATCATTGCATACTAGAAACAGAATACTATTATGTTTCACCATCATTCAATTTTGTATCAGATTCTGATGTTCAAAGTTAAAGATTATAATCTCTTCAATTCTCAAAAACCAGCCATCTAACATCCTTAACCTTCATCATATGATTCTATAAGTCTTGTTTTTTAGGGCTCAGGGTAGTCTTCCACTTAAATATTCTGTTCTGCAGCTGGTCATATAAGCTGTATTTAACACATTTTTAAGCTAAAAATTTCAAATCAAATCTGGATTGTTTGGTATGAATCCATCTACCCAAGTATAAAGTTTGGGAAGAATCTGCCTTTTCACAGGCATGCCCATGCATGTTCCATCACATTTAATTTGTTTACTTCCATGCTTATATCACACTTTAATTAGGAAGTGACTACAGACATGCCACATTGTTTAGAATAGACTGTATGTAGTAGGCCTTTACTAATGCCTCCTAGAATTGCGATGCAGAAACTGGGTAACTCACTAAGCACATAACCTCGCAGGTGACAGTGTCCTCCAAGTGGTCCTGCTATTCATCTCAATTGGTTTAAGAGTTTGTGAAACAACAGAGTAAAAACAGATGCCTGGAGGCAACAATAAATATTTCATGACTTTTCAAAGCTCTTTAGGGTGTTGGTAAGCGAAACCACTCCTCAGACCTGAACAATTCCATTAACAGCAGGTCGTGTCCTCATCTACCCGAAGTTTAGAGTAATAAAAATTGTCAACACCAAGTGAAACACAGAACACAGCACTTCCCCCCCCCCCCCCCCCCAAAAAAATAAAAAAAAAAAAAAAAACCAAAAAACAAACACCCAAAACAACAAAAAAAACCTTTACCACCAAAAATTTTTATTATAAAATAAA
>Ga0123354_10022005_pt1 | contig 10051 bp, 7 predicted proteins | sample TergutLab28metaG_2_FD_97872 | JGI IMG/M metagenome (GOLD analysis project Ga0123354, IMG submission 97872) | Labiotermes labralis P4 segment gut microbial communities from Petit-Saut dam, French Guiana - Lab288 P4 | ecosystem: Host-associated > Arthropoda: Insects > Digestive system > Gut ...
CCATAAAGCCGCAGGAATGAAGTATATCGTCACACCTTGGATGCCAACGCCCGGAACGCTGGACAGTCTTCAACTCTATTGCGATTACTACAATAAAATCGGCGAAAAATGCAATGCCGCCGGCTTGAAATTCGGTTATCACAATCACAATTATGAATTTATAACAAAATATCCCGACGGGACAACATCGCCTGTAACCCTTCCGGATGGTTCGGTTGTTCAAAAAAATAACGAAATCGCGATGTATGATTACATGATAGCCCATACCGACCCTTCCAAAGTATTCTTTGAAATGGATGTATACTGGGTAATGATGGGTCAACGTTCGCCGGTTGAATTATTCAAGAAAAATCCGGGACGCTTCCTTGTCTTACACATTAAAGACGATAAAGAGTTAGGCGAAAGCGGTATGGTTGGGTTCGACGCTATCTTTAATAACATTGCCACAGCCGGTACAAAGTATCTTATCGTCGAAGTGGAAAGATATGATCTTCCACCTTTCGAATCAGTACAAAAAAGCTTGGATTATCTGAATAATGCTCCTTTTGTAAAAACGGATTATTCCAAATAAATTAATGCTGAGGCTGCCTTAGAAGCCTCAAGACATAATGGTTATGAAGAAAATCTTTTCTTTCCTCATCTTTTTAGGAATCGTTTGTATTGGAAGCATTTTGCCTTCCTATTCTCAAACGAGTGAAACCATACAAATTCCTGCCGTTGGCGGAAAAACTTTGCTTAACACCGGTTGGTATGCCAGGCGATCCAACGAAGTGAAAGTCGACGGTAACCGGTTAAGCGCTTCGCCTTTTAATTCGGAAGGATGGATGAAAGCGCGTGTACCGGGAACGGTCCTTGCCACGATGCTGGACAATCAACTGTTTCCCGCTCCTGAGTTCAGCATGAACAACACTTTGATACCCGACATTTATGAAGTAGGGAACGATTTTTACACTTTCTGGTTTACGCGGCCTTTCCGGATGGCAATGGTTCCGCAGGGACAGCAAGTATGGCTCAATTTCAGAGGCATCAACTACAAAGCTGACATTTTCCTGAACGGCAAACGGATAAATACTTCTACGCATGAAGGTATGTTCTTGCGCATGAGTTTTGATATTACGCCTTACATTAAGAAAGATTCAACTAATCTGCTGGCTGTCATCGTGTATCCTCCTGATCCTTCCGGCAATGCCAACGGCGGACAGGGAGGAGACGGACGAATCGCCAAAAGCGTCACCATGCAGTTCACACCCGGATGGGATTGGATACAGCCGGTACGCGACCGTAATACCGGCATTTGGGATGAAGTATCTATCACTACCACCGGAGCTGTTCGAGTGCAGAATCCATACGTTACGACTAAAGTTCCGGGCATCCGTCAACCCGTTGGAAACCAGAAAGACGCTTTCCTCCAAACAACAGTGGAAGTGAAAAACACTTCAACTACAGAACAAAAAGGAACGCTGGTATGTGAAACTGAAGGGAACCGTGTCGCCTTGCCTCTTACGCTCGCACCGAAAGAATTGCGCATTGTGTCTTTTAAGGATATTACGCTCAAAAATCCTCGCTTGTGGTGGCCCAATGGCATTGGCGAACAGGCTTTGTATCAACTGAAAATATATTTTGAGTCGAACGGTACTGTAAGTGACAGTCAGGAATTACGTTACGGTATTCGCGAAATAACAAGCATGAAATGTCCCGAAACCGGCGGACGTAAATTCTACGTCAATGGTCAGCCTATCTTTATCACCGGTGGAAACTACATTGCATCCGATTGGTTACTCCGTCTTTCACCCGAACGTTACCGTACCGAAGTGCGTTTCCACGCCGATATGAACATGCGTATGATACGGGTTTGGGGAGGCGCTTTGCTGGAACGTCCGGAATTTTACGACGCTTGCGATGAATATGGAATATTGGTTTTTCAAGACCTCTGGGGCAGCGGCGATTGCAATGGGGCATGGCAAGACCCGACCAAAGCCGATTCACGTGAACGGCGCTGGGAATATCCCGACAATCATGAACTTTTTCTTGCTTCAGTAGAAGATCAGGTAAAAATGATACGAAATCACCCCAGTCTCTGTCTTTGGACGGGAGGAAATGAATGGCCTCAAGCCAAAGATATTGACGAATCATTACACAAGGACGTTTTTCCCCGCCTCGACCCTGAACGGCTTTTCGTTTCCTTCTCCACCGATACGCTTTTCACACGTAACACCATCGGCGGCGTAGGCGACGGTCCTTATGGCATCCAGGAACCCGAATGGTTCTTCACCTTCCGTTCAACCCCTTTTAATCCCGAAGCAGGCTCCGTCGGTACACCCGAAGTGGAAAGCATGCGAGAAATAATGACAGAAGAAGAATTAGCACAGTTTCCACATGCGGGACGAACAAGAAGTATGACCTGGCAGTATCATAAAGATCTTGGTTACGGCAACCAATTGGAACGTTACGGGGAAGTGAAAGATATTGAAACTTACTGTAAATTTGCTCAAGTTGTTAACTATGACCAATACCGTTCCTTCATGGAAGGATGGGCTTCACATCTATGGGAATGGTACACCGGCCTTTTAATATGGAAGACTCAGAATCCATGGACAGCTCTCCGCGGGCAGATGTACGACTGGTTCTTAGATGTTAATGCTTGCCTGTATGGCGCCAAACAAGGTTGCGAACCGCTACACGCCCAATATAACTTAGCAAGCAAACAAGTTGAACTGATCAATACGGCTTTGGGAAACCATAATCTTGTAGTTAAGGCGCAACTATACAGCAGGCAGGGAGAGAAACTTTGGGAAAAAGAGGCGTCATCCGATCTTGCTCCTAACAGCGTTGTACGTTTGTTTGACATACCGGTTCCAGAGAAAATAGAAGGCGTTTATTTCCTCAGGTTATCGCTGACAGAGGACGGCAAGAAAGTGTCGCGCCACATTTATTGGCTGACTACGCGCGAAAAAGATTACACGACGCTGACACAACTGCCCGCTTGTAAGCCGGAAGCCAAACTCGCTCTTCAGAAACAGGATGGCGTATATAAAGGGACAGTGACACTGAAAGCTCAAGACCGAATATCGTTCTTTAATCGCATCAAGGTATTTGACAAAAATACAGGCAAACGTATTCTTCCTGTGGATTACTCGGATAATTACGTCACCCTGATGCCCGGCGACACACAGGAAATAGAGCTGGAATTTGTTTCTCCCCTGCCTGCTGAACAAATAGCGGTAGTTGTTGATAGCTGGACGCAAGAGAGGATGAAGTTGTGATGGATGACGAATTATGAGGGACAATTTCGAGATAAATAAGAATTGTAATACCGCTCATCGCCGGTAACTTCTTCCCCTAACCAATCGGGACGGATGAACGGCTCGTCTTCCGAAGTTAATTCCAGTTCGGCAATAACCAATCCTTCATATACTCCATGGAAAACGTCTACTTCAAAGGTTAGTTTTCCATGGGGTATATAGTAACGCTCTTTCTCAATTATTATTGAACCGCAAAATTTCAATATTTCAACAGCATCGGCAAGTGGAATTGCATATTCGAATTCAGCCCGTGAAAAACCGGTTTTTCCACTTGGTCCTTTGATTGTTACAAAAGCCGACTCGTCTTTAATACGTATACGAACCGTCCGTTCGGATGAAGCGCATAAATATCCTTGAATAATGTGCGCTTTTTTAATTGCGTATGGATAAAAATCACCTTTCAGTAAAAATTTTCTTTCAATCTCTATCATGCTATTTCTCTGTTTATTTTTACTTTATCGTTACCATCGTTGCCCCAAATCCATATTCCTTGAATGAGGCGTCTTGTACCGGAAAGTTTTTATATTTCAATTTCAATTCCGATAAAAGGGCATTCTTCAAAACGCCTTCTCCTTTTCCGTGAATAAACACTATTTTCTGTCCTTTTTTATTTTTGTTTTCCTCCATCGTTTGACGGAATTTATCCAATTGTACATTCAACATATCCGTATTATTCATACCGGCAAAGGAATCCAACAATTGATTGATATGCAAATCGACCTCCATAAGGGGTTGCGTTTTTTCTCTTTTCACTGGCGCTGGTTGCCGGTACGAATTGTCGGCTTTTGCTTTTTGCGTTATCGCCCCTTGCAAATCGGATGCGGAAATTAATAGTTCCCGCTCGGGAATATCATCAACAACCAAAGGGTAAATCATCGCTTCGTCGTCAAAAAATTCATTCTCACGAAAACTGTGCAACTTGTAAAACTTCACGCCATCGATACGTAATTCCACGCTGTACGTATTTTTCAAACTGAAAGGTTTATCTTTTTTGAATGCAACAAATTGAACGCATATTCGTTCCAATTCGTTAAGCTGTTCTTTGGTAAATTCTTCAATGAAAAGGCGGGTATTGGGTTCGATTAATTCTGTAAAACGGCTGTACCATGCATTATTCTGCCTGTTCATGTAATTAAAGAAAAGATAATAATTGCTATCGTTAATCAGGAAAACTTCGTAAGAACATTTGCCTATCATTTTTATATCAAGCGGTAAATAAGCTAAATAAATGTTTAATCGTTCTTTTCCTGGAAGTTCAACGATTTCGTACGATTCTTTACTGTCATTGCTGACTTGGACTGCAATCTCTTGATTATTAGCAACATTTTTTTCAGGAGATTTTACGGGAGCTTTGTTGTCCGATTCAATCACGATACATTCTCGAATCAAAGCTGGCGTTTCGAATCCGTCGTCTTCTTCTACCCAAACAATATCTTTACTCTTGAAGCCTTTTACAATACCTCCACCAACTGCATTTAAAAAACGTACTTTATCTCCAATTTTCATTGTCTATTCTATTATTATGTAATATGATGCAAAGATAAATGAAAAATTCGATATCCGACGCATTATTGAAAAAGCAAAGGAGGTTATCTCGTCAGTTTTGAGAAACAACCTCCTTTCATTTAATCAAAATTCCGTTGAAACAAAATTTTAAGGTTCGCAATAATCATCATCATACGGATGAAAAATAAAATAGATCTCTCCATAGATGGCTCTTATTTCCCACCATGAACCTCCGGAAGTGTTTTCTAATTCTTCCCTACTCAATTCTTTCAAATTCATTTTCGTTTTTTCTTTAATCTGTTCCATAATCAAGTTTTTTATAAAGTTAAACACACTGCAAAGGAAATATTATCCATTCAATTATTATGTTATTGAAAAGTTAAATTTTTGTTATTATTATTTGCAGAAATGAATAAAATATCTAACTTTGCCGATATTGAATTAATTCTAACCCCATGAAGTCACATAATATCTTAGTTATCTTTGTAATAGCATTATTCAGCTTACTTTCTTTACAAGCTTTTTGGTTGTATTACACCTATCAACTACATTTGAGAAATATAAAAAAATCTGTGAATGAAATCTTTTATCAGTCGGTTGAAAAAGAATTGGATCAACGATTTCTTGAAATGGCGAAAAAGGTAAAAGATAACTTGTCGGATGCCAATATTCGTATTTCTACTTTCAAAGTCGATTACAAGGGTATGGAAAAAAACTGTAGTGTTTCTTCACAACAATTTTCTATGGCTCAACAACTAATGAAGAATTATGACATCCATTTCAACATAATCAATGCCGATAGCATATTTCATTCATTGTTGCAATCGAAACGATATCCCTTTCAATACCAAATTTTTTATGCCGATTCGTTGAAAAATGTAATAGAAATTTCGGGTCAGGAAGTTTACAAAGGATTCACAACTGATGTTTTCTCAATTATTAATGGAGAAAAGACTTATGCCACTGTTAAAGTTGCAACGCCGGTTGTTTTTAAAAATATGCTGGCTATATTGATTGTTTCAATTTTGATATTTGTCTTCATTTTTGCTTGCCTGATTTATGAGATAAAAATATTGCTTAATCAACATCATTTAATTCGACTTCGAGAAAACTTTACTTATGCATTGACTCACGATATGAATACTCCGTTAACTACCATTCATTCGGTTCTAATTGAATTGGAAAAAGGGACTATTGATAAAAGTCCCGAAATACGGCAAAAATTCAGTGTTATTGCGATCGATCAGGTGCTTAATTTACAAGCCATCATTAACCGGGTTTTGACATTAGCTTATATTGAAAAAAGACAATTATCATTGAATAAACAATCCATTGATTTGCCTGAAATGATTCAGTCGTTGATCGACAAATTTAGTATTAGATCATATAAAATAATTACATTTCAAACATTTTTCGATTTAAAAGACGCTACTGTTTATGCCGACTCTTTTTATTTGAAAAATGTTATTAGCAACTTGATTGATAATGCTATAAAATATTCAGGAGACTCGGTGAGTATTGGATTTGAATGTACAACCGAAGAAAAAGAGGTTTATATTCGAGTAAAGGATAATGGATTTGGAATTTCATTGACCGATCAGTTAAAAATATTCAAGCGATTCGAACGAGGCTCTGAAATAAGACGAAATCGAATCAGTGGGTTTGGGATAGGATTAAACTATGTGCAACAAGTAATTGAAGCGCATGAAGGAAAAATTACGGTTTCAAGTCAGAAAGGAATAGGAAGTGTATTTACTATTGTTCTACCTTCCTATTATATTAAATGTGAAAACTTTATTAATTAACTATTATGGAAAATATAAAATTACTATTTGTAGAAGATGATACTTCTTTTGCATTTATTATTAAAGGGAGTTTGGAGTTGACGGGAATTTACCAAGTACGAACAGCTTTCAATGGGAAAGAAGGATTGGACGCCTATTATTCATTTAATCCGGACGTCATTGTCGCAGATATTGAGATGCCTGTATTGAATGGAATGGAAATGGTTTCGTTAATTCGAAGAGGAAATGAAAGAATTCCTATCTTATTTGCAACCGGTCATACAAATGCGCAATCCGTATTGGATGGGTATAAATTGAATGTAGACAATTTCATTAAAAAACCTTTTTTGCCGGAAGAATTAAACGCACATATTCAAGCAGTTTTAAAACGCTCTAAAAACTTACAAAATACTGATAATCCGAATATTATCTATTTGGGTAATTATATTTTCAATACGGATAAACAATACCTCCAATATAACAATACCAAACACAAACTGACCAGCCGTGAAGTTAATGTTTTATATAACTTGTATGAAAACAAAGGAAATGTAGTTATCAGGGAGGAGCTTCTGAAAAAATTATGGGGACTAAGCGACTTTTTCACATCAAGGAGTTTAGACGTCTATATCAATTCATTACGTAAATATCTATCCCTTGACCCGAAAATCAGCATCGAAACGATTCGGGGCAAGGGATTGGTACTTAACATTGCATAATCTTAGTCGGCCAATAACTTACGATAACGTACCCGTTTAGGTTCAATATTTCCTAAGCGCATTTTCTTATTTTCTTCGTATTCGGAATAAGAACCTTCGAAGAAAAATACTTGAGAATCGCCTTCAAAAGATAGAATGTGGGTACAAATTCTATCAAGGAACCATCGATCGTGGGAAATCACTACAGCACATCCGGCAAAATTTTCCAGTCCTTCCTCCAGCGCTCGTAAGGTATTGACGTCAATATCGTTGGTTGGTTCGTCCAATAGCAGTACATTGGCTTCCGATTTCAATGTAAGCGCTAAATGCAGCCGGTTTCTTTCTCCCCCTGAAAGTATCCCACAGTTTTTTTCCTGATCGGCTCCCGAAAAATTAAAACGTCCCAAATAAGCGCGGGCATTGACTTCTTTTCCACCGACACGAATAAATTCCGTTCCACCGGATACTATCTGATAAACGGTTTTTTCAGGGTCAATTTCTGTATGGCTTTGATCAATATAACCTATTTTCACAGTTTCTCCTACTTCAAATGTCCCCTTCTCCGGTTTTTCCATGCCCATAATCAATCGGAAAAGCGTTGTTTTTCCAGCTCCATTGGGACCAATGATTCCAACGATACCGTTAGGTGGCAACATGAAATTCAAGTCTTCATATAGCGCTTTGTCTCCAAATGCTTTGGCTACATGAATCGATTCTATGACTTTATTTCCTAATCGCGGACCATTTGGAATAAAGATCTCTAATTTCTCTTCTCGCTCTTTTGTATCTTGATTCAGCAATTGTTCGTAAGAATTTAAGCGTGCTTTCCCTTTGGCATGACGGGCTTTAGGCGCCATACGCGACCATTCCAGTTCTCGTTCCAACGTTTTCCGACGTTTGCTTGCTTGCTTTTCTTCTTGCGCCATTCGCAGTGTTTTTTGTTCCAGCCAGGATGTATAATTTCCTTTCCACGGAATACCTTCACCACGGTCTAATTCAAGAATCCAGCCGGCCACGTGATCCAGAAAATAACGGTCATGGGTAATACAAATCACTGTTCCGGCGTACTGTTGCAAGTGCTGTTCCAACCAGTCGATTGATTCCGCATCCAAATGATTAGTAGGTTCATCAAGCAAAAGTATATCGGGTTGGCGTAGCAATAAACGGCACAAAGCGACCCTCCGCCGTTCGCCTCCGGAAAGCGTTTCGACGATTTGTTCTTCCGGCGGACAACACAATGCATCCATCGCACGCTCCAGCTTACTGTCGATATTCCACGCATCGGTAGCATCAATTTTGTCCTGCAATTCAGCTTGACGAGAAAAAAGCCTATCCATTTTGTCTGTATCTTCATAATATTCAGGGAGGCCGAACATTTCATTAATTTCTTCATATTCTTTCAGTACGTTCATCGTTTCCTGAACGCCTTCCTGTACAATTTCCTTTACCGTTTTGGTATTATCCAATAAGGGTTCCTGTTCGAGGAGTCCTACTGAATAACCCGGTGAAAAAACAACTTCTCCTTGATATTCTTTTTCAACGCCAGCAATAATCTTCAGTAAAGTTGATTTTCCGGAACCGTTCAGACCGATAATTCCGATTTTCGCTCCATAATAAAAAGAAAGATAAATATCTTTAAGAACTTGTTTATGAGGTGGAAAAGTCTTATTCAATCCCACCATAGAAAAAATGATTTTCTTATCGTCAGCCATAGTCTGTTAATTGAATTTAATTTATTTGCAAAGATAAAAAATTTTTCCTACCTTTGCACCCACGTTTTAAAAAAGACGTAAAGATTCATTAGCTCAGCAGGTAGAGCACATCCCTTTTAAGGATGGGGTCCTGGGTTCGAGCCCCAGATGGATCACTGAAAGCGAGCATTGGTTTTCGATCCCCTAAAAAATGATGTTATCTTCTCCCTATCAACAACAAACTCGGCAACACAATCAGCAACAAAGGCAGCGCGGCAAGAAATCCGCCGATAACGGCAATCGCCAGCGGCTGGTGCATCTGAGCGCCGGCGCCGATTCCTAAAGCTAACGGCATGAGCGCGATGATAGCTCCCAACGCAGTCATCAGTTTAGGGCGCAAACGGGTGGAAATCGCATAGATAATGGACTGCTCCACATCGCCGGTTGTTTTCAGCGTTGTACGAAATTGCTGAATGGTGAATACGGCATTCTCCCCGATAATTCCGACAATCATTATCAAGCCTGTATAACTGCCAACGTTCAACGGCGTTCCGGTAATATAAAGCAGCAGAAAACTTCCTCCGACTCCCAGAACGGCAGTCAGCAGGACAATGCTTGCCGTCCGGAAACTCCGAAAAAGAAAAAGCATCACAACAAAAACCAATAAACAGGAAGCTATTAGGATGGTTAGCAGTTCCGAAAAAGATTGTTGCTGTTCTTTATAAGCGCCTCCGTATTCGATATGATAGCCTTGCGGCAGATGTACGTTGGTCTCCACTTCCTTTTGTATATCCGCCATCACACTGCCTAAATCCCGATTGTTGAGGCGTGCCGTGACGCCGCCCATCATTTGCAGGTTTTCCCGTTGAATCTCGGCGTCGCCGCTCGTAGCAGTGATTTCGGCTAAGGAAGTAATCGGAATCAATTTGTTGTTGGACGTGAACAACTGCAATCGCCTTACATCCGCAAGACTGATATTCCGGCTGTTGGGATACAGCATACGAATGGGAGTCATCTGCTCTTTTTCAAAAACGCTTCCAACTACGTTGCCTTCCAATGACGTTTGCAAC
>Ga0123354_10022006_pt1 | contig 10051 bp, 2 predicted proteins | sample TergutLab28metaG_2_FD_97872 | JGI IMG/M metagenome (GOLD analysis project Ga0123354, IMG submission 97872) | Labiotermes labralis P4 segment gut microbial communities from Petit-Saut dam, French Guiana - Lab288 P4 | ecosystem: Host-associated > Arthropoda: Insects > Digestive system > Gut ...
GTGGTTTTTTTTTTTGTTCCTTTTCTTTCCTTCTCCCTCTCCCCCCTTCTTTCTTCCTTTCTTTCCTTTTTTCTTTTTTTTTTTTTTTTTTTTTGGTTCGTTTGTTTCTCTTTCCCTCCTCCTTTCTTTCGTTCCTGTCATCGTCGCAGTACGATCCACGACGCAACATCAGACCACAAACTTAACCTGTGCACTTCCGCACCGCACAGCAGGACCTTGCACTTCATCTGATCGATACCGTACCGTCTGACTGCAAGTGGCATGCCTTCAATCCACTCCATGTGGCCTGATCCTGTCATTAACTGACTGCGCGATTGACCCCTGGCCTTAACCACTTACCTTCCATAGTAGAACTGTCATTCATCGTCTCTTTACGTAATAGGGTTATTTGATCTCCGAAAGGCCACTTTATTATGACAAATACGAACTTCGCTATTCGATCAGAACCCTTATGCTTTATTTGCGGCAGATCCCGTATTCAAATCCGAACCCGGAAACCTACTGTCCTGACTGAGGCGTGTGGATTTCCAGAGTCCTTCTAGGCAAATTCCGGGCAATAGGTCACCGCTTGTTCCCTCATCCTTTACAATTTATAGTATTATTCAACCATAACCCTACCATTCGATTCTAATTGATAGGATCTAGTAACAATAATTAAATAAACCACAAACATACAGACCTAAACATAATAAAAGTTGAGCAGGCAACTTATCACATCCTCACATGAAATTCAAGGCGAATAACGCTCTGAAGTGTATGTTATGCAGAGAGAGGACCATTCTAATGTCGAACTGAACTTTGCAATGAAAGCCTAACACCCATGCTTCGTACTTGGGTGGTTCTGGGTTCACATTTATGCTCTAAGATCGTCATTGTGACTGAAGTTCACATGATCTTCCTCAGTCCCATAGTGAACGACGAGATAGAATGTCAAATCAGGTCACGAGTGCTTCCTTCAGCGTCCTGGCTGTTGGTGATTTATCGCCCAGTGTAATCGGGTACTGTGCTGTCCGCTACCGACGTCCTTAGGTAAACCAAGAGCGTGCCCGGGTGAACTAGGATATACTTGTCTATTTATTGAGCGTAGTACTGTATATCGTTCCTAATTTACGCATGTGTAATTTTCGTTTTTAGGCCCGTTCGCAAAATTGCGAAGAGCGATCATTAACTTCGTCATGTCTGTCTGTCCGTCCACCCGTCTGCATTTAAGGACTCAGTTCCCACTGGACGTATTTTCATGCAATTTGGTATTTAAGTATCGTTCGAAAATATTTTGAGAAAATTCAGGTTTCATTAAAATCGGACTAGAATAACGGGCACTTTACATGAAGATCAATATACATTGTTGATCGTCTCTTGCTCAGTTCTTAGAAGGAGAAATGTTTCAGACAAAAGTTGTAGAGAAAATAAAACCACACTTTTATGTTCTATAACTGTTCTCCGACAATCGTGTCTCTTATGAGATAATGTGGAAAAATATGGTACAGCCGTGCAGGCCACAGATGACAGTATTGCGCATGCGCTTTGCACGCTGGATAACGAAGGATACAAACACACACTCAGGTTATGTAATACTCATTGCTTTTCCACGGCAACGGTGGTTTCGCGAATGCGGTTCGTTATATGCACAGTGTCTGTCTTGTTATGCATTAACGTCCCAAGTCTCTCGGTACATTCTAGGGTAAGGTTTGAACACAATTCTCAGCGTACGAATGTGTATTCAGGGCACGAGGTTTAGCTCCACTGATTAAAAATATCGACGTCAATTCGACTTGTGTAGTAAGCTTCCCCCCCCCCCCCCAAATTTACCCTTAAGGAAAAACGATCCTACACTTGATTGAAGGGAGGGTGGTTGGGAAACAAGCTAGTGTGGACGTAGTAAGGGAGTCGAAGCCAATAGTAGTAGCAATTATGAGTTATTCAGATTCGTCTCAAAAAGATCTGTTCAAGCAAGTATAGACACACAAATTCGTTGTCCTAATTTCCACATCTAATAGAAACTGTTTGTATGTGTTAGAATTATCATGTTCCTGCAGTTGTTTCTCTTAACAGTTTTTGGATTAGTAGAACGCTTTTTTGTTAAAATTTAGTAGGAACATCTCATCACTGAAGGCCTATCTGTCGTCGTACTTTTCTCAATTTATCGTAGTACAGACATGCCGATTTCTCGAATTGTTGGCGTAATCCCTTTTATCCTAATGTCATACACTCTTTGTGTCGGCAGATCTTCTTAGAGATATGCAAGTTTCTAAGCAGTGCTTTTAAGTAATGTAAAACAGTGATATTTTGTGCACTTTAATGTTTGTTCAAATTGCAGTATGTAATGAGGTAATCATCGGTGCTGGTAACGTGAAAGTTGCGTGTCAATCAATATTAAACATGCCTACAAATTGTGCGGGATATATAGTTCACATATTAAAGTAAAAAAAAAAAAAAGCAACGGTTTGCCTGTCCACGTTGTACAGGCGTACTGTGGGAGCAAATGTTCAGCTCCACCCTTTCTTAACCTTGGCACTAGGTAGAGATGAGTGGTAAATTTTCCGCCCTGGTCGCAGCACACCCGGGGAGGAGGCCCCGATAGTCATTGAACAGGATGCTGGGTAGAACCCAGAGCCATCTTTGATGTTCTGGAGCATATAATTATACACATGTTAACAAGCAGAAGCATGGTAGTGATGCGTAGATTCATGGGTAAAAGTGTGTGCAAAAATTAAAGTGCCGGTATCCGGAGTTTGTACTCCTACAAATTAGCAAAAATTTCCATTAATGAATTTCTTAATTATTAATTTGTTGTTGCTGCCACCCTCGTCATAGAGTCCACACCGTGAACGTAGTTTAGGCAACTTATGTTCTTGGGAGCTCCTTTTGTGTTCTTTATACAGCTTTCTTGCTCACTCCTGAAACCCACTAACCGTGTACAAACATAGGCCGTGTTCTCCATCACGGCAGCAGCATAATGCACTGCCTATTCCGTAACGCCGCCACCCCCGGAGACCTGCCACCTCTACTCCAGTAGTGACATTCTAATGGCTTGCGAAAGTTTGAACAAACTGTTAATTTCTAAACTCAAGCGAAAATTAATGGAGTAATCTTATATCTTCCTGAAGTTACAAAAGTTTCGTTTAAATCTGGTTATAAGATGCCTCAAAGCTGTTGCAGAGTGGAGAGCTAATGTCGGTAACGTGCTATATACTGTGGTTTCATAGGGTGTCACCAAATTTTCGTTATGTTATGATCCATTAAGAGCATTGCCTATAGAGGCGGTTATTTAATGTAATGGACCTATTTTATTCTTCCTTGTCTTTCTTGCTCTTTAGTAGGCTTTCAAGCGTGTTTAGGTTTCGATTCAACACAGTCTACTAGATTTTTATAGACCTTCTGGCATTTCTGCTAGATAGCCTTGGAATTTCTTCTTCTTCTGATAGGCTGAAGACAATTCCGGCTTCAGTTCATTGCTCATGACCTTTCTGTTTCCGGTGGCTTTTGATTCTTGCGATGCATTTAAAAAGGCCAATTTTTTTCACAGTTGCTTTTTTCCCATTTCTGTTTCTGTAGACCATTCCCAAAAGCCCGTCACCTTCCGTTGGTGTGATGAATGGCCTGCCTATAAAATTCGGTGACTTATGTAAACTGTTTACTTCACCAATGAAAATGAGGTAGTATGTTTCTGCGAAAGATCCCAAACACAATTCAAGCACACAATGTGCCACCACTCAACAACATGATTAACATAACAATTTGTGATGTCTGCCAGTTTCTCTGGTTCATTCTGAACATTTGTCTCGTATCCACAAATCTGTTAATTTCGTTCAGGTTGCAGACATGGGGTGTATTTTAGCCGACCATTTGTAGTATAGTTGTTTATTAGAATTGCTGACGTCAGTTAGGGACGGTTCATGGCCATGCGTTGTAGGTTAATCTGTCAACGTATATTCAGAACCGTTGGTGATAGGTAGGAGGGGAGAGATTTAAACGCCGAAACGGTTAGCAACTGATAACGGACGCTAACAATCCAGTCCAGTAAGGAAGTCAGTCCCGTACGAGTGTGGTGTAGGTGGTAATGCAAGTGACTGTGTTATTTTAATAAAATATGATTTAGTTGTTTAACTTGATACAGCACGCCTTTTTATTTTATCAGCAATAAATTGAGTAAATAAAGCAAGTAAAAAAGAAATAATTAAAACTATATGTGATTCGATGAACCACATATAAACCACCGAAAGAGGATCACCTACCAGACTGAGCGCGTCGGGACAACAAAATTACGAAGGGTGATCGTGTAGAATATCTTGGTCGTTTCTGTGTTTAATTATTGTATCTTGCAGAAAAAATGTACGTAACAGTGTTCTCTTCATTCTGCTTCGTACCCAGAACGAGTGCTACCTGGTCAAGTAATTTTAATATCAGTGGATTCGACTTGCTTTTGTGTCTGCATTCAAATTCGAGTTTCACTTCGTAAGGAGAGCCGAAACTAAATGTTATTTGTTGCATCTTTACAGAGTATTACAGTGTTGTTGTGCGCTGTCCACAGACCTAACAGTGTCACACAGGTTTCCGGAACAGTGTGTAGCTGGAACGAATGTCAGGATGGATCGTTGCAAGAGAAACTTCAGATTCTGGTCTTCTGGGATGTGACGCTGTGTCGCTGGGTGAGTGTTCCTCGAAGTTACGAATGAACATAATATCTTCATTTTCAAGGGTCAACCAGCCAATGACACAGCGTGACATACCAGTAAGACCTGAATCCTGAGCAACACCTTTGTGAGAACCTCAAATATTGTACAAGAGAAACTTCTTCTCTCGCTTAAAGTGAAGGGAGTGGGTGTTTTAGAATAGGATGGTGAGTAGGATGTTTTGACCTTAGAGGGAGGGACTGAATGGGGGATGGAGAAAATTGAATGAAGGAAAGCTTCATGACTTGTAGTCTTCGGGAAATATCATTAGGATGATGACATCAAAGAGGGTGTGGTGGGCGGAACAAGTGTCATGCCTGGTGGAGATGAGAACTGGAAACATTTTTAGTAGCAACTCCTGAACTGAAGAGACTATGTAGAATATTAGGCGGGTATAACTAGGTTTTAATATTTAAGCGAATTTAAGCGAATCTTGAAAAATTGGTGTGTGTGTGTGTGTGCGCGCGCGCGCGCGCGCAACTGGATTCAACTGGCCCAATGTGTGGTCCATTGGCAGGCTTTTCCTTGTAATTTATTTCATGGTGCTTTCAGTATCATAGACAGAGCACGTCGAGTACCTGGATGACTGATGAGTAGTGAAATGTACAGAATTCGCAAATAAGCGGTCGTGCCGTGGTAAAGGCTCTGTCGTGCTGTTTGCATGGTGGATCTGAGGATATCTGATTTCTCCGTCACGACTGGAAGCAATCACCTCCCGATTAATAGTGTAGGGCGTTACTGTCACGCCAACGCTGTAACAAGTCTGGGAGTTCCATAAAGGCATATAGTTTTGTAAAGAAAGGCTGTCGTAAAGAATTTGGTTTTTGTGTCGAATTTGCCGATACATTGTGATTGTACACTGTAGGCACTCCTTGACACCGCAGGTAATACGATTTGTGGTGCATAGAGTGTGAGCGCCCTTTCGTTAATTAGATTTTGCCATTTCTCTTTTCACTTTGATATTTCGAGTTTCCTTCGTAAACGAGGATTTGGAAATCTATGTAACGTCTTGTGTGCAAGTGTGTAGTTATTTGTGCTGGTGGAAGGAAGGTGTGTGACGTTATTAGCTGTACATCAGTCGGTTTGTGTCAGCAACACAGGAACGTCAAGTCCATTAACGAACAAATATGTATACTCAATTGGAGTAAGGGAGCAAGAATAGCATAACCGGTGTAGTGATTAGATTACAGACCTGAAGTCCAAGGAATTGTCGTTCGACTCCCATTTGGGGCCGTGAGGTTACAGTATTCTCAAAAGCTTCCGCACCGGTTCTGAGGAGCACGCAGCTTTCATGCTGTTGATCACCGGTGGCTCTCTCCCCGGGGGTAAAGTGATTGAGGGCTTGAAGCTAACTGAACATCCTCATCTGATGGCGAGGCTAAGGATCATCTCATGATCATCCTAAAATCCCGGTGAAATTCCAGGTTTCTGGCTTTATTTTCTTATGATCTGTATCTTCCACTGACAGCCAGGCAGGCAGAGAGGCACACTGTCACACACACACAGATGTCTTCTTGTATTATATAGATCTTCATCTTCTTGGTTGTTCGGTGCATTAATAATATCAAGTCCTTTATTTGTCCCTAACTAATGCACACAAATTATTTTAATTGTTAAACTGTTAAAACATTTAACACTATAATATTTGCTCCAACATGTTTCGGTTTACATAAACCATCATCAGAGAGCTACACACACACACACACACACACACATATATATATATATATATATATAATCTTATCTAAATGATCTGTACTCCTCACCCAATATTGTGCGGGTGATAAAATCGAGAAGAATGAGATGGGCTGGGCATGTGGCGCGTATGGGGGAGGAGAGGGGGTGTATAGGCTCTTGGTGGGGAAACTGGAAGGAAAGAAACCATTGGGGAGACCTAGGCGTAGATGGGTGGATAATATTAGGATGGATCTCCAGGAGGTGGGATGTTGGTATATGGACTGAATTGGGCTGGCCCAGGATAGGGACAGGTGGCGGACGCTTGTGAGTGCGGTAATGAACCTTCGGGTTCGGTGAAATGCGGGGAATTTCTTGACTAGCTGCAAACCCGTTAGCTTCTCAAGAAGGACTCTGCGCCATGGAGTAAGTATATATATTATTTGGAATTATTTACTGTTCGGATTTATCCGTCGCCCTTTCTTAAAACTAAACGAAAAGCAGTGCGTTTCTGAGACAGGACCGGTCCCCGTCCTCATTGACGTGTGAAACGCACTAACGTGAGAGAAGGGCCGAACGGTAAATTATTCAAAATGTGATAAACGATCGTCAGGGCCGTATAGAATTGTAGTCAAAGTTTTGTGTTTGTAAATCACTTACCCGTAGAAGGAAACAGAATAATTGTAAATAACACGTTGATCTCTTAGTGGACCGAAATTCTTCTGTATTATGCTCTATGTATGTCTTTGGTTCTTACCTCATACAGAACTCCATCCTTCTACAGTAGAAATACCAATAGTTTGATGTTGTTGTAGTAATCGGTAGTTATTTTGAGAATGAAAAGTAACAAATACTCTATGTGGTAAAATCCAAAGTTTCACGTTCCAGCAGGTGACACTGAGTTTGAAATGGTTAATATGGCAGTGACGAACGCATTTAAATTTACACTAACAGTGTTTAATCGGCTTTGACAGCGCAACGCAGTAAGTTCAACGACAAGTTTTGCTAATCATTTCCCACTTCCCTCTTTATATCTAATAAAAATTTAAACTTCCCGTTCTTCTGAAAATATTCAACTCATGTGCAATCTTATTATTCTCCCCCTGTTTTCACTTTAAAGCTTGCAAGTCTTCAACTTTTACGATGTCATAGGCTATCAACTTCACCTCGCAACAACGAATTTCAACAGCAATCGCTTAAGAAGGCTCAAGAGGTTATGAATTATAAATAGTCAGAGACTATTAGCGAGGTGCAAAAGGCATGTCTGCTCAGTGTGAAAATCTCTGGCTGTTTAAAGCTAAACGCGAGTGATTTGTTCTGACTTGGTGTTATGTGGTAAATGGAGGAGCTTCATTTTGTCGGGTTTTATGGCAAAGAAGCACCTAAAACACCTTTCTTGTTGAACAGGTTAGGGGAAAACTGCGTGTTTAATGGAAAGGGAGTTAAAGTCTATATAGTTTGTACATTCTGGCAGAATAACAGTCTCTTTGTGGACTGTCGTCATCTTACCGAAGAAACATGACAAATGTAGTGTTGTGAAAAGAGTTATAATATCTAATTTCATTACACACGGTTAGATCATTCAGAAAAGATCTTATACTCTAAAATAGCAATTGTAATACAAACTTCAAAAACTAAATTTAATCATCCAGTTGTATTTATTGCCCTCTTTGATCTGCGGAGACAATAAAACGACAAATGTAAATCTTTGAAAATGGTTGGTAAGTGCGTAAAGTGGAAGCGAACGATCGCGGCTGCAGCACATGGTGTTCACGTCAGTCAGCAGAAGCTACCGGGAAGTAAAAAGGCCGACTAACCCCAAATTTTAACCATGTGCCCCCACATGAAAGTCAACAGTTTAATATTTATGAACTTTCGGTTACAGTAAAATTCGGTTGTTTTCTTATCTGTTTCAGCGACTAAAAGCCTTTCGGACTTCTGTTAGTATGGCTTCGTCAGTTATTTTGTAATTATCGCACTCACTCAGTAGTTTGCAAATTCATGGACCAAATCCATTAAGCATGGAACATATTTGTGCAACCATCGCGTTTGAATCAATTTTACATAAAAATGAAATGGTCTGTAATATAAATTTGCGCGTATTATATATTCATTTGCTAATTTATTTATTTATTTATTGTTAGGCACGTGGGTCTTATTAACAATCATACTTCTGAGAAACGTTCTTGAATTCACGTTTAATACCACAAACGAAGAAGAGCCTATAGTTCGATAATTTTAGAACAATGTGAGCGGTGTCACTTATATACAGTTCTCAGTATGTTGAAATTTCCGCGCTTAATATTACGGCAACATTTTTCTTTGAAACGTAAAATTTATGTCGGTTTACTGCAATGGCAATTCTGGTACGTCAGCATTATTGTCATTACACATGCCTAAGCTCGTGGCAGTCTTTGATGTCGTACCGTGCAGTAAGGCATGCCGCGAAATTGCGTTCGTTTATCCTACATGTCTTGAGGTGAAAGTGGCCTGTTGCAGGTTGCTTTGCTTGCGAGCTGAGGGGGTCGTTTGCAATTTATAGAGTGGAGTAGGACAAGCGCACTGTACGTGTGTGTGTGTGAGGTGTGAGGTTCTCACGATGGTGACTGATTATGGCCGTCATTCGAGACACGACGCCGTGTATGCTGATACAAATTGTCTGTTGCTTCAATAAACGCACAAAATTTTCTACATAATATTATGTTGACAAAATGTAAGACATGCGATAGTGGTATGACAGGATCGGTGATCTGGATTTGAATGCCAGCAGACACCGCTGTGTTCCGCCTACACAAGATCGCCGTTCGTATGAATGTATTGACCGAACGTGGCGTCCGTATGCAGGCACAGGTCCTGCGAGATTGCGTCCACCTGATAAAACTCTTCATATTATGCATCGTGATAGGCATTCTTTCCTTTGGTTACAAGTGGCGTGATAGATGTTCGCCTTAACTTTAGGGAGCAGTCGTATTCAAATATGCTTTGACGGTTTGGGAATTGTGTGTGGGGGTGGGGCGGTGATATTGTTGGCCAGCCACTAGTGGATAGTCTAGTGACAAGTGCATTCTTGGTCTTCAGAAGGCCCTTTTAGCTCGGGAATGTTGTGGGGGCGGAGTCAGAATCAAGGGGAAGATTTCTTTTTTCCCTTGACGCGAAAGGAAATTTCATTAGCCTCTGTGGTTGAAATGCATACACCCTGATCCTGAGAGTACCCCGCAATCCCTGTGCGTAATCAGGGGTTTGTAAAGGTGGACAGATATCTGTCGACGGCATATTTTAATGACGTAATGTTACTGTTGAAGGATGAGCACTGTGTGTCGTCAGAACCTAAAGTACATGTAAGTAATGTTGGACAGTTACCTGCAGGAAGGAAGTTGGCGTTGAAACTTCGGCTGTCTTCCAGCTGTCAAATAGAGGTGTTTTCAGAAACAGTACCTCAGACTATCCACGACTGGTTTTTTTTTTCCGAAATAGTACCTCAAATTGGCCACGATTGGGTTTTCTCCGAAACAGTACCTCAAACTTTACACGATTGGCTTCTCTCCAAAGAAGTAGCTCATACTGCCCACAATTGTCTTCTCTCCGAAACAGTACCTCAAACTCTCCACGATTATCTTCTCTCCGAAACAGTACCTCAAACCTTCCTCGATTATCTTCTTTCCGAAACAGTACCTCAAACCCTGCACGATTATCTTCTCTCCGAA
>Ga0123354_10022007_pt1 | contig 10051 bp, 10 predicted proteins | sample TergutLab28metaG_2_FD_97872 | JGI IMG/M metagenome (GOLD analysis project Ga0123354, IMG submission 97872) | Labiotermes labralis P4 segment gut microbial communities from Petit-Saut dam, French Guiana - Lab288 P4 | ecosystem: Host-associated > Arthropoda: Insects > Digestive system > Gut ...
CCCCCCCCCCCCCCCCAAATATGTCTGACACACACACAGATGCATTGTGGACAGAATAATCCTGTGTTAATTCAGGGGTTGGCCATAACATGGCTGGCACATATCACTGGTGTGCCTCATGCAAATTGCCTTTGAAAGTATTATATTCAGATAGTTTACATGCACATGAGGCTGACCGTGAACATTTCCTTATTAATGCATGGCTCTTGCCTGAATTTCCTCCTAAATTGTGGCTTGTGGAGCACCCCTGTTCTTATGCACTGAGTAATTGTAGGTGTTTAATACATTTGAAACAAGGAAATGTAGTATTTCTTTTGGGTGATTCTCCGGCATCTGAATTTTATATGCTGACATTATGGAACACACTGTTCCATCTTCATAGACCGCCTATGAAGCTGGAGCAGACAGAGTGTTCCAAAACGTCGGCATATAAAATTCAGACACCTGGGATATAACATTCAGAACACGGCGAAAGTTTGAAATCAAGAAGGAAAGGTAGGCTAAAATAATTGTTGGTTGAGGAAGGTGAAATAAAAGATAATGTGTGCAAATGGAATATTCCATTAATGTTCTATTCCATCAGTGTGATGAATATTTGTGACACATGACCTGCTAATCGTGAAATGGTTAGCTGCCCATAATTGTCCCACTTCTCACATTCACTACATCATTTAGATTGCAGTTCGTAATGGAACGAAATAAATGTAAATTGGTGTGGTTCAACTTGTCACTTGTAATTTTATGCTTATATTACTCCAGTTTGTACTAGCATAGCACAGTATTCATTATTTCTAGAACACACAAGTTATCATTGGTCTATGAGATTAGTAGGGGATGTTTATGTTTACAGAGTTTTAGTAGATAGTACATAAAGTATGCATATGTAAAGGAGTCTGTTGTCATGCCCCATAGTATTTTTGCTTAGACTTTGTTCTCAATCTTGGGGTTGACAGGTAAGACGCGCTGCTGAACAGCAGCGAGCGTGTGTGCTTGAATGTTGAGTTTATGTCAGTGTTTACTATTCTGAGCAAGTGAACTGAATCAGCAGAGTAATGTGTATTGTTTATACTAAAATTATGCGTCGTTAATATGCTGATAGCCACTGATGCCTTGTTCAGTAATTTGGCATTATTGTAAATCTTCTTGATTTAAATGATGACTCTAATGATGATAATATGAATGATTGTTTGCCCGTTGGATGTTGGAGGGCTTGTGAACTGTTCCAAGTCACTGCTTTATAGGACAGTGTGAAAGTTCAGCATTAAGTAACAGATGGTTGTGATTGGAGTTTGTTTATGCTGTCCATTGTAAGTGAGAACCTACTTTCAGAATATTATTTAAACAGCTTGGCCCATGAAGAGTTAAGTAGCGGTCAAGTTCTGGGATATTTAAGGATCAGCAATTTAAAGTGGGTTGTCAGCCTAGAAGTTTGTCCTCTTGCAGATGTCATGGTTATTAAGGTCTGAGCTAGTCCTGCTGTGCACATGCGCACACACTTGTCAGTGACCCAGTATACTACAAGCAAAATTTTATTTTGTATTGTAGTGTTAACATTTTAACCTTACATGTTCCTTGATTTCTACATGAAGTGGTCCAAGAGCCATTCAAGGTTTTTCACTTGTGTAGTAAAGGTAAAGCAATCCCATTACAGGCCTGGACAGACCCTGAGGGCTCCAGGAAGATGAGGCTCCCAGATTTCAAGACATTCGGCACATGAAGGTGGTAAGGTTGTCAGCCCTACGCACCGGCCACCTTTACCCCCAGGAAGTACTCCTGGTACTCTTTTCTGTTAGAGGCTGAATTGACCCCAGGGCCATAGTGCGGCTGGAAGGATTATGTCAATGAAAATTTCCAGTGACACCTTAAGAAATCGAACCCGTGACCTTCCAACTTGTAGTGCGGTGCCTCATCACTTGTGTAGTACTTCTATAATTTCTGGTTATGAGAGGGATTTTTGTCACCCATGGTCAGTTCATTTCATTTGATAACCCTGAGCAGGTTAGCTGACTTAGCTTATATCACAGACAGATTATTGTAATGCTGTGTGAGATTGTGTTTTTGAAGTGTTTCTCTATGGCTTACTTTTGTTTTAGAATTGATGTTTGTCCTTTCCATCATAAATCATAAGCTTGTGCTCTGCATCTGATGTTATTTACTAACATTTAAACACAGTTTTGCTAGGATGTTTGTCTCCTTCAACTTGAGCTATTAGCCCGGTGTAATACAAGTAATTAGAGCTTCTTTAAGTCAAGTTGGTGTGAGAATCACTACTGATACACCTTCAGCATGTATCTTGTGTATGCTAAACAACAATTGTTGTTGTTGTTGTTTTTTTGTTGACTATGTAGTTAAAGTTTTATAATATATATAGTTTATATGAAAAATATTTGCTCTGTAATGTGTCTGATGGATAAGGGAAACTACCACAATATTTTGTTATCAATATTCATAAATCAGTTGATGCATGCAAATGATAATGTAGAACTTGCCCTAAACTATTTACCTTTTTTGATAAATTTTAGCAGTTTGTAAGCAGGGATCACTGTTGCCTTATTAGCTGCATATCTGTGATGAAAGTCTTTGTTATTGGGATGATCATACAAAACAGTTGCTTGTGCACATGTTAATTTTTATTTCAGGTGTGTGAAGTTTTATCTGAATATCATTTATCTCAATGCCATGCATCTAAATGATATGCTGAATATTATAGTCTTATATCACTGCATAGGCATTCCAAGACTTTCATGTGACAATACAGAACACGGTGAACTGGTAATAACAGTTGCTTTTATTTTACTTTTCGTTATGTGTTATTATGCACCACAATTAATATTCAAATTTCATAACACATGAATAATTTTCGTTTCATTAGACTCAAGTTTTGCTTGACAGAATATTTGGTTTGTGTGTTTGACAATCCCTCTTGTTGCAAGTTAAAGTAATCATGTAATCAAATCTGTCTTCTCAACAACTTGGTCAGAAAATACAGAACTATTTTATTTTCATTGTGTTTGTGACATGTACAGAGGCAAGAAAGGTAAATATCTGCAGTCTCATTTTACAGGATATTTTTAGCTGCATTTGTAAAATTGTGAACACCATCTATTTGCTTTGTCATATTTGTCCATGTGGAACAACTCTGCTCCCATAAGATGGGTTTGTCTGAAACTTGATATTTGAATATTTTGAAAATCTGCCAAGATAAAGTTGGAAATCAAGAATAAATTAAGTTTTGATTGAAATCGGGCAGGAATAATGGGAACTTTACATGAAGACATATATACGTTTATGATATCTTGCTGAATTATTATTAGAATGAGAAGTTTTTTTAGACAAAAGTTGTAGAGAAAATCAAGACGCATGTTTTATGTTCAGTACCCTTTTTTCTGAAAATCGTGAGATAATGTTTCAAAATGTGGTAGAGCCATACAGGTCACAGATGACAGTGTAATCCAGGTGCGTGTACTTTGTGTGCTGGATAACGAAGGTTACAGTCACACACCCAGAATATGTAATACTTGTTGCTTTTCCATAGCAATAATGGTTATGTTAATGTGCCTCAGTGATAAGTTTATTCTGTACATGGCCTCTCTTGTTAAGATATAAGATGTTCATTAAACACATGTGTGCAGTACAAATTGAGTTTTGATAAGAAATACAATGGAGATTGTTGAAGAGTAAGAGCTCAAACGTATGGAATTTATATGCTCAAAGGAAGATCTCGTCTTTGAAGGATTCATCTCTACAACAAAACATTATCTTGAACCATACTTAAAATTATTTTCAACCAAGCACAAATATATTGCTTCTTGATGTGGCAGCCAGTTGACAGCAGTGCCTTAAAGCATTTAATTAGAAAAACTAATTTGTATTTGTATTAAGTGGTGCGCACTTGTGACATAAAGTTGTTCAGTTCCCTGTATAAATAATATATAAAATAAGAATTGACCTATTTTATGATGATACCGGTTTTTCCTAGTGAACTGGTGCCAGAACTTCTCCAATTTGTAAGAGGGATTTGTAAGGCCTTCAGTTATGTAATATGATGAACTGATTTAATCGTTTTTTAATTAGTTGAGCTGATGTCAAAGTATAGAAAAGTTTAGTCCAGAAACTGCTGATGATAAAAATGTACATAATTGGAATATATGGATGAACATACATGGACTTACGGGGCTCATGTAACTGTGCGCGTAGTTGAAAAGGGAGGGAGTGAGTGTGCTTTTCGGACATTATGGAATAGTCTCTTTTTTAAAGCTGTTGGGAATGTTTCCTTTTCATCCAGCAGTTGTTCTGGTAAACTTAAAAACACGGAGATGAATGTCTTCACCATACTACAAGGTTTGTGTTATCCTCTTCAGATGTAACAAATTAGACCACCTCATGGCAGATGCGTAACTTGTTATGCTGTGACATGAAATCAGGATTTTGTTGCCATCGAGTTGTACTTTTTTTTTATTATCTACGAAAAGAAAACCATCCGGATACCTGAGTGTTTGGGTTAGATTTTAAAAGATTATTAGGCAGTTCACAGTATTTCCACTTGTTGCATCATTCATTGCAAAAGGAAAGAAGAAAGTTGTCCCTGCCCATGCCATGAAGGTATACAGGGCAAGTAGAGATGTAGATCTTGGCACTAGATGGAGTTGAGTGACAAGCATAAGGCCTGGGGACTTCACCACTGGGGAAAACCCCCCAGTATTCATTCAGTAGGAGGCTGGGTGCACTGCAGAGCAGCAGCTCTGGGTTAAAAAAAAAATGATGTACCTAATTTCCATATATATATATTTTTTATATAAAGGTTTCTTCTGTGAAATGACACTGTGCAGTCTGATTCATGTCCCAAGTGACAGGGTTCATATTAAAAACTGTGCTACTCTCAAACCTCAACTTCTTAATACAGAGAGTACCAAAAGTCCTGTAACCCCCACCCCGTGGATACTTAAATGAAATTGTGGTATGTATACAGTTGTTTTCTTATTGTATGTGATATTCGGGCAGTTGCTGGGTTATGTAATATGTAACTTAACATAAACCCAGACTTATGTAAAAAAAATTCTTAATACTATAAGTATTAAATTAATTGTACTTTGTTTCATATGAAAAGAAAACTGATAGAAGTAACATTTTAAATGTGTACGCAAACAAAAAATATGTTCATAACAGAAGAGGTTTGATAAGTGGGGGGAGGGGGAGTCAATTCTGACCTGCATAAATTTCATATTACAAATGAGTTTCAGCAATGAAACTTAACAGAGGGCAGAAACTGTCTGTAAGAAATGGTTCACATGTCCACTTAAGGCCGTGCAGGAAGAACTGTTAAAAGCAGAAGGGATCATGAAAGGCCAAACTTGGGGGGGGAATGAGGGATATAAAGATTGATTTTGCTATGATGTTTGGAAAAGCCCTGTCTCAGTATGCAATCATTGTGAGAAAATTTTATAATGAAGTGAATTGGCCATTATCAGCTTTGTATTGCAGCATTTACTGGTGGCTTTGGAGTGGCCACTGTGTCATCTGGATGTCTTGTGACAAGGGATTCATCAAACAGAATGTTGCCTAGATGTGATATGGATCAAGTCAGGAAGTTTAAAACATGTTTGCTTTCATATTCTCGTTTGCTGCTTCAGTTTTCTCGCTGCACCTAGGTGTGAGTAATTTTTGTCACAAGCGGTGGCGGTCATGTTGGCGTTACGGATTGACAGGGATTCAGCAGTGTCATGTAATGCTCCAAGTACACACACGTGCGAAGTATTAACAAGGAACTGTAATTTCATGATTTTCATAGGGAGGAAATGTGAAAGTTAAGTTTTTCTGTGTAGGCCCTTAAAATATATTCACTTGTTATCAGCTTTGCATAGTGGAAAGTTTCTGATTGTATGGCATGTTAAAATGCAGTCTGCTCTTTCATTTTATGCTTATATGAAGGCTGTTCAGAAGGTTCTTGGGATGAAATAAAACACTGTGCTGGCTAAATTTTATTAAATAGTATTCCCTAAGAGGACAGTGACTCCAATGATTCCGTTTTTCCTGTATTTCCTCTGGAAACTGATCGGTGTTGTCACTTTGGAGAAACGAGTTGTGTTCTTGTGATTGTTCAGCATTGTCATATGGATATTCATTCATAGCTCTAAATATATATGAGTGGTTTCACTGGTTTTTAGTTAACTGTATGTGCATGTAAAAGTAAAGTGGCCACTGTGTGCTGCATGCAGGCACACGGGGCACAGCGGGTTAGGGTATGGCTGGATTCATCGTTAACTTTCGGGCTGGGATGAGGTAAATGGCCAGCTTCATCCCTTCGTTGATCCTCGCTCGTCGCCATCCTTTCTTCTGGCTGGTTAAGCGTTTTGGAAGTTTAAACGAGTACAAAATACTGAAGGTTAAACACGGGAGCATGAAATATGTCAACAATTTTGATGAACTGAAAGTTATAATTGCATGTAGAGGTAATAAGATTTCAGCTTATCGCAGCGGTAAGGCCGATATCTTGCCTCTGAGATATGAGGCTGCTTCGTGAGGTAATCGGTTCTCGACACGTCGCGGGAACGTGACGTCCTGTCTTAAGTGAAACGTTTGCATCCGATTATCGCTTGGCGCAGCCACATATGCTACTGTGGTATGCTCAGGATGTAGAGATATTTTATTTTCATATGTTTCTGGCATTGACCGACTTCAATCATATGATTGCGCCACTGCGCAGGTATTGTCAGCCATAGGTCATCTTTGCCAGCTGCGAAATGGTGGTGATGTGATGCAACTGAAGTTTTAAGCAAGTAATTGCAGAACTTTATAGGTGGGTATACTAAGTTCAATGGGTACAGAGATTTGTGGAGCGTGAAACGGTACCGTAACCACGCGATGTAAGTTTGACAGAACGTTGCACTTCCGTCTGAATCTTCGGGTTGACATTTCACGTACTCGAAGCCCGCAACCTTACGTGTGATTAGAGACTCGCACTGTGGTGTTCTTCATTAAAATTATGTTAGAATTTTTCTTTTTAGAATTGCATTGCTGTGTAATTATGGAAGTAATTATGCCCGTAGACACGAAGGTTATTCTTTGCGTATCGTTGCCACTTCATTTGTTCTTTAGTTCTGTAAATTTGTATCCACGAAATATATTCGTAAGTTACTTTGCTTGGGGGGAGTATGTCATATAAAAAGGATGATAAAAACCAAGAACAGCAAAATATCAAGAAATATCCAGAATTATGGAGTTTTAAAACATGGGTTCTAGAAACAACTATCAGACTGTTTTGGACAAACACTTGACCTAGATCATGACTCATTTCAACAGAATCTTAAACATGACAAAGCTATGTATAAATACATCAGATATGGTATGATATGATATCAGAGCAACTAATAAAGAAAATATTGACTAAAATTCTTTACTTGCTGAAGAGGATTGGGGAATGTTTATGAAGAGCATGCCTTTGATACTGCATACAAAGAATTTATACAAACCTTAACATATTATCTTGACATTGCAATATCTCTAAGAAAGGTGAATATAAACGAACAAATAAAAAAACACCTGGAATCAGTAAATCTAGTGAAAAATTAAAATTTCTAATTGGATACATCAAAGAAAGTAATGTATGAACAGAACTTATAAATTACTGTAATAACTGTAGAATAATTTACCATAAAGTAATCAAACCTGGCCAAAGAATGTATTATGAAAAACAAATATCAGAATCAGTCAATAAATCAAAAAACGTTTGGGACTTGATAAAAGATTAATCAAGCAAGTTGGAAAGGAGATATGAATCTATCGCTGTAAATAGTAATGGAAAATTAATATCTGAACCAACCCATATAGCGAAGTTATTCAATACTTATTTTAGTGAGATATCATGCAGGTGCAGTGTAATTTTATCCCTGGGACACGTAAGTATACCAACAGTAATCAAAAACTTTTTGCTTCCATATTTTTCACACCCGCTAATATAGATGGTGTAACTTCTATTATTAAGGATTGAAAAAACAAAAAATCTAGACCAGGTGGGGTTTCAAGCTTCCTCATCAATAAAATGTTATATATATTTAATTCAACCGCTAGCTTTCCTAACTAATCTGTCACTAATTACCGGAAAATTCCCAGAAAACTTAAAGAATGCCAATATAAAACCCTTATTTAAGAAAGGAGCTGCAATGTAAACTGAGAATTACAGACCAGTTTCATTGATTTCAACTTTTTAAAAAAATTTAGAAAAAGTAGTATGTATTAGATTAATAAATTTTCTAGAAAAACACAACATATTCGTAGAAAGACAACGCAGTGTCCATAAAGGTAGATCCACTAGTACAGCATTAGTTACCTTTCTGAGGGATGTATATCAAACACTAGATAATAGAGAAGTGTGTGTAGGAGTATTTCTAGATTTAACTAGAGTTTGTGACAAGGTAAATCATGATATTTTATTACAAAATTTATATGCGTATGGTATCGGGGGAATTGCTTATCAGTGGTTTGTTTCTTACCTTAAAAAAACAGGAAACAGTTGGTGGAATAAAAAATAATCCAATACTGGGGACCCACAGGGTTCCATTTTGGGACTGCTGTTGTTTCTAATATATGTTCATGTTATAGATACTAATATAAGTAAAGATCTAAGCATCAAGCTAACACTCTTTGCTGATGACACTAGCATTTTAATCAGTGGTAAAGACACACAGGATTTAATTTTCAGTCTAGATAGAATCACTGGAAATATCTTGCCCTGGTTTGATAAAAATAGATTGATTATAAATAAAGGTAAATCACTGGACTTATGCTTTCATCATAAATCAAACAAACATATGGTATTTCCTGACATAATATTGAAAGATATTACGTGTTTGAAGTAAAATTTTTGAGAGTCTAGCTAGATCACAATATAAATTGTGATTGTCATATAGAAAATTTAATAGTTAAATTAAGTAAACTGTTCAATGTTAATAAAAATCCAACCAGATGCAACAGTATGCAGATATTTATTTACTGCAAAGTCACTCTACATTAGGTTTCTGTGACCGTGCATCGTGAGCAAATTGTGAAGTGAGAGAGAAAACCAACGAGATGCAACAGTTAGATGTTTATTTTCAACAATTTCTCAACATGTTTTGGGCATCATTATGCCCATCTTCAGGAGAACAAGACGTATGTTACTGCATGTGGTGTGCTGCGCTGTAATAAGCAGGGAAAGTTAGATATTAGCTTTAATGTCTTCTTTGCGTGGTATTGCGTAGTAAACCTAGATGGGATCTCGTGTGTATATGAGAATGTGGTGTGCAAATTGGTGTGTCATGGTGTTGGACTGGTATATGTATCATGTTCTTTCCAGGTCCGGTGTATCGGAGCAGGTGCACTGATGCATGCGTTGTGCCTGTTTGATGGGAGGGGTGTGTGGTGCAGGTGTTATTAGGTGCACTAGGGGAAGTATGCCGGTGATGGGCATAATGATGCCCGAAACATGTTGAGAAATTGTTAAAAATAAACATCTAACTGTTGCATCTCGTTGGTTTTCTCTCTCACTTCACAATTCACTCTACATGTTTTGGGTGTCACAGCACCCATCATCAGGAGTACTAAAAACTGTAACAGCAACCTCCGGTACAGGACATAATACTGGTACAGCTACTTCCCTCCAACGTGGTCTGATCGGGACTGCAGTTTTTAGTACTACTGATGATGGGTGCTGTGACACCCGAAACATGTAGAGTGACTTTGCAGTAAATAAATATGTGCATACTGTTGCATCTGGTTGGATTTTTATTAACATTGAATTACGATGCACGGAACCATGAGCTTAAAATAAGTAAACTGTTCTTTGCAATCAAAGCAATCAGATCATTTGTGAACAAAAATATTGTTAAAACCGTGTATGTTGCATATTTACATTCATCTTTGATACATGGTATTTTATTTTGGGGACACACAATAAACCTTAAAAAAAAATTAAATTAAAACACACCACCGCCCAAACACAAATTTAAAAAACAAAAAATAACACTAAAAATAACATCCAAAAAACAAAAAAATCAAAAAAAAAAAAAAAAAACTA
>Ga0123354_10022008_pt1 | contig 10051 bp, 6 predicted proteins | sample TergutLab28metaG_2_FD_97872 | JGI IMG/M metagenome (GOLD analysis project Ga0123354, IMG submission 97872) | Labiotermes labralis P4 segment gut microbial communities from Petit-Saut dam, French Guiana - Lab288 P4 | ecosystem: Host-associated > Arthropoda: Insects > Digestive system > Gut ...
AATCAATCCAGGCTATACTTAAGTTCTTGTTTCTTCTCCTGCAGTCCTCATATATTGCCTTTGATATCATTAACTGATCCTTGCAACCTTTACTTCCAGAGTGACATCCTTTTTGCTCTGCTGGTAGTAAGCTCTGCTCTTCCAAATGTGTGGAGATTCTTTTAGCTATTATTCCTGTTAGGGTTTTGAACATGGTCGTTAAGCATGTGATAGGTCGGTAGTTTCTGACTTCCTTGCTATTTTTATTATTATTATTATTATTCGACTTTGTTTAAAACTTCGAATGCGTTTACAAGGCTACAAGAACTGAGCACTATAAACATTTCATAATAACTGATTCAGCAGTGCTGCAGTTATTACTGGTACACACGGACAGTGTTCTTTGTCAGCTTTATTTGTAGACAGTTTCGAAGGCTAAGTTCTGACTGCTCAAAATAGATGTTAAATTGTACTGAATGTCACTCAATATAAATATGACAGTCGGGATAGCTCATTCCGTATAGATGTTTTATAGTTAATGGATATTATTGTATAGTTGATGGATATTATGTTGTATAGTTGATGGATATTATTGCTGTGTGGTTGATGGACATTGTTTTCTTTTCTACCAGAATGTGGTACGTACTGCATGTTAAGTCATAAGTTTGTTTCGTCATGCTGTTTCCTCGCCTTTCTGTAACTCGTACTGTTTGTTTACACTTTCATTTCTTGATAAGCTGACCAGGCATGGTAGGAATATGGTTTCCTTCTATTTCTTTTCGTTTATAAGTGGTCGCGATAAACGTTTATCACACAAGCAATGTGTGGGGTCATGAGTGCAAGAGTAGCTGACTCGTGCTTGAGTTGCAGTCTGCAGAAGTATCTTGAACGGTGACCAGCATCTTTGAATGAAGCTGGAAGCTCAGTGAGTGTGGCAATGAAGAGACCCACCATCAGGAGAGTGGAACTCCATACATTTCACTTGTAACAGCATTATTCTCTGTTTATGCACAATAAACTCCAGTACACTTAAAGCGGGGATTATTGCGAGTATGTAAGCAGCCTGCCCAACTTCCCGTCCTCATCTGAGGTTCGAGCTCCGTCCCTCCTGGAACAACATCCGCGATACGTTCCCAACCGGGACCGCGCAGGATTTAACATAGTTACCAGGCTAAAGGCTCGAGTCTTCCCTTCCGAACAGCACCTTTACCCAGTGCACGGTACATTGAACGTCTGCAAACGGGCAATAAATGAAGGTCCTTTTCGGACAACTAGATTATCAGCACAGCATTAACACGCCTTTTCCTGTTAGGCAGTGTCGTACCGAGGTGGGGGAGGGGGGGTTGGGGGGTTCAACCCCTCCCCCCCGAAATTCCGAAGGCCCTCCAAAATCGTGCCAAACTCAACCCGATTGTGAAAACTGTTAAAAGTTGCTGAATTTAGGGCACCAACACTCCAAGATGTTCGGAAAAAAGGCAGTAATATTCTAAAACTACGTAAGTTCGCGATTGTTTTACATTAGCAATGACAAATACATTTGTTGTCATCATAAATAGTCTTATATTACCGAAAATTAAGAAAATTTTACTATATTAAATGAAATTTCTTGTACCAAATTACAGCTACCTCCAGAACCCCTGACTAAGGGGCTACCGCCTCCAGATCCCCGTTCTCTCTGTCCTCTGTCCACAACTGAATTTGTTTAACCCCCACCCGAACAAAATTCCTGGGTACGCCACTGCTGTTAGGTGCTAGTAATGAAGTGTGTGTTTAGAATCAAACGCCGAAATAACGTATAGAAACAAGCATGTTCATGCTCGTGCTAATTCACTAGAATCCAGAACTTGGTCTTAGTAGAAAGAGGGCTAACAAATGCATCTAAAATTGGGTGCAGTTCGGAGAAATTACATTCAAAATACGAATAATGAAGTACGAGTCAGACATTTTAATATTACTGATTCTGTGCATTTTGATTAAGATTTTCATTTATAAACCCAACCAAAGCACATATGATGTACATAACGAAACAGGTTTTTGTTATATACATACATTACAAGTGCATTTTCTTATTTCACATATGAGCAAGTTAGAGAAGTCTGCAGAGCGGACACTGAATACGAAAAACAGGAATACTAGTAAGATTTGGAACACTGTTAACCGAGATAACCACCGTAAAACACAGCAACAAAAAAAGGCTAATGTTATTCAACAAAGTAGTATGTCTGCATGTGAACTGCCTGCTGTTTACTGCTGGGATTTAACCAAAATTGAAACGTCTACATCAAATTTATCAACAAACTCCAATATAAAAATTCATGAAAATCTCTCCAATAGGAACCAATTTATTCCCCGCAGACAGACAGACGGACAGACATGACGAAGCAAATAGTTGTTATCTGCTTTGCGAAGCGCCTCAAATTGAATTCCCGAGAATTAGGAGCAAATTAAATTCAGAGAATGTCTGCTACCAGTAAGCTCTGAATCCTGTCAACTCGATCCTATAGAACAAACTTTAAAACTGCCCTTTAATTTCTCCGAGCTCTGGTCTCGGCGCTGTGTAAGGTACCATCACAGATGTTTCTCCAGAATACGTTTCTGAAAGGAAATATTTTGAACTAAGTTCGAGGAAGTAAAAGAAGACGTGGGGAACCGCATAATGAGACGCTTTATAGTGCCTACCCTTCAACAAACGGAATTAGGACGGTCAAACCAAAAAGGCGACTGGTCAGTGCACGTAGTTTAATTAGAGTTCCTGCATTTCTCTTGTTGTTATTTAAGTAGTGATAAGAACTAAAGGAAATCATTGATGAAAGTTATCTTCACATGATTCGGCTGAACAGTTCTGTGAAGGAAATATAAGAATTCAAGGGAGCATCAACAACGTGTCGTAGGCGAAACAAGTTCTTCTCCTTCTTCTTATTCTCCTTCTTCTTCTTCCCCTTCTGCTTCTTCTTCTTAGTACGGCTCTACAATTCTTAGTGCAGAGTTTTGGCTTTCTCAACCTCTTCCTTCCATCTTCTTCTATCCTGGACAAGGGTCTTCCAATTTGGCACCTTTAACCTCTGTATATCTTTTTTTAACATCATCCTCCCAGCGTATCTTTGGTCTTCCCGTTGGCCTCTTTAAAATGGGTTTCCAGGAGTGTATTGCTTTGACCATTCTTGTTTCTTGCATTATTTCGATATGACCATACCATCCTAGCCTTTGCACTCTGGCGAAGTTTATTATGTTCTTATGTTTTATTATTTTATCCAATTCCTGATTATTTTTTATTCTCCAGGATCCATTTTCATAGGTTGGGCCAAATATTTTCCTCAAAATTTTCCTTTAAAAAACCATTAGTCTATTGGTTATAGGGGAAACAGTTACTTTTTTAAATAATAGACATCCAGGTATGGCCATGTATTGTGCTCTATGTAAAGCTGCAGCATTACTTTATTTTGGTCGATTCTGTGAATTGTAAAACCAGTGTTTTTAACAAGGCATGTCCTATTCTGTAACCTAAATTTATTCGGTTATTTATATGCATACTTCTGTAAATAACGTAATACGAATGGAAAATTACTTTTTGCGCACAACTCTTCATACTGTGGGACAACAATGTTCACAGCTGGTGTGAATAACAACCAGCACACAAGCCGTCATTACACACGTAACTGCTTCAAGAAGTGAATTAATCAGTTCGTGTGTCTATTTATTTTAACCTTACATGGGCAAAGAAAGTGCTGTTAATTTACCTTCAGCTCTCTTTACAAAGAAGTTAAACTAACACCTGTGAAGGGCCAATTATATACACGTCCTTGCTTTTAAAATGCAAGGCGTGTAATTCAGGACCAGCCGGATACTCCGTATAATTATTCCTTGACTCAGCTATGACAACGTTATGAATGTAGCCCCATCTCGGTCTGGTCCCCACGTTATGCTGGCAGTTTGCCTTTGCAGCCGGTCGTCGTCTTCATTATCAAAATGTCATAGCGAGGAAGATGTAAATTCGCGTTTCTCTACTCCCGTCTAAAACTGGAATTCTTTCCTTCGCACTTGAAACGCGCCCAAAGGCCATGACAGTGACTGATCATACACAGGGACAAGAGACACAACACAACATTACATAACTTCAGTTACTGTTTGCTGTCAGTGCGATGTTGTTGAAGATTCTTGTCGTTCAGAATGTGGGGCTGTGTCCGTATTTCCCGACATTTCGGAAGAGCATCTTGCCTTCGTCTGCAGGATCTAACCTTCAAAGAAAGATATTCATGCATAAAGATAAAGGTATATTAAAGCCTATATGTGGGGACGGCGGTGGCACAGTGGTTAAGGTGCTGTGCTACAAATCGGAAGGTCGCTGGTGTCAGTGGATTTTTCATTGACATAAAATACTTCCTATCGCACTATGGTCCTGGGGTCGACTCAGCCTCTAACAGAAACGAGTACCAGGAGTATTTCCTGGGGGTAAAGGTGGCCGGTGCTTAAGGCTGACAACCTTACCACCATCCTGTGCCGTTGTCATGAAATCAGGGAACCTTAACTTCCTGGAACTCTCTGGGCCACTCCAGGCTTGTAACGGGACTCTTTTACCTTATAGACTCTATGTATGGGTACTTCATCAACATTTATACAAGGCAATACACCTTATCTTTCCGGACAGTTATTCCTATTAGAAGGTTATACCCTGAAGAAGAAGGAAATACGTTCTTTCGGAAGGTCAGGAATTATTTATCCAGCGAAACAGCGCCACATTTTAGGAGAATGCAATCTTCATTTTGTGAAAACTAAACTAGGCGTACCCCTGATTTCATATAAAGGCTAAACGAACTAAGTTGTAATATGAATGACGTGAAAGATTTTATGCAAAAAGCAAATTGCCATTCTACACAAGCAAAATATTACATAATCTTATCTCCAGCGTGCGGTCGTCTGTGACACTTACCACATAGGAGACAAAGGGACTTTGAACGCTCATTTGCCGGCTTACGTGTTGTACTGGAACTGACATAACCTGGCGCGATAGAATGATCATTCAATAGAATTTACTACAGTAATTTAAAAATTTATGGACTCAACAATTTTGTGCCTAAAAGTACGAAACATTTTATTAATAAGATGGAAATATGAAGTAAAATAAGTTATGAAGTAAAATTTTGGGGCAAAACAAGGGAAGGGGAAGCGCGCACTGAGGTAGCAAATGTTAGAGTGCCTGGATATATATCTGATATATTACAAAGTGAAGAAACAAGAAGAGTCTTGAGAATGCTTGAGAATGATGACATGGAGTATTGCCAAATGAAATGGAAACATCGAGATTGAGTGCACAAAGCCGGAATACCAAATCTCTACCATACGTAGAGACTGAAAGGAAATAAGACGTAGAGAAAACATGTAACAGATGGCGGGAACAGATCTGAAGCTTCGAATAACTTTACAAATTTTATACTTAATAAGGAAAGAGAACTGGAATGGAAGGAAGGGAGAACGCCTATTTGTGTGGGGTACATTCAACGATACTCCTAAACCATCAGGTTATACATATCGCGTTGCTCTTTGTCATGATTAGTGAATTCGACATGACGTGGAAGTCTAATTTATAGTATTAATCCTGCATTTGCTTGGAGACACCAAAAACTGAGAGAAAACTGAGAAACCTGAATCAGGATATCCGGACTCCTTTCGAATACGCGGTCTCCTGATATTAGGCAAAAGTAGTTAACTGGTCGACGGCGACACCACGGAACGTTATTTTGAATAAAGACGTTACTACAAAGAAAGGAGGTGGTCTAACTGAAGGAAGGACCATTTCCTTCATTTTTCGTACAATATCTGTGTGTACTTGTTGGATGCAGACTTTGACTAACAACTAAACAGGCGCCTTCAATCCAGCGTTGGTATTGTTGGAACTATGAAATGCTGTCTGAAGATTGGCCTTTTTCCTGCGTGAAAACGCTGCAAGCTTGGGAAATATGTGTAATTTGATACGTTAAGACTGAAAAGAAATCTTTATTTTTGTGTATTAAACTACACTAACTTACTAATTAACTGACTGACAAACTAAATCCATAGAGCAGAATTTTCCTGAGAAGCTAACAGTTCCATAGGCAGCCAAGAAATTCCCCGTATTTAATAGAATGGTAGAATAAAGATACATTACCACATTCACAAGTGCCCGCCATCTCTCGGTATCCTAAGCCAGATCAATCCAGTCCACCCCTTCTCATCACATTTCTTGAAGATACATTTGAATATTATCTTCACATCTACGCCTCCATCTTCCAAGTATTCTTCTTCCTTCAGGTCCAACACAAGAATCCTATATGCACTTCTCCTCTCTTCCATGCATGCTACATGCATATGCCATCAGAACTACTCACGTGATAAAGTTGTTTTCTGACATTACGTAACAACATATAATGAGGACATTTAAGTTATATTTACAGAGGAAAGGAGTTCAACACAAGGAAGGGGCAGTAACTTGATAAGGACTCCAGCACACTGATGAGGCATTACAATTCCTTTTAGCAGGTATAATTAGTGTGACTAAATGAAGCGTGACAAGTAGAGTTTATAGGTGAGACGATAATGACGTCACACTTCAGCAGGAGAACATGAAACGACGACGCGGCTTGAAACATTGAAGTTAGCTGGCAACAGATTAGTCACATTAGTACGTAACTTATGAACAATATGCACAGGTTTATGATGAATTTAACCAGCACAGGGTACAGTCCAGCAGCAGGTACTTGCGAACACGGCACTGAGCATGTGGGTGCCATAAATAACGATGATTTCTTGATAACCAGTCAACTATTACATTTTAAAGGAGAACTATAGTGCGTGAAGTGAGTCGTAACTAAAAGATTCGACATTTTGTATCACCTTCTTCTTAAGATATATTGCCAAATGAGAGTCATAGGTAGAAATATCTCCACTGAACATTATTTCACCATAACATTGGATAGAAAAGGGATGAGAAGGGGGTGGGGAAGTGGTATTTAGTCGAGCGGGCAAGTACACCCAGCAGGAGCAGCATTCTGGTAGTTATAAAGCTCCCGAAAAGTGTGGGGTGGGACGTGGGGCATTGGGGGTTAAAATCAATACGGTGTAGTAACCCTACTGTATAGCGGTGGGACAGCTACTACTCTTTCAGAAAACATATTACATTCAGAGATACGTAGGCTATATACTATGTTATGTACCGAATACTGGTATGTGTACCTTTTATACAGCACACACTATGCATGTGATCAACCGAAAATGGGCCATGCTGTTGGTCCTTAACGCCCAATCCATCGACCAGTAAAATGATTGTCAAGCCCAACACGAACAGCGATTGCAGAATACGGTGGTGCTCAATCTCGAATCAAGTGTAGTTCTTCATAACTGTCACAGAGAGAAACAATGGGGAAACGCGAATTGTCAAGCACATTCAAGTAGCACTTATTCCTGTTCCTGTCACCTTATACATCACGAATCACGAAACTCAAAAGGCCGAATTTACAACATTATCGCCGTAGGCATTTGAAAGTTCTGACGCAAACCCACAAAGAATCTCGTCAGAACATCCTGTGCCCTGTCTCATGTCTGAATGAGATGTCTCACCCAAGCAACACACAATGTATCTTATAAAAATGAAACAAATTCAAAATATATCAATGTCAGATGATATTTAAAATTTAAAACAATGTCTCCAGCAAATTTTGACACTTCATCATGAAGAACATACATCAATTAACTGTGTAAAAACATGAAGTAAACCTCACCTTTACTATGTGTTTCATACGTACCTAACTGATGCCTTTTTTTCCCCGAGTCATGACTCATAAAGAGTTGAAATTTGCTGGAGACGCTGCGTATGTTTAAATTTTGAATGTGAATTTACATTGATATATAACTCATTTTGTTGGTTATTACAAGACAGTTTATTAAATAATGCGGGGAATGAAAACGCTGTAGAAAACGAGAAAGTTTACTGCGACAGCAAACTTGTTGGACACACTCATATATAAAAGTTTTCGTCCAGCTTCAGAAGTAAAATTTTCACACTACCGCTTGAAACACCAACACACGCGTATTAACATGAAGAAACGAAATATCTGCCTTCTTTTGCAAGGTAATGTACACTAATACTCGTATAGCAGAAGTTAAGCGCAAATGAAGAGGCCGGAAGACATGAGTACGCCTAAGGATGGACTCGATTTTCCAAAAATGAATTAAGGGAATATAACAACATATATTTCAAAATTTTCCGTATCCCACTGAAGCCTCTTAGTTATGAATATTTGTGCCACTAGGTTTCGTACTAAATTATCTACATTTTGCCCACACAATTGATTTAGATGTGCCGCATAATGATTAAAAAAACACATTATTTCCCTACACATCGGTCATGGACTTGTCTTTGTAATGCAAGCACATTGTGTACTCTGTGAGATACGAAATAAGTCATATATAATAAAGATTCACTGTAATCTTCATAGCGTTAAGGAACTATATAAGTAAGATGGGACAATAAAGGTTCAAAGCACATGCAATTTTTTAGAATTATAGCAAGTATTACCCAATGAATCTTATTAGTCTTGAAATGGGACACCCCAGTATCGAAGGCTGTATCATAAGGTATTAATTTCGACACTCTAACAACAGAGGGGGACCGCGGTAGCACAGTGGTTAAGGTGCTGTGTTACAAATCGGAAGGTCGCTAGTTCGATCGCAGCTGGTGTTAGTGGATTTTTCATTGACATAATATCCTTCCGATCGCACTATGGCCCTGGGGTCGACTCAGCCTCTAACAGAAATGAGTACCAGGAGTATTTCCTGGGGTTAAAGGCGGCCGGTGCGTAAGGCTGACAACCTACCGTCATCCTGTGCCGTTGTCATGAAATCTGGGAACCTTAAATTCCTGGAACCCTCTGGGCCTGTCCAGGCCTGTAATGGGATTGCTTTACCTTTACCTTTATTCTAAAAACACATTTCTTCCCTCTTCACTGTACTACAACTGAAAACGTCGAAAATAATTTTCTTTTCTTACGTGCCTCCTTTACACATCAAAATGTTCCGAACTGTAAACTTTCCAAAAGATTAAAACGAGAAAATTTGGAAGAGTACTAATAACTACATAAATGGAGCAAAATCCTTCTTGAAGACCTTCATCTACTCAAGAAATCCCCCGCATTTTGTGGAAACCGAACTTCCATTTTCGCATTCACAAGTGCCTGCAACTTCTCTACCTTGAGCCAAATCAATCCAATCCACTTCCCCCATCATATAGCTCTAGAAGATCCATTTTAATATTATCATCCCATCTACGTCTAGGTCTTTCAAGTGGTCTCTTGCTCTCAGTTTTCCCGACCGAAACTCTGTTTGCATCCCATTCCCCCTATGCATATCATATTATTGAATTAAGGTCCACTTATTTTAAAATCAAAGTTCATGAAAAAAGCAATTTAGAACTTCAGTCTTCGATCTATAGCTCCGCTTGAACGAAGCAAAGTAAACGCGTACACAGTGACGGTGGGAGTTGTCAATTTCGTGGCCTTTCATATCCGGCCAGCTTGCTGGGGGGGGGGAGCAGTCTGTTTTTGTTCCACTCAGTCAGTGTTCGTAGTTACTCGAGTTAATGTGAGAAATGCTGCCCGCGAAGTAAATCGTCACCGAACATGCTTTGCCTTTTAACCACAACATAACAGCGAGGCTACAGATGGCCGGGAGGCGAAGGAAAAGTGGAAAGTTTTTATATACTTTCTGGCAGCTCCATTCTTCCGCAGTTCTTTAGAGGAAAGTGACTCGCATCTGGAACCTGGTGGAAAATGAAACACAGAAGGACAAACATAAGATGGAAGCCTAAGAGCAAGCCAGTGGAATTGAAATAATTGTACAGAAATTTCAATTTTGCATTACGAGAGCGTTCTGTTCATGGAATCCATAAAAAAGTTGTTAAATACAGCCGGGAAAGACAATTGCAGCTGTGTTAAACTTTTGGCGCCGGAATTATTTTTTTAATTTTAGCACAACCTGTATATAAAATGTGAATAATACAGGAACCAAATACGTTAGAATTATGAAACAAACTGCATTTTGAAGA
>Ga0123354_10022012_pt1 | contig 10050 bp, 8 predicted proteins | sample TergutLab28metaG_2_FD_97872 | JGI IMG/M metagenome (GOLD analysis project Ga0123354, IMG submission 97872) | Labiotermes labralis P4 segment gut microbial communities from Petit-Saut dam, French Guiana - Lab288 P4 | ecosystem: Host-associated > Arthropoda: Insects > Digestive system > Gut ...
ATTGCGGGAAGAGCTTGTTTCAGAAGTCGAAATTCTTTACCACAAAGGTCACAAAGAATTTTCACAAAGAACACAAATATCTGATTATTAAGTTTTATTATTAGTGGACTTTGTGAATTCTTACTGCTCTTAGTGGTTAAAAAGACTTTGAAGACAGCCTCGACCCTCCCCGATTCCCGTAGCGATGAGTATCGGAACAGTTGAGGTGTCGATGACTTCAAAACTTTACCCCGGGTCTCGATTGTTTTTGAAATCTCCTTCGTCGGAAAGGAATCGACGGACCAAATAATTGAAGAATTTGGTGAGGCAAAGTCCCCTTTAGGGGATTTAGGGCTAAGAACGGTGATCGGTTTCGTTAGCGTTTCGGCGATTTCAATCCCGTTGTTTTCAGGCGATGTAACGGATTTGCAGCCCGGCAAGCAAGTCATCAAAAAAATCATCATGGCAGCCCACACGAATTTGAGATTGTTCAAACGATTCAACATAATTTAAAGAATTAATAAGTTAATAAAAGTTTCATCACCGAATCCCACGGAGGGATTTTACTCCCTTTGGGGCGTGCGGGATACGTCGGCAAAGGTAAAGCGGCTTTTTGACTTTTTGTTCCGTAAATTCTTCATGGAGTTCCGTAAATCCTTCATGTTTTTACGTTGATCCATTACAACAGGCTTTTGTCGGTGAGTCTAAAAGAGGCTTGTTGTATCTTATTTGTCAGTCCGGTAGAATGAAGTGCGAAACATAAGTCATTATAGTTGTAAATATCATGCAAATATACATACTTACCCCCATAAACAAACAATAGATTTAAAGACTTGTTTTCCCGTCTCTAAATCTATTATCTGTTCGCTTGTTGTCTTTTTTTGTTCAATTAATGAACGCCAGAATTTCCCCTTTCTGAACTTCTTTTCCTTGATCTACATAAGTGCCGACGATCGTTCCGCCGTAGCCGGCAACAACAGGTTCGATTCCGTAAAAATTTTGAATATAACAGAGATTATTGCCTTTTTCGATTGTAGCCCCTTCAAAGGGAGCGGTCGATTCATCCGTTAAATCGTATTGCCAAATCACCTGACCCTTGCAGGGCGCATGTATCGGTTTTGCCGAAGGATATTCCCTGCTGATTTCTTCGAAGCTGAACATGGGGATTTCGACCACCGGACGTTTGACAACGATGGGTGTTCCGGCTTTTTCTTTGGCTTGTTCCAATTCCTGATTGAAACGATTTTTAGCTGCACCCGATTTCATGTCGCGGTATTGACGCTCGTGCATGGCAAATTCGAACAGTTCTTCTTCGTCAGGACCTTCTTCCCATCCTTTGGTTTTCATTTCGCTGCGGAAACGTTCCAATTCATCGGGAAAAGCCGCTTGCGGATCACCTTCGTAAAATTCCAATTGATTGGCTTTTGCCAATTCGATAATCTCCGGCGCCAACGGACCCGGAAGTTTTCCCGTTTTTCCGAGAATCATATTCCAACTGTCTTTGTCAATCATGGAGAAACGAGCTTCGTCTTTTGCTTCGGCTAAAATATTCATTAAAGCAATATTTTTTACATATTGACTGAAAGGCGTTACCAAAGGAGGATATCCCAACATGGGCCAAATAGCTTCCACTTCTTTGAAAAGTCGAACCACCAGATAATTCAATGTAACTTCTTTCTTCCCGTTTTGCCTGAGCGCCATATTGATGGCACTGTGCATTCCTTTCAAGTCCGCCATCATCGAACCCATCATGCCTCCGGGCAGTCCGCAACCCACCAACAAAGAAGTCATGATTTTATTACTCGAGTCAATGAAATATCCCAGGAAATCATCGATAAAAGACTGCGACAGACGACGTGCTTCCATATAGGCTTCCATATTGATTTCCGGAACCGAAAATCCCGCGTCTTTCAGCATTGCTTGAATCGTAATCACATCCGGGTGAACCATTCCCCAAGCCAACGGTTCCATGGCAACATCTAAGTAATCAACACCGTTTTTGGCGGCTTCCAACATGGATGCCACGGAAAATCCGGGTCCGGTGTGTCCGTGATATTGGACGGGAATATTCGGATGTCGTGTTTTAATTCCTTTGATAATCTGCCCGTTGCTGTACGGACGACCAACACCTGCCATGTCCTTCAGGCAGATTTCTTCCGCTCCGGCTTCTATCAATTGCTCCGCAATATTCACATAGTAATCTACCGTATGAATCGGAGAATACGTGATACACAAAGCCGCTTGCGGAATCATTCCTCCTTCTTTCGCATATTGAATGGATGCGATAATGTTCCTCACATCATTCAGTCCGCAAAAAATTCGGGTGATATCGACTCCTTGCGCGTGCTTGACTTTGTACATCAATTTTCGCACATCGGCAGGAACCGGATTCATCCGGAGTCCGTTTAATCCTCTGTCGAGCATGTGCGTTTGAATTCCGACTTTATTAAACGGAGCCGTAAATTCACGCACGGCATGATTGGGATTTTCTCCAAAAAGTAAATTTACTTGCTCAAAAGCGCCGCCATTGGTTTCGACTCTCGAAAAGCAACCCATATCTATTATTACGGGAGCAATTTGTCTTAATTGATCCGCTCGCGGTTGGTATTTACCCGACGATTGCCACATGTCGCGATATACCAAGCTGAACTTAATATCTTTTGCCATGATTAAAACGTTTAATTTGTGGCGCAAAATTAACACTTTATTTAATGAGAAACAATAATTTCCGGCAAAAATATCGTTTATTTTTTTGTCTTTTAGTCCTATCGATCTCCGATAAACCCGAAATTCTTCTAATCATCCTGCCGGCTGCAATTATTCACCTCGGTTTAATGTCACACTTTGCCGGATTATTCGAATTTTTCCATATCTTTGCGATTATTTAAATAAAAAAAACAGGATGCATTCCGGTGAAATTTCGGCGCTCGGCGTGGCTGTATGTTGGACTTTAAGCGCTCTGTTCTTTGAAAAAGCAGGCAGTAAAATCGGCTCTTTGGCAGTAAACATCATTCGATTGATGATGGCAATCCTGCTTTTGGGCTTTGCCGCTTGGCTTACACGGGGATACTTTTTTCCGACGGACGCCACACCTCATCAATGGTTTTGGTTATCGCTTTCGGGGTTCATCGGTTTTTTTCTCGGCGATCTCTTTTTGTTTCATTCCTACTCAATAATCGGATCTCGCATGGCACAACTTGTTATGACATTAGCGCCTCCCATAACGGCTTCGGTCGGATTCCTTTTCTTGGATGAACGCCTTTCTTTTAAACAAGTAACGGGTATTTCGGTAGTTGTCGGAGGGATTTTTATTGCCATGTTGGGAAAGGAGAAAGGAGAAAAATTAAATTTCAATGTCCCTGTCAAAGGATTTTTATTTGCACTCGGAGGCGCCGTCGGACAAGCCGTCGGACTTATAGCCGGCAAAAAAGGATTAGGAGATTATAATGCTATTTCCGCAACTCAAATTCGCGCCATAACGGGAGGATTATCGTTTTTGGTATTAATTACTTTTTTACGCCGATGGGGTTCTATCCGGCAGGCTTTTTCGGATAAAACGGGTCTGAAGTTTGTTTTATTCGGTTCTCTGGCAGGTCCGGTAGTCGGCGTTTCCTTATCGCTTTTTGCCATTCAACATACCGAAGCCGGAGTTGCAGCCGCTTTAATGGGTTTAGTGCCCGTTTTTATCATTCTCCCTTCCGCAATTATGTTCAAACAACGAATCACCCCTTTCCAGGTTTTGGGAGCTTTTGTCAGTGTTGTCGGTTGTATCTTGTTATTCTTAAAATAATTAAATTTATATACATTATGAAGTTCACATATCTGGTTTCAATAATCGCGCTTTCGTTTTTCTGTTTTCGGGACGTCTGCGCACAAAATGATCGGATAATCGCAAATCCGATGAATCTGAATTATCGTTTTCGTTCGGGTTACAGGGAAGCCGCGGACCCCGAATGTCATTATTTCAAAGGGAAATATTATTTATTTGCCTCCGTATCCGGCGGTTATTGGAGTTCTCCCGATCTGGTGAAATGGACGTATATTCCGAGTAAAACAATCGGAACAATTGAAAATTATGCTCCAACCGTATTGATTTATAACGATGCTCTATATTACATGGCTTCGGGAGATTCGGTTAAGATTTATAAAAACGCCGATCCCGATAAAGATACTTGGGAACCGATTGATACAAAATTCCGTTTCCCGTTGGTCGGCAATACCGATCCTGCGTTTTTCCTTGACGACGACGGACGCGTTTATATCTATTGGGGATGTTCGAATAAAGATCCCATCCTCGGCGTGGAAGTCGATCCGCAAAACGGATTCAAGACGATTGGAGAACCGGCCGTATTGATTGAACATCGTTCGGACCTGTACGGATGGGAAGTTCCGGGAAATAATAACGACGATAATAAAGACGGATGGAACGAAGGTCCGAATATGCTCAAACACAACGGAAAATATTATCTGCAATACGCTGCGCCGGGAACCGAATTCAGGATTTACGGCGATGGCGTTTATGTGGGCGACAGTCCTTTAGGTCCATTCAAGTATGCGGAAAACAATCCTTTTTCTTTCAAGCCGGGCGGATTCATCGGAGGTGCCGGACATGGTTCTACATTTAAAGACAAATTCGGAAATTATTGGCATGTAGCCACCATGAGAATCTCTATCCGTCATCCGTTTGAAAGACGTTTAGGGCTTTTCCCGCTTTCTATCGATGACCGGGGCAACTTCATCCAACAATCGGTTTGGTCGGATTATCCTTTCATTGTTCCCGATAAAAAACAAGACTACGGGAAAAAAGATGTTTCTGCCGGATGGAATCTCCTATCGTATAATCAACCGGCTACAGGTTCATCTTTTTTGTCCGGTTTTTCACCTTCGAATGCCAATGATGAAAAAGTGGAAACTTTATGGTCTGCCGAAACGGGAAAACCCGGCGAATGGTTTCAAGTCGATTTGCAGAAAAAAAAGGAAGTCAGGGCTCTCCAGCTTAACTTTGCCGATCAGGATTTCAATATCCGCGCACCGCACAGCCCCGTTATTTACCGGTATATAATTGAAGTATCCGACAACGGTACGAAATGGAACAAATTAATCGACAAAAGCAAAAACACAAAAGATGCTGTCCATGAATTAATCGTATTGAATAAACCGATCAAAACCCGCTACTTGCGTATTACCAACAACGAAGAACTTCCGGGTAAATTCTCGCTTTATGATTTCCGGGTTTTCGGAAAAGGGACGGGCGATTTACCACAAAAAGTAACAGGCATACAAGCCGTAAGAGATCCGCAAGACCCTCGAAGATATCATATCACTTGGGCACGACAAAAAGATGTCACAGGCTATATCGTTCACGTTTTTTTGGATAACGGATTATACGTTACGTCGATTATGACGTTTGATAATGAGCTGACGGGCGGTTTTTTTAATCGCGATTCCAATTATTTGTTCACGGTGGATGCTTTCAATGAAAACGGAATAACGAAAGGACCCGAAAAACCTTAAAAAAAACGATATTTCCGTATTTCTTGCCGGAGTTCGCGAGCTTTATTTTGCGTGCATTTGTTCAATAATGCCCAAAAGGCGGGACTGTGATTCATCCGAACAGTGTGGCAAAGCTCATGCAACAAAACGTATTCAATTAAATGATCGGGCAATAGTAATAAATAAAAGGACAAGCTGATAGTTCTTTTCGAGGAGCAGGATCCCCAACGCGTTCGACTCTTTCTTATTGTTACGCCCGTATATTCAAAACCATGCAACTTCGCTAATCGAGCCAATTGAGCCGGAAGGACGGATTGTGCTTTTCGCCTTAATCCGGCTTCATTTATTTCGGGTAAAGCACGAGCAGCTTGCATCCGGATTTTATGAAGCAGCTTTTGCTTATTTTCCGAAAGCAACTCTTTCGATCGCGCGTAATTACCGAATAATGGAATAGTAACTATCACTTTTCCGTCTTGTAAACGAATGATGTAATTTTTCGCGTTTGTATTTTCTCGAAATACGATTTCTCCCAATTGCGGATCGTTGATTGTTTTAATTATTTTCACCCGGTTCAGAGTTGTGATGCAACAATAAGATAAATTTCATACTCAGAGGACAAAAGTACATAAAAATCCTTAATTCGTTTACCGATTCCGATAAAAACCATATCTTTACATCGTGAAAGTATGTGATATATAAACTTAATAAATTGTAATATAATGCATTACGTAGTTGCATTCGTAAGTATAACCCTGGGAGCGATAGCTCAATATTTTTTCAAAGTAGGCGTAAACGTTATTACGCAAAAGGCAAACGGAACAGGCGAAATTATCAAAATGGGTATGATGAACATTAGTCTCTGGAGCGGTTTGGCTTGTTACGGAGTCAGTTTGCTTATGTGGTTTTATGTTTTATCGCACATGGAATTAAGCCGAGCCTTTCCGTTAGTCAGCATAGCCTACGTCATCACTTTGCTTATGGGCTATTTTTTTCTGAATGAACCGCTGTCGGTTTACAAAATAGTCGGAATAGCTTTGATAATAGTCGGGGTTATTTTTGTGGCGAAATAACGCCCTTTATGCCGATAATAAAATAGCGCTTCCTCCGTGCCAACTCCGGTGAAAAAATGTTTCTGAACTTTTGCCATTTCATAAGAGTAACAAATTTTTCAACGCCTCAAAATAATATTTTACTCTTTTCCCGGATTTTTCGTATATTTGCAGAAACATTATTACCTTAATTCGTTATGGAGAGAACTATTATTGATTTATTTGAAAAAAGTGTCGAAAAATTCGGGAACAACACTTTTCTGTGGGAGAAAAAAACGACTGTTTTTGAACCGCTTACCTACAATCAAACCAAAGAAAAGGTGTATCGCTTTACTGCAGGATTACTGCAAACGGGCGTTCAGCGGAGAGATAAAATCGCTTTGTTGTCGGAAGGTCGCAACGATTGGATTATCGGAGAATTGGGAATTTTATATACCGGAGCAACCAATGTCCCTCTGTCCATCAAATTAGAAGAAAGCAACGATTTAATTTTCAGGCTTCAACATTCCGAGACACGTTTCATTATCGTTTCCGGCAATCAGTTAAAGAAAATTCGGCGTATTATTCAATCACTTCCCTTAGTCGAAAAAATCATTGTTTTCGATCTGCAAGAAAAGTATGAAGAGAAAGAAATCTGCATCGACGAAATTCTTGCCGCCGGCGACGAATACTTAAAAACCCGCAGAAATGAATTAATTGCCCTAAGCCAAGCGGTAAAGGAGCAGGACCCGGCTACTATCAGCTATACTTCCGGAACCACCGCCGATCCGAAAGGGGTTGTGCTTTCGCATCGCAACTACACTGCCAACGTTGCTCAGGCGATGTCGCTTATTGATATTGGACCGGAAGACAGCAACCTTATAATTATTCCTTTAGATCATTGTTTCGGTCATGTTGCCGGTTTTTATTCGTTTATGGCTTACGGGGCTAATGTAGCGACTGTTCAAGTGGGGAAAACGCCGATGGAATCATTGAGAAATATTCCTTTAAATATCAACGAATTTAAGCCAACCGTCATTATGAGTGTCCCTGCTTTGGCGAAAAATTTCCGCAAGAATATTGAAAACACTATCCGAAAAAAAGGAAAAACGACGGAAAAACTTTTCGAACATGCTCTGAAAACTGCTTATTCTTACAACAAAGAAGGATACAACAAAGGCGGATGGAATCAAATCGGAAATAGAGCTTTACTGTATATCTACGATAAACTGCTGTTTTCCAAAGTACGTCAAGCCATGGGCGGTAAACTTCGTTTCTTCATCGGTGGAGGCGCTTTGCTGGATATCGAATTGCAACGGTTTTTCTATGCTATCGGCATACCGATGTTTCAAGGCTACGGGCTTTCTGAAGCTACTCCCGTCATCTCAGCCAACGGATTAAGAAAACATAAATTAGGCTCTTCGGGTATGTTGGCTTCCGATTTAGAGGTCAAAATCTGCGATGCGGAAGGCAAAGAACTTCCTCTCGGAGAAAAAGGAGAAATCGTGGTAAAAGGAGAAAATGTGATGCTTGAGTATTGGAAAAATCCCGAAGCCACAAAGCAAACCGTTATCGACGGCAGGCTGTACACCGGCGATATGGGTTATATGGACAAAGACGGTTTTCTGTATGTATCAGGTCGCTTCAAAAGTTTGCTGATCGGCAGCGACGGCGAGAAATACAGTCCGGAAGGAATCGAAGAAGGCATTTGCGATAAATCCAAATACATCGAGCAAATGATGCTTCACAACAATCAAAATCCATATACAGTGGCTTTGATTGTGCCGGATAAAGAGCAATTGAAAAAGTATGTAGAAGAAACAAAGCCGGGACTGTCGTGGGATTCGAAAGAAGCCAAAGAAATAGCATTACTCAAGATACAAGAAATTGTCAACGATTATAAAGGAGCCGGCATTTATGCGGGAGAATTTCCCGAACGTTGGCTGCCTGCTGCTATCGCGGTACTTCCCGAAGCGTTTACCGAGCAAAATCAATTGCTGAATTCGACGATGAAAATGGTTCGCGGTAAAATCGAAGAATGCTACAAAGTTCGTTTGGATTATTTATTTACTCCGGAAGGGAAAAATATTATCAATCCTTACAACTTGGAAGCGATGTAAATAGAGAATTATGAATTATGAATTATGAATTATGAATTATTTTTTCAGATCTTTCAATTCATAATTCATAATTGCTTTTGCTGCTCGTTCCGAAGCTCCCGGCGTTCCCAAGCGGTTAATTACCTCTTCGTATCCTGCTTGCATAGAATCGATATACGAGATATTATACAATAAATCGGTTAACTCCCGGCGAATGTTTTCTACCGAAAAATTTTCGTTAAACAATTCGCGAACAAGCGGTTTGTCAATAATCAGGTTGACCAATGAGATGTATTTTACCTTGAAGAAATGCCTCCAGAGAAATCCCAACAAGTATTTGAGTGGGGTTTTATAACAAACTGCCTGCGGAACACGTAAAAGTGCGGCTTCCAAAGTAGCTGTGCCGGAAGTGACCAAAGCTGCTTTGGAATGGTGCAGCAAGTCGTAAGTTTGTTCAAAAACAACTTTCACAGGATAATTGCTCATGAATGATTGATAATAATCGGGCAGGATTCCCGGAGCGCCCCCGACGACTATTTGATAATCCGAAAAACCGGAAGCCGCTGTCAGCATTGCCGGAAGATTATCTTTTATTTCCTGTTTGCGGCTGCCGGGCAACAAAGCGATGATCGGTTTCTCGCATAAATGATTCCGACGAATAAATTCTTCTACCGTTTCTCCCGCGTTTTCCCTTGCGACAATTGCATCAACCGTAGGATTTCCCACATAAACAACCGGATATGCTTGTCGTTGATAAAATGGAACTTCAAAGGGAAAAATGCATAACATACGGTCAATATATTTTCGGATTGCTTTTATTCGCCCTCCTTTCCATGCCCAGATTTTAGGTGAAATATAATAAAAAACAGGTATTTTCGTCTGCTTTTTAACAAATCCCGCAATCTTGAGATTAAACCCCGGATAATCAACTAAAATTACAACATCAGGGTTGTAAGACAAAAGATCATTTTTACAAAATCGCAAATTGTTTAAAATGGTTTTCAGGTTCAATACAACCGGAAGAAACCCCATATAAGCCAATTCACGGTAGTGTTTTACCAAAACGCCTCCTTGCGATTGCATCAAATCGCCTCCGAAAAAGCGGAAATCGGCTTCTTTGTCAATCCGTTTCAGCGATTTCATCAGATTCGATGCATGTAAATCGCCCGAAGCTTCACCGGATATGAGGTAGTATTTCATATTATACTTTTTTTACATTTCACCGGCAAAAGTACTATTTTGTTACGAGCCGTCAATCTTTTTATCTTTATCCCGCTTGTTTATTTTGTTTTGTTAATGCATTCAATTACTTTTGTGATGAAAAGATTAATAATTCTACTTTAACACATTAAAAAAAGTGAGTAAAAAGGTGAAAAAAGAATTATAAATATTTGATAAAGAGGTAAAAAATCACTAATTTAGCAGCCGATTGAAGATCCCAAAAGGGTCTC
>Ga0123354_10022013_pt1 | contig 10050 bp, 11 predicted proteins | sample TergutLab28metaG_2_FD_97872 | JGI IMG/M metagenome (GOLD analysis project Ga0123354, IMG submission 97872) | Labiotermes labralis P4 segment gut microbial communities from Petit-Saut dam, French Guiana - Lab288 P4 | ecosystem: Host-associated > Arthropoda: Insects > Digestive system > Gut ...
AGTATTACCTGAAATAACGTGGCGTGTAACAATTTGGGAATAAGCGTATATATTAAACTGTTAGCGTCAGGTTCAAGAAGGTATTCCATACTTCTGGTTGAAGAAATTTCGACTTTTGGCACTGAAAACGGCAGATACTGATATGCTTTCACATTTTGAACAGCAGCATTTACAAATTCGTTATAAATTACATAAACTCTTTTGTATTCGCCTTTTAAAAACCCTTCTATCAATTTTTGTGAAAGAGTTTTAGAAAGCATATATGAAGGTTTTTGAATAAAATCGTTATGTTCAAAATCAGTTTTCAAACTTCTCATTTTAAGCATTTTCCCTGCTTGTTTACCTAAAACGCCAATAACAATATTTCCCTTTTTCAAATCTTCTTCTAATTTGTCGTTTATCAATGTTTGAACTGCTTTTACGACATTTGAATTGAACGCTCCGCACAAACCGCGATTTGAAGCAACAGCAATTATTACCGTTTTTTCTCCTTTATTTTCTTTGGAATAGACTGATGATGTGATATCTTCGTCTGAAGAAAAGTTCAAATCGTTAATAATATCTGCTAAACGCGATGTATAAGGTCTAATGTGGGAAATGTCATCCTGAGACTTTTTCAGTTTTGCCGCAGAAACCATTTTCATTGCGCTTGTAACCTGTCGGGTTGTTATTACCGAATTGATACGGGTTCGTATGTCTTTCAGATTTGCCATCTCTTTTTATGTACTATATCTTGATGAAAGGTCTTCGGCAAGTTTTTCAAGAATATTGGCGATTTCATCATCAAGATTTCCTGATGCAATCTTGTCAAAAACAGTTTTATGTCTCAACTCAAGCGCTTCTAAATAATCTTTTTCAAAATCTTTCACTTTGTCAATCGGAACATTACGCATCAATCCTTTTGTACCGCAATAAATAATTGCAACCTGTTTAGCTACGTCCATCGGTTGATATTGCTGTTGTTTCAACAGTTCAACATTTTTTCGCCCCTTATCAAGAACAAGCATTGTAGCGGCGTCCATATCCGACCCGAATTTTGAAAAAGCCTCAAGTTCACGATATTGCGCCTGATCAAGTTTTAAAGTACCTGCAACTTTTTTCATCGGTTTTATTTGAGCATTTCCGCCGACCCGTGAAACTGAAATTCCTACGTTGATTGCCGGTCGAACGCCTCCGTTAAAGAGGTTTGTTTCGAGGAATATTTGCCCGTCAGTAATTGAAATTACGTTTGTCGGGATATATGCGGAAACGTCTCCCGCCTGTGTTTCAATAATTGGAAGCGCTGTCAGCGAACCACCACCTTTCACGATTGAACGTAATGAATCGGGCAGGTCGTTCATATTTTTTGCGATATCATCAGACTCGATAATTTTTGCAGCACGTTCCAAAAGGCGGGAGTGCAGATAGAAAACATCGCCCGGATATGCTTCACGACCGGGAGGACGTCTCAACAATAGAGATACTTCCCGATAGGAAACAGCCTGTTTTGACAAGTCATCGAAAACGATTAGGGAGTGGCGTCCCGTATCGCGGAAATATTCGCCGATTGCCGTTCCTGCGAAAGGCGCGTAAAACTGCATTGCGGCGGGGTCGGAAGCAGTTGCCATAACTACAACCGTATAATCCATTGCTCCGTACTGTTCGAGCGTTTTAACTAATTGTGCTATTGTGCTGCCTTTTTGTCCGATGGCTACATAAATACAGTAAACAGGGTCTCCTTTATCGAAAAATGAACGCTGATTGATAATTGCGTCAATAGCGATTGCTGTTTTTCCTGTTTGCCGGTCGCCAATAATAAGTTCGCGTTGCCCTCTTCCAATAGGGGTCATAGAGTCAATTGCTTTCAGACCTGTTTGAAGCGGTTGTTTTACCGGTTGTCGGAAAATAACGCCGGGGGCTTTTCTTTCCAAAGGCATTTCGTAGAGTTGTCCGCCAATAGGACCTCTTCCGTCAAGGGGTTCGCCGAGTGGGTTCACAACCCGTCCAAGCATACCTTCTCCTACGCGTAGCGAGGCTATTCTTCCTGTTCGACGTACTATGTCGCCTTCTTCCATTAAATGTGTAGGACCAAGCAATACAATACCGACATTGTCCTGTTCAAGGTTTAACACTACGCCGGTAACTTTGTCTGTTTCGACTAATTCATTGGCACGGACGTTTGATAATCCGTGTATTCTGGCAGTGCCATCGCCAACTTGAAGTACTGTTCCGACTTCTTCGAGCCGAAATCCTGCCTTAAAATCTTCGATTTGCTTTTTCAGCAAAGAAGATACTTCTGAAGGTTTAATCTGTTCCATTAAGTTGAACTTCTAATTAATTCATCATTTTCTTTTTTAATGCGCGTAATTCTCCTGAAATACTGCCGTCAGCCTGTCTATCATCTGCAACGATAATCATTCCTCCGATAATTTCGGGGTTGACTTTAATTTCGAGTTCGATTTCACTTGCCATATATTCTTCCAATCGCTCGAAAATTTTCTGTTTGTATTTTTCATCAATCGGAACAGCAGTAATGAAAGTTACGCTTAAAATTCCCATTCGTTTTCTGTAAAGGTCCAGAAAATTACGGAAAATGTCATTCATCAACTTTTCTCTTTTATTATCAATAATAATATCGATAAAATTCAACATTATATCATGAAGATTTCCGCTAAAAGCCTTACGAATGAATTGCTTTTTTTGGGTTCCTTTGATAACCGGACTTTTAATAAAGGTATCAAAATCTGAAGATTCATTAAGCATTTTACAAAAACTATTGCTGTTTTCGTATAAAATTTCGGGTAAACCTTCTTTTTCGAGCCCTGTTTGTAACAGCGCTTTAGCATACCTTATTGAAATCAGACCCGTATTCATGACTAATAATTGTTTCGGATTAGTTAAATGAAATTTCTTGTAAATGTTGCCTGATAACGCTTTCCTGACGATCTTGTGAAATAAGTTCTTCACGAAGGATTTTCGAGGCTATATCAAGTGAGAGCAAACTGATTTGATGTTTAATAGTGAGAATTGCTTCTCTTTTTTCTCTTTCCATCTGTTCGTGAGTTTGTTGAATAATTCGTGATGCCTCTTTTTGAGCGGCTACTTTAGCGTCTTTGATTATTTCGTCTTTTAAATCGCGCGCTTCACGAATTATTTCGTCTCTTTCGCGTCTCCCTTCATCAATAATTTCCTTTTGTTTTTCGGAAATACGTGCCAGTTCTTCTTTTGCAAGGTTGGCATCACGTAATGAAAACTCAATGTACTCCTCGCGCACTTTTAGGGCGCGGAGTATTGGTTTCCATGCTACTTTCTTCATAATATAAATGAGAATGAAGAATGTTAGCGTGGTCCAAAAGACCAATCCGGGATCAGGAGTTAATATCCCCATAATTTAATACTTTAATATTATTTCACTAAAACAAAGCCAGCAAGAACAATTGCAAACAGTGCAACTCCTTCAATAAGAGCGGCTGCAATAATCATGTTTGCCTGAATTTTTGAAATCATTTCGGGTTGTCGGCTCATGCCTTCCATGGCGCCTTTTCCAATAAGCCCGATTCCAACTCCAACTCCTAAAATTATAAGTCCTAGACCTATAGCATTTAATCCTAAATCCATATTTTTATAAATTTAAATAAATATTATTAATGCGCTTCGTTTACAGCCATTCCTATAAAGAGGGCTGTTAAAAGCGTGAAAATATATGCTTGTAAAAATGTAACTAATAATTCAAGACAATACATCATTAACATTAAAAAGACTGACATAAATGGCGCCGCAGCATTTCCCATTATGAAAATCATCATTGTGAGGCTTAATATAATAATGTGTCCTGCTGTTATGTTTGCAAACAAACGAAGCATTAATGCAAACGGTTTTGTAAATACTCCTATTAACTCTATCGGAACAATTAATACTTTTATCGGAATAGGAATGCCCGGCGCTGTAAATAAATGTTTCCAATAGTGCTTGTTGGCAAATAAATTAACTGCAAAAAATGAAATTACTGCTAATGTAAAGGTAAATGCAATATTTCCCGAGACGTTGCTTGCGCCTGGGAAAAATGGAATTAACCCTATAAAATTGTTAATGATGATGAAACAAAACAATGTGAGCAGATATGACATGAAAAAATCTGCTTTCTTTTTATCATGGATTTGTTCATAAACTATACTATCCCTAAGAAATAACACTATAGGTTCGACTAATATTTGTACTCCTTTTGGAACTGAAAGCTCGCCGCGTTTTGAATATCCTCTTGCGGCAGAACCGAAAAACCATAAAAGTAATGCAACGCCCATCAACATACTTGCTACGTTTCGGGTAATTGAAATGTCTAATGTTGGTTTTGCATTTGTGATTTCTCCTTCTTCGTTGTGTTCAAGATGACCGTCTCTTTTTGTCAAATAAATATGCCCATGTTCATAAACTACGTAATTATCACCTATTTGCACAACGTTCCCACCTTTAAATTTTGCAGATGAAAAAACATAAAAACCATCATGCCATAATATAACAGGTAAAGGTAAAGTGATACTTATTTCTTTTTCAGTACCTTTATTAAATGTAATAATGTGCCATTCATGCGAATCGCTGACATGGTGCATTATAGTTCCTGTTACATCTAATTTTTCTTCATTTTCGGAAGAGGAGGCAAAAATATTTCCTGCTGATGCTAAACAAAAAAGTAAACAAAAAAATATTCTCATTATAAAACTATATTTAGCGCTTAAAACCAATATTCTGAAATATTATTTAACTTATGCAACCTTTGTACGACACTATTTATTAAAATGTTCCAAAAAGAATGATAAATAAAATTATTTTTTCTCTAATAATGGCGGAACAGGTTTGCTGACCATTGTGCATGTGCCTGAAAATACGGCGCCAGGTTCAATTGACAGTTTTCCGGTTTTTATATCTCCGGTGATTTTAGAGCTTGCTTTTAGCGAAAGCAGTTCTGTAACTGACAGTTTTCCTTCGAGTATTCCTGAAATTTCGGCATGTACACAAGTAATTTCTCCTTTAATACTACCGTTTGTTCCGATTACAACTTTTCCTTTTGAGTTGATGTTCCCTTCTATTTGCCCATCAATTCTAAAGTCGCCGGTAGTTTCAATATTTCCTGTAATTTTCGTTCCCGATAAAATGTTATTCGGTAGTCTGTTATCCTGTTCTTGTGGTTTCATATTAATAATCAATTATTTATATTAAACATTAACTACATTTCTTTTAATTTGTTCAAGATGTTTATCTTTATGTGTTTGTCTCATTTTTTTTGCTGAAGCAGTATAAAAACGATGTTTTAAAAGGAAATCATATTGACGTTTGAGCCATTCGAAACGCGTTATTTCTCTGTCATATTCAATCACTTCCTTAAAAAGTCTTTCTGAAATTGTAACAAAATCCGAACGTCCTAAATAATCAAGGTCGGCGTCTTTCATTATGTATTCAAGTTGATTGGCAGGTTTTGAATCTGCACGGGTAACTTCAATTAACTGAACTATTTTATCAATTTGATATGATGTATATTGAAAAAAAGGCAAAATTTCTTTTGTCATTTCAATACTTTTTCCTTCATGGTCGTAATAGGAAACTAAAAAACCTACATCATGCATTAATGCTGCGGTTTTGAGAATTAATAATTCTTCTTCCGACACATTTTCGCCGCGTCCTAAAATTTCGATTTGTAAAATAACTTCTGTTGTGTGTTCAGAATTATGATAATACATACGGGAAGGAAGTTCATTTTTTAACCGTTCCTGTATTATTTCTTCAAGGTCAATAAATCTGATGTTTTGTAACCTGATTCTGAATAAATCATTAGTTTTTTTGCCTTCATTGTCTTCTGATAATTCAGGTAATATCCTGCGTACAAAATACATATCTATCTCACCTTTATATTTAATGGGCATTTTACCTCTGTATTCACATTCAAAAAAATCTTTTATTAAATGGAAGGTTGCGCCTGTAACATTAATTTTTCCCGCAACGCCGGAAGATTCCATTCGGCTGGCTATATTAACAGTATCGCCCCAAATATCGGTGTTTGTTTTACTTCTGCCTACTCTTCCGGATATAACTGGACCTGTATGAATTCCAATTCTCAATTCCCAAAAGTCTCTTTGGTCGGCTTTGTGAATTAACATGTGTTCCTGAATTTCTATGGCTGCGATAACAACTTCAATCGGGTTGGTGCTGTTTTTATGCGGTACGCCTCCTGCTGCCATATAAGCATCGCCAATCGTTTTTATTTTTTCAATTCTATACTTTTCTATGACCATATCGAATTGAAAGAAAAACTTATCAAGTTCATCAATTAATCTTTCGGGGTTAAGATGTTCTACAATTTTAGTAAAGCCTTGAATATCTGCAAATAAAACAGTAACACTCTCGTATTTTTTTGAAGATAGTTTAGTTTTTTCTCCTTTATTTGATGCAGATGAACCATCAAAACCTTCTTTTATTTCTAAAACTTTTTCTTTTAACTTAATATAATCCTCAACTCTTTGGTCAACTTCTTCATTAAGTTTTTTAAAAAAATACCATCGTCCCGTAAAAAAGAACATTGTGAGAATCAACAAGATAACTATAACCCAGATTATAACTAAAATCATACTTATTATAATTTTTCAAAATCACTAATACGCAACTCCGAAATAAAAGTTATATTATTTGAAAAAAAACAAAAAAACGGATACGTGTATAAGCGTTATTAATTGTCAAAAAGATATATAACAACATTTTATTCATTACATCAAAAAAACAATCAGTTATGAACACTTACGAATCAAATTTTTGGAATCTTTTCGGAAGTTCACTTGCCGAAAACTCAATGGATAACAACGTTATACAAATGTGGTCGAACAGAGACTTCAATGTATCAAGGTTTTACACAACCGGATTTGAAACAATATTATTTAACAAAGATCAGTCATTTGTATTAGAAACCGTTTTGGCATCAACCGTGGCGTGGGATAATGAGATTTTAATTGCCGGTAATGTCAATTCACTTGAAAAATTATGTAAATATGTTAGTAAACAAAATTTAACATATTATGGTTCTGATTGGAATTCGGAGTGTTGGAATGATGTAGATGATATTATGCCTGCTTATTCAAACATTACTCATTTACTTGTGGGCATTGATTCGTTAACCTCAATGGATAATATTCCTGTTAAAAAGTTGTTGCAACTTACTGCAAAACATAAATTAACTTTAATTGTCTATTGCGATATTCCCGTAACCGGTTTAAATGACATTTTTAATGATGCAATTGATTATATGATAGGCATTTCAAGTTTTGAACCGCCCAAGTCATTTCTGGTTGCAAGGCGAAATAAATTGGTGCAAACCGAAGGAAAATCGAGAAGTTTTAATATGGATTTATATACGTATTGGCAGTGGTCAATGCGGGACAGAACCTCAATTATTGAACCTATGAAGGTCTGATTTATATATTGCTTTACTTTTGATGAAAAAAACTCCCAGAGTTGTAATTAACTTTGGGAGTTTTTGTTTCTTGAATGTAAATCAAAATACTGAATATAATAATTCCTCAATTTCAGAAATCGTAGTCAATTTATACTCTGCCGGGACTTTGAACATTTCGTCGGGAACTTTTTTAAAAGTTATTTTTTTTGCTGAAAAAATGAATTTAACATTTTTAAATATTATTTCTGATTCAAGCAAAATTCCGGGAATCTGATAAAATGGGGTATTTTGATTTGGCGATTCAATAGAAACGCTATCACTGTACCAAACCACAATATCTGAATTTTCGCTTATTAGCGATTTTAATATAGCTTTTTTAGCAACTATTCCACTAATTTCTTTAGTCTCATTGGTCAAAATTGTTTCTCTGTCTTCCGGTGATTCTGAAAAAACTAAAAGGCTTGTGCCACAGGTGGGTACATACAATTTTTGACCAAGTAATTGTATTTTTAGTAAGGTATAAACAGTATCAATTTTATCTTTGTATATAAAATCAAAATAATACATTCCCATATTCCCTTTAAAAGAAAGTCTCTGATAATTATCTTTGAAAAAAAGAGTCATTTCTTTTGGATATATAAATGAAAAATCTTGAGATTCAATATCTTGAGGATAAGATATTGTATATAAAATTTCACCTTCAGTTATATTGTTACTATGCTCATTTTGTTTTGGACAACATGAAAAACATAAAAAACATATAATTGAAGATATAATAAAAAACCTCATATTTAATTTATTTTGAATTATTTACAATGGAAAAAAAATCCCGATATTATACAATAGCGCCGAAGTCACATCTTCAAATTTTGTACCTTGAATTGCAGGTCCTTTATCCACTACAATCCCATACCCGATACCAAATTGCAAAACTTTCTTCAGCCTGAAATTATACATCGGTCCCACATACGAGGCATAATGGTTTTCTTTCAAACCTTGTTGCCAATACACAAACGATAAAAACGGAGAATTAATTCTGTTTTTAAAATGGTAATTCAAACCAAATCCAAATGAACTTAACCCTACGCCAGCCTGAATTCCAAAACGATTTACAGGCATAACTTCAAAATCAACCCCAAGTAAACTGCCTCCACCCATCATAACTCCAAGATTTATTGCTACTTTTTTATCATTATCACTTTGTTTATCCGGATAATAATCATTTTCCTGAGCAAACAATACATGGATTGCAAATGCAAACAATAATGTTATAACAATCTGTTTCATAAATAATTAAATTTTAAAATTTGTAAATAAATAGATTAATTTTTTTTGCAAAGATATTGTTTTTTTTAAAAGAAAAGTAAATTAAATAATTTTTTCATACATATTTTTTTGTAAATTAACTAAAATTATATAAAAAGTCTATTCACTTAACACCCAAACAGTCGAAAACCTTGTTTGTTTTCTAAACTCTTCAAGCGTTGCTATCGCCTTATTTTTATCAGAAAAAGAAAGTAAAGATACTCTGAAACGACCATTTCCGCCATCAATAATTATCGCATCACTATATCCCTCTGATTTATATTCGTTTACAAGTTTTTCGGCAGTGGAATGATATTTAAAACTTGCTGCAATCAAATGATATTTTTTTGATTTAATTACAATACTGTCTAACACTGTAACTTCTTCATTATTACAAACTTCATCTACATTATCTATTTTCCCGTTTTTATCATTTACCAACATATTTTCACTTGTAACTTCAAACAAATTTGACGCTATTCCTGCCTGTGAGATACTTGTCGGCATTTTCAAGTCAGTAGAAAAAAGTGAGAAAAGGGCAATGAGTCCTACTGCAGCCCAATTACGAACAGAATATTTTTTTATTGCCGGTATTTTATCATCTAAAAATTCAATTTTCGGAATAACTTTCTGTTCTAACGGGAAAAACCTGAATGTAGTTAATCCCAATGCGTCAGGTAAAAATGATGATTCTTCATTTGGAATAAAAAATAAATTTCCTTCGGAATCTTTTTTGAACAATCCAATATCGCCTATTTCAACCGTTCCATACTGTGAAAGTTTTGATTTGAAGTTTTTTACAAATAATTGAATCTGCCCTACTGCTTCCTTATAATTAACAGATTCTTTTTTTGAAATATAATTTGCTAACAAACCGTCATTATACGACAGGTTTTTATTGAATATTATCTCTTTAGCAGGAGGGATAAATAAATTATGTTCCTCCCGAAAATAAGATGAACGATAATTCCCGACAAAACCTCCAAGTCCCGGAACTATCACACAATCGTATAGATAAAGTAAATCGTATATGTTTTTTATTATTGATTCCATCGCGACAAAAATAGATATTTTTTTGGAAAAAGAAAATTATGAATAAAAAAAACAAAGAGCAAAACTTTAAGTTTCACCCTTTGTCCAAATGAAAAACTTGTAAAAAACATATTATTTTGATCAAAAAAATACGTTTTTGTAAAAAAGCGCTATCTTTGTGAGCCGAAAAACGATAAAAGGAAATGGAAAAGAAAGAATTAATATTGAATTATCTTATGCGGTGGAGAATTATTTTTAAAACTAAATATAAATGAAAAAAGGTATAAATTTTATTTTAT
>Ga0123354_10022014_pt1 | contig 10049 bp, 9 predicted proteins | sample TergutLab28metaG_2_FD_97872 | JGI IMG/M metagenome (GOLD analysis project Ga0123354, IMG submission 97872) | Labiotermes labralis P4 segment gut microbial communities from Petit-Saut dam, French Guiana - Lab288 P4 | ecosystem: Host-associated > Arthropoda: Insects > Digestive system > Gut ...
TTAAAAATTTGGGGTTTGTTAAGAATTTTTATTTTCCCCTAGAAAGGTTTTTAACAAAAAAAAAAAAAAAAAAGAAAGAGTACTACGGTAACGTAATAACCGTTTGCCGTCTCGTATTTTTTTTTAATGTTCAAGTGGCTCTAATTGCTCTTAATATCATATCATTATTCAAATAATGTGTAGCGGTCCTTATGCCTCTAATGATAAGTGTCCGCAGCACTGGCAGACAGTCACTCACGCAGTACTCATGTACCTTCATAAATACGGCACGCACTTCTTTGTAACGTCCCACACTGGCCTCTCGTACACTGAATGGGGCCACAAGGTATGTGTTTTGTGCCATGCAAGTGTCTAATGCAAATAGTGTGTGACGATTCAAGTTTCTTTTTCTTCAGTTTGTCCAGACAAATTAGGCCACAATCACTTCTTCCGGATCATTTCTAAATAATTAATCACTAATCATCCTAACACTGGACGCTAGATAAACTGAGATATTGAAAACGTCGTTAAATAAATTAAAGGTGGATATGAGGACAGATGCGGGCCATTTTGAGTGAGCAGACTTTTATCAGATAACCTTAAAACGAGCTATGCCTGTGGCACATCCTAGCCGCAGGCCCACGAGGTTGGGTGTTGGACGTGGTTCTGGCGTCCTTGCCTGGTAAAACGCAAATATCTCGAAATCCAGGTAACGGGAAGGCCATGGCCCGAATCTTAAAACGATTCAAGTCTACTGCAGTGTGACTGATTTCACGTCGAAAAATGCTGGCGATAGAATTCAGGCACTACCCGACATAATGTGAATAGTCCGACCTTCACAGGAACCTGACTTCATCATCATTCACATGCTGAGGTTTCCACTGCAGCGCTTTCTATTCTTTCGTAACTGATCTACGTCTGTAATCCTAGCGCCATGTTTCCCAGGAAAGAGTCGTATAAAGCACGTTGTTGCTGAGTGGTTGCTTTCTTCAAACTTCCCCTGTGACTTCTGGTCTGGTTACGTCATCCAGGTCTTGAACGGATCTGCTTCTGTTGTGAACTGCTCTGCTCTCCGACTTAACAAAGAAACGAATGTATATACAAGTTAAGCAAGCCGTATCAGATTAGACACAAGTTCGCCTTTATTTATAGCTCACTTCCCGCTTGTCTGAAAGTATTATCTCTCCCATGCTTTCCAGATGCCTTCCTCATCCCATCTTTGGTTATATCTGATGAAGAGTACAAATCGTTAAGCTGTGAAGTAGGAATATTTCTTTTCTTCTTACTTCCGTTTCCTTAGGCTCAAATATTCACAGCATCCCTTCCTAAATTACTCTCCCGTTGTCTTCATGATTTATCAAAGCAAGAAATGTTTGAAGGCAAGAACATTTGCTCTTCAATGAAGAATAAGAACCAACTAGATGCTACTTATTATTTTATTGTACTTCTTGTAGGCTCAACATGTTTCGGGCACTACTATGCCCATCATCAGGAGCTCGCGACTGTAATGTTGATTACCACATTGGTAGTTTCGTTCTTGAGTTGCTGTAGTTTGGAGGTTAGGTGCGGGTATGCTGGAGTAGTGTCCGGGCTGGAGGCTGTAGCCTGCAGCCTACCCGCACCTAACCTCCAACCTACAGCAACCCAAGAACGAGACGACCAATGTGGTAATCAACATTACAGTCGCGAGCTCCTGATGATGGGCATTGTAGTGCCCGAAACATGTAGAGCCTAAAGGAGTACAGTAAAATAATAAGTAGCATCTATTTGGTTCTTATTCTTCAGTTATCACAATGATTCACGGTCCAACACACATAAAAAAAGTTGCTCTTCATTTTGTTCTCCACACGTGGCACCAGCACACAAAATTCCTGAAATTGGGAAAAGTCTTAAATAATAAAAAAACACTTTATTTATAACAAATTGCAATAATCTTATGCATTTTTAATATTCATTGTGTCAGTATTTTAATCCGTTAAATTAATGCGTTCTTCCAGCTGTATAACTTTCGAAAATGTGCAACTTTTCTCACGCATTATATTTGTGTGTTTTTCGTATAATTCCCAAGCAAATAAAAAAACAATATTTCCTTAAACAGAATTTTGAAGGAGTTGACCGAATTTGCAGGAAACTTGCTATACACATTACGTCAGGGGATAAAAATACAACCTGTCATTTTTTTTTTTATTATTTCGTGCAATCTCTGGACAAAGCAGACGGAAAGGATCCAAAGACTCCTCATTGCTCTCTTGCACACATGTTACTTACAATGTACTTACTTCTCATTTCCAAGTTGTCTACAAAATCACATGTCTTTTAAAGGTGAATTGATTATCTTCCATTTGTCTGTCTTTAATTAAGCGGACTGCATTTCGAGTAGTAAGTCTTTTGTGTTAAAGTGTATTGATAAAATATATCTCGATCCCAATAAAGTAAAAAATGCTTGTTTAACAAAAAAGGAGACAAGATAATGAAGTGGATGATAAAGCCCTGTACCTGTATCCGTTTACTATATTTTTATTTTAAAAAAAGGGGGTCTTAAGTGGCCTGAAGGACTAACTGCAAAACGGAAGAAAAAGGAGCAGGATATAGTAATGAAAACAAAACACGAGCATTATAAAAAGTGGGAAGGGAATTTGGATTAACTGTTGCCACACACTTTGGTTATTCAAGGGACGAGAAAGGGTGACAACAAAAAGTAAATGTAGACAGTGATAAATATTGACATAGAAGAAGAAAGAAAAGCTGGAATAGAAAGCATTATATTATGTATGAACTATGTAAACTGAGACAGAAATATTTAGATCTTGAACAAGGTTGGGACCGCCTAGTACATTTCACGGTCTCTTCCTTCACTATTACGTATAAACCACATTACTACCCTCATACTATTCCCGGCTTATGTACTTCAGTGTTTCTGTTATATGACGCTGCACAAACCTGGCAAAAGCGCTAAACTAGTACAGACCGGCACGCTTTTACAAGTACTTCGCGGCATCATAAGTTGAGAATCATTTAGTATGGTAATTAAAATACAAAATAATGAGAAAGAGTCTAGGTTAATGTTAATAAAAATCCAACCAGATGTAAGCGTATGCAGATATTTATTTACTGCAAAGTCACTCTACATGTTTCGGGTGTCACAACACCCATCATTACTGAAAAATGTAACCGCAACCTCCCGTAAAGGCCATATTACAGTTTGTAGTATTCCTGATGATTGGTGCTGTGACAACCGAAACATGTAGTGTGACTCTGCAGTAAATAAATATCTGCATACTGTAGCATCTGGTTGGATTTATTAACATTGAATTACGATGCACGGAAACATGGGCTTAAAAAAAAAGTCTAGGTTAAATTTGTACGGAACCTACTGTGCAACCTTCAGCCCAACAGCTTCGTATTTAAGCTAAACGAAAGTTTCTGTTCAGATCTGGAAGAGATTATCCCCTTTAATAGAACCAAAGTGTTCTGTCTCGTGTTCACAAGAGTCCTCCACTGGATCCTGTCCCGAATCAAAGAAGTCTATCCCACGTCCTTACACAATATATTCCAAAGTCGCTTTAATATTATCCTCTCGGTCCATGGAATTTTGATTTCTTGCCCTAAGATTTTTTACTAAGATTTTTATACACTTATTTTAAAAAACTTCCGATGCCTGCTCCTTTGCTTCTCCCTTCTCATACGTCTTGATGACGTCACACTAATAATATCTGGCGAAAGGTGTGAATTATGAATCACGTTTGTACGCAGTTCCTTCAGCCTCCTGCCTTGTCCCTTCCCTTTGTTTAGTATATTCTGCTCAGCGCCCTGTTTTCAAGCACGCACAGTGTACTGCTCTCTCCTGTGGGTTAAAGACCAACATTCATATCAGTGTAAAACAGGGCATAAGGTTAATTCAGTTTGTAAATAATCGTCTATACATCCAGCCAGCTTCATTATCTCCTACCAAAGTAGTTCCGTCTTGTAATCTGCGACATGTTCAACTTCAGAGTGCCATCTTCAATGTTTTTATCTCCGGTATAATCAGAGATATATTTACTGAGATGTTTGTAAATAAATAAATAAATATATATATATATATATATTCCAGCCATACAAGATAACATATTTCGTCACCTTACACACTCGCTACCTGTTTCAATATTAATGTCCCACTTTCAGGCCACCATTCTTCACAAATTAGCCTAGGCACAACGAAATAATGCTTTTGTGAAAAAGATCCTCCGTTAGGTGGTATATTAGCCTTGTAAAGCTTAAGGGTTTAGTTTATGCATCGTCAGGCTTAACAGTGGAACCAAATTTTGTACATGTATTTGTTTTAAGTGTAGCCTGTGATTCCTACAATACACGGTCATGGCCTCCCTACACAAATTTCACCTACTGGTCTTTCTGATGGAAATGCGCCGAGTTCACTGTGAGGTGCGAGCAGAGTGTATATATATATATATATATATATATATATATGAGAAGGGGGTGTATAGGGTCTTGGTGGGGAAACCGGAGGGAAAGAGACCACTGGGGAGACCTAGGCGTAGATGGGTGGATAATATTAGGATGGATCTCCAGGAGGTGGGATATGCGTATATGGACTGGATTGGGCTGGCTAGAGACAGATAGCGGACGCTTGTGAGTGCGGTAATGAATCTTCGGGTTCCGTGAAATGCAGGGAATTTCTTGACTAGCTGCAAACCAGTTAGCTTCTCAAAAAGGACTCTGCACCATGCAGGAAGTAAGTAAGTAAGTAAGAGTATATGTATATATATATATATATATATAATGTCGATTACTTTTAGTCTTCAATGGCTGTGCTATGGCTCTTAAGGGTAGATGCCGGCCTCTCGCCGAGAGGGATTTGTGGTGGATAGAGTGGCAATGGAATGCGTTTTTCTCCGAGTATTTCGATTTTCCCCTGTCAGTACTTTTCCACCAATGCTCCATAATCATCTTAATCTACATGTTGCTTTTACCAAGACAGAGGACGAGACCTAGGAAACGCCCAAAAGCAATGCTCTTCCGCAAAACTGGGAGCATTGGATGGAGAAGTACTTCGAGGTTTTTAATTACCAAAGGGTTATTGCCCAAAGTAAAATGGATAAAAGGGCGAAGAATAAGCTGGTTAGGTCACCTAGAGAGAATGGAGGAGGATAGGATGCCCAAAAAGATCTTCACTCAAGAACTGGAAGGGGCGAGAAGAAAGGGAAGACCCAGGAAAAGATGGAAAGAGGAAGTAGAAAGAGATCTTCAAGTGCTGGGAGTGAGAAAATGGAGAGAGTTGGTGGGAGATAGGAAAAAATGGAAGGACATTGTTCGATATGTCAAAGCTCACAGTGGGCTGGGGTGCCAATGGAAGAAGAAAGGGTTATTACCCAAATATTTAGGGAAACCGAAATTTGAAAAATTATTCACCAAGTATACTAATGTAGGTAACAAAAATATAGTCCCTTACTAAATGTTTGTGACGTTCAAAAATCCTTGTAAAAGGATAAAGCAGTTTCAGATGTACCTAAATTACGTTCGTGACTCCAGTAGTCTCAATTTGGCCAGAGAAAGCATCCATCTTCTTCATCAAGTCATTACAGAACACCAAAAAGCATTCCATTATGACGTAAGTAAAATGAATTGTAGTCTAAGATGTTCTGACATCAGGTTTAGGTGCAGCAGAAGAACTAAGAAGTTGTTTTTACAGAAGAAAGTAATAAAAAATGGGAAGGAAACAAGAGAAGAAGTGCTGACGCTTGTGCCCCCCCCAAAAAAAAACAGCGCTTAGAAAGGAGGATGAATATTCTGGGCCACTTACAGCTGTGAGAACAAACATTCTCCTAGTACCGACAAAAGATTTGTCGTTATTAGTGAATTAGTTAACCAGCTGGTGAACGTATAGAAAGACAATATGAAAAAGATGACATGAAAATTTATTGTACAGTTGTAGGGTGACAGGTTATGGACTGGATTTGTCAAGTTCAGGATAGGGACCTTTGAGGGACTGTTTTGAACATTACAATGAATTTCCGGTTTCTGCACGATACAGGAAATTTCTTGCCCAGATGAGAATTTACCGTTACTTAGAAAGTGCATAAATGTAGTCAGTCAACCAAAACGAATATTGTGATGCGTCCTGTTTCCTGGGATACGGCACCAATTACGCGGTAATTCGTTACCGATAATTCCAGAAAAAAAAACGTGTTTCTTCTTTAAGTATTCAAAACAATATTATATGGTCAGCCTAACACAAATTTTATGTTTATTGAACCGTGCATCATCTTGATAGTTGAATAAAGAGAGACCAACTTGATGTCGTTTGCTTTATTATTTCGTTATTTACTGCTCAACATGTTTCGGATGTTAATACATCCATCCTCAGGATTTTGCGACTTATTTGATGAGTTATTGCATGGGTTGTATGGTTCTGGTTCGATGCGTGTTGGTGTTACGTTGTGGTAGTGTGGTATCCGTATGCAGGCTGAAGCACTACTGGTCTGTTTCAGAGCAGTAGCTCTTTATTCAACTAAAACAAATTTATTTTTATTTAAAGCTGCATGTTCCGGTATATATGTCGACCGTCATCAGGCTAAAAAAAGCACAAACAATAAACGGTAGGTGAAAGATACAATATACAAAACATCATCATGTTTTTGTGTGGGATGTCACAATTTTACAATATCCTGTTTTGAAAGGAATCGTGAAGTTATGTGTTGTCGATGGTAGTTGAACAATAGTAGTGAGAATATGATATTGATATTCCTTTTTATTAACTCCAAAACACACAGGATGAACGTGAGATCTTTAAGAGTAGACATGTTACAGAAATCACGTGAGAACTAAAAAAATGCGAGGTTAAATCTGATGACAAGACATGTTTCAGTAACATTTGTAAATAAACCAACTTGACGCACAAAATTTCATGTATGTTTATTTCTATTCTCTACATGTTTCGGACAACCATGTACCCATCATCAGGAGAACTATCTGTATAAGTGCGATATCTGGTATATGTCACTGTGTATGTGGATGACCGTCTGGTATGCAGGTTCCAACCTGCATACCAGACGGTCATCCACACAGAGTGGCATATATCACGTATCGCATTGACACAGATAATTCTCCTGATGATGGGTACATGGTTGCCCGAAACATGTAGAGAATATAAATAAACGTACATGAAATTTTGTTCGCCATGTTGGTTTATTTACAAAGATTATATTAGGATGCACCGTCAACAAAGCATAAAAAATGTTTCAGTAACGTCCAATATCGTACGTTGTCCTCATGCTCTTACGTCATCAATAGTCGAATAAATATGGAAACCTTGGAGGGGGAGGGGGGCGGCTGGTTGTAGGCGTGTCAGGTACAATCAAATGAGTAGGACTACAGAAAGGTGGTGTGTTACAGGGGAAGTTATGATCACCCATACTGGAGAATGCGTTCTAAACGTCTGGCGATAGGCCACAGTAGGATCCGATACTGTAGCCTCTATTTTATTCGATAAATGCGATTTATTACTTCCTGTCGGCTCGCTTATATATTAACGTAACCCACTCTTCCGACTGCTCACAGGCGGGCGCGAATTGACAGACGGCCTTTGTCAGTTAACCTTTTGGCGCCGGAATTATTTTTTTTTTAAATTTTAGGCCACCCTGTATATAATATGTGAATAATACAGGTACCAAATACGTTAGAATTATGAAACAAACTGCATTTTGAAGAGAAAAAAAGACGGAGATTATATACCATGTTTAAAATATTCAGTACCTATATTTGTTGAATACATATATAAAATGCAACTTTAGAGGTTAGCGGTGCGGTACGACCACTATAGTTGACGTTAGGCGTCAAAAGGTTAAAATACGGGCCCTGTATACGCTTAATTCTTGTAGTGAGCCTTGATGTTACCATAAAGGGCGGGGGAAATACTTCAGTAACCGAGCGACTGTTACCTTCTATGTAATATGGTTACTTCCACGTGGCCTACACGCTTCCATAACACGTGTTTAGGCCCAGGAACAAGTTTTTAATGAACCCAGTTGCTCGATTATTCCCCGCACTCGTCTTGGCGTCTTGTAAACACACTGCTTAGTGGGGAGTACGTCGTCCGAATTACGCACGTCGTGTTCCATAAAAGGAAATGGGTCTCCACCTACCTGGTCGTTCATTATCTGACCAGGCACAAACAGAGTTTCAGGCATCCGCTCTGACTTAAGTCTGTATTGTTTTTTTTTAACTTCTCACCGTGCATAGTGTTTCAACTTTGCTTTGTATCTACCAACATATGCACAAATTTCTAAAATACAATGTAGAACCTCAATTGGTTAAAACATTAAAATTATATTAAGGACTCCGACATGTTTCGGTTTTTTTCTTTAAACCATCATCAGGGAGCTACTTTTCTTTTCCCCACTAAAGTTACTTATATGCTGTACTGTTATGTTGTATTGCGATGGCGTGATGGCGGCATGTCGTGTCGTATGTGAGATGTTTTCGGATGTAAATATTACTGTTGCTGGTCCTCCTTGTGTCTTTCAGTGACTGCGAGTGTGTTGCATGGTAGGAGTCTTGCTATGTGTTACAGCATATAAGTAACTTTAGTGGGAAAAAGGAGCTCCCTGATGATGGTTTAAAAAAAAACCGAAACACGTCGGAGCCCTTAATGTAATTTTAATGTTTTAACCAATTGAGGTTTTACATTGTAATTTAGAAATTTGTGCATATGTTGGTAGATAAAAAGCAAAGTACTCTGTATTGTGTTTGTAACCTGCTCTTCGGTTCTTTCTGGCCTATATCACTCCTTTCTCGATGTTCGAAAATAATTCGCACAATCGTTCGCTACTCTAATACGTAGGCTTACGTCTTTCAAAATTACAAAATTTCTTATGTACCTTCTCAATTGAAATAAACTAAATTTTTTTTTTATATAAAATTTTTTTTTATATAAAATTCGCAGGCTTATTTCAGAATCAGGATTCGCTACAAGATGACAGATAAGGTAGAACTGCTGGCCATAAAAGCTAGAAAGCTTCTCAGAACTTCACTGTCCACCATGTCACTTAGTGGGCCGGGATAGCTCAGTTGATATAGCGACTCGCTACGGGCTGGACGGTCCTGGGATCGAATCCCGGTGGGGGCGAGATTTTCTGGACTCGTTCAGACCGGCCCCTCTGTACAATGGTTACCGGGTCTTTCCCGGGGTAAAGCGGCCGGGGCGAGGCGTTGACCACCCACCCCCATCTAGCGCCGAGGCTTAGGAAAGTGTAGAACTATTGCTCTACTCCCCCTTTGGGCCTTCGTGGACTGTTCTAGGATGAACTTTACCGTTACTTACCATGTCATATATTGCTCTAATTTCTTCGTCGTTGATTTAATGAAGGTGTGTAAGACATGCGCGTGGAGAATGAACACACTTCTAAGATTTATTAAATTACACCAGTAAGGAAGGCATGATTTAGTAAAAGAGTGTAAGTTAATGACAAATCAAATGATTTGTCTAAAAAGACATATTGGAACAGGATCTTCAGGAGTAAGCATTGCTGCGAATGTTGTGAAAAATAGGCCCTATATTATTTAGAACTGGGTGGGATAGCGCAGTCGGTGCAGCGACTCGCTAGGGCCGGACGGTTCAGGGTTCGATCCCCTGTGGGGGAAAAATTTTTCTTTTCTCTTCACCTGTCCAGATCGGTCCTGGGGCACACCCAGCCCCCTATTCAATTGGTGTTGGAACTTTTTCCTGCGGGTAAAGCGGCCTGGGTTGGCCTAGAACACCCACACCGTCTAGAGCCGAGGTTAAACATGGGCAGAGCTATACCTCTACTCTCCTCTCTGTGCATCGTTTGCTTTTACACCAGCGGTGCCCAAGATTTTCAGAAACACAGGCGCCAACTTAAAATCCCGGGAGCCAGACATGTTTCATGGAGCAAGGTCCATACAGAAAATCCACAGACATTAGAAGCCAACGTAAAAGTTGCCCCCCCCCCCCCCCGGCCGCCCCACCCCCCCGGTTTTTAAAACCCCCCCTTTCCCTTCACAACTTTAATTTAAATCCCGCTCTCCCGGGGGAAAAAAAAAAGGGGTATAAA
>Ga0123354_10022015_pt1 | contig 10049 bp, 9 predicted proteins | sample TergutLab28metaG_2_FD_97872 | JGI IMG/M metagenome (GOLD analysis project Ga0123354, IMG submission 97872) | Labiotermes labralis P4 segment gut microbial communities from Petit-Saut dam, French Guiana - Lab288 P4 | ecosystem: Host-associated > Arthropoda: Insects > Digestive system > Gut ...
AGGGCGTCAAGGTGGAGAGCGAAAACCAGACGCTCGCCTCCATCACCTTCCAGAACTACTTCCGCATGTACGACAAGCTCTCCGGCATGACCGGCACGGCCGACACCGAGGCCGTGGAGTTCAGGGAGATATACGGGCTTGAGGTGTACGTCATCCCCACGCACATGCCCATGGTGCGCGACGACCACCCGGATGTCATCTACAAAACCCAGCGCGAGAAGTTCGACGCCATCGTGGAGGATCTGAAAAGACTCCACACCAAGGGCCAGCCCGTGCTGGTGGGCACGGTGTCCATCGAGAAATCCGAGTTGCTCTCGGGGCTTCTTAACAAAGCGGGCGTGCCCCACGACGTGCTGAACGCCAAGCAGCACGAGCATGAGGCCCAGATCGTTGCCGAAGCCGGGCACAAAGGCCGCGTGACCATCGCCACCAACATGGCCGGACGCGGCACGGACATAAAACTCGGCGAGGGCGTGCGGGACTTGGGCGGGCTTTTCATCCTCGGGACCGAACGCCATGAGTCGCGGCGCATCGACAATCAGCTGCGCGGCCGTTCGGGCCGCCAGGGCGATCCTGGGGAATCGCGCTTCTATCTGGCCTTGGACGACGACCTCATGCGCCTTTTCGGCTCCGACCGCTTAAAAGGCATCATGGAACGCCTGGGGATGGAAGAGGGCCAGGCCATCGAACACCGGCTCATCTCCCGCGCCATTGAAAACGCCCAGAAGCGCGTGGAAGGCCACAATTTCGAGATACGCAAGCAACTTCTGGATTACGACAACGTGATGAACCAGCAGCGCGAGGTCATCTATTCGCGCCGCCGCCTCTACATGGAGACCGAAGACCCGCAGGAAATCCTGCTGGAATTCGTGGAAGATATTCTAAACGACATCTATCTGCCCCTGACGCACGTCAAGCACGAACCCGACGCCGAAAGCGTGGAGATCGCGGCGTCCCGCCTGGAAGAAGTCTTCAATCTGCGCGTGGACCCGGCCCAGGGGATGCCTGTCCAGGATGACCTGCAAAAGGCCATCGTGAACCATTTTGAGACGCTCAAAGCCTCCGCGCCGGACCATTACGCGGAAATCCTGCGCTACTTCCTGCTGGACGCCCTGGACCGCCACTGGAAGGAACACCTGCTCGGCATGGACCACCTGCGCGACGGCATCGGGCTTCGCGGCTACGGCCAGAAGGACCCCAAGCGCGAGTATGCCCGCGAAGGTTTCGAGATGTTCCAGGCCATGATCGAGATGATCGCCGAAACCACGGTCAAGTCCCTGGTCAGGCTCCAGATCAAGACAGAGGTGCGCGAAGAGGAATTCCAGCACAAGGAGACCGCATCCGATCTGCAGTACCAGGGCGCGGACGGCGCGGATGGGGGGGCGCAGAAAAAGGCGCAGCCCGTCAAACGCAGCGAGCCCAAAACGGGCAGAAACGATCTGTGCCCCTGCGGCAGCGGCAAAAAGTACAAAAAGTGCTGCGGGGCAAAGAAGTAGCATGTCTTTTTACGCGTTCATCGGGGCCTTGGAGCAGGGCTTCGTCTTTGGCCTCATGGTGCTTGGGGTGTATCTCACCTTCCGCATCCTGGATTTCCCCGATCTCACGGTGGACGGCTCCCTGCCGCTTGGCGCGGCGGTCTCCTCGGTGTGCATCGGCGCGGGGATAAATCCCTATCTGTCCCTTATCCCCGCCACCCTGGCCGGGTTCTGCGCGGGCGCGATCACCGGACTTTTGAACACCCGGCTTAAAATCCTGCATCTGCTCGCCTCCATCCTCACCATGATCGCCCTGTATTCCATAAATATCCGCATCATGGGCCGCCCCAACTACGCGCTTCTGGGCAAGCCCACCGCACTTGACCCCCTGACCGCCCTTGGCCTGCCATCCTGGATGGCCGCCCCGGTTCTTTTCGGCGCGATCACGCTTCTTCTGGCGTTTGGGCTTATCTGGTTCACCCGCACGGAACTTGGTCAGGCCATGGTGGCCACGGGCGACAACCCGCGCATGATCGCAGCCCTTGGGGTCAACACCGGCAACATGGTTGTCTTGGGCGTTGGAATATCCAACGCCATGGTGGCCTTGTGCGGAGCGCTCGTGGCGCAGGATCAGGGCGCGGCCGACGTGAACATGGGCATCGGCACCATCGTGGCCGGGCTGGCCTCCGTGATCGTGGGCGAGACGCTCCTTGGCAAAGGGCAGGGCAAAGGCCGCATCAGCCGGATGGTCTGGGCCTCGCTTGCCGGTTCGGTCGTCTATCGCATGGCCATTGCCCTGGCTTTGTCATTTCGGATAGGAAGTTTCTCGTTTTCGCCAAGCGACCTAAACCTCATCACCGCTCTCATCGTGGTGGCGGCGCTCACCGTGCCCAAATTAAAAGAGGCCGGATCGCGGCCGGGCCACACGGCGGCCTGATGCTCTCGCTTGCCGGCATAACCAAGTGCTTCCACAAGGCAACGGTGAGCGAAGTCCGGGCGCTAAGCGGCGTGGACTTGGACATCAACCCGGGAGACTTCATCACGGTGATCGGCTCCAACGGCGCGGGCAAATCCACGCTGTTAAACTGCGTGGCGGGCTCGTTCTTCCCGGATGCGGGCAGAATCCTGCTGGAAGGCCAAGACATCACCGTATGGCCTGAATACAAGCGGGCCAGGTTCATCGGCCGGGTGTTCCAGGACCCGCTCATGGGTTCGGCGGCCTCGCTCTCCATTGAGGAAAACCTGGCCCTGGCCGATCTTAGGGGCGCCAGACGCGGCCTCGCAAAAGGCGTCAAAACGAGCAATCGGCAGCGCTACCAGGAGCTTTTGACGAAAGTCGGACTGGGCCTGGAAACACGGCTCAAGGATAAAGTCGGACTTTTGTCGGGCGGGCAGCGCCAGTCGCTCACCATGATTATGGCCACCATGGCGCGTCCGCAAATTCTTTTACTCGACGAACACACGGCCGCGCTTGACCCCAAAACCGCCGGGCACGTGCTGGAACTCACCCGGACTTTAGTGGAGTCGCAAAAGCTCACCACGCTCATGGTGACCCACAACATGAACCACGCCCTGCGCCTGGGCAACCGCCTCATCATGATGCACCAGGGGCGCGTGATTTTAGACATCTCCGGCGAAAAAAAGAGCGTCCTGCGCGTTGAGGACATCCTGGAGCGCTTCTACACCTTGAAAGGCGAGGAGTTTTCCGCGGACAAGATGCTCCTGGTGTAAACCCCAAACAAAAAAGGAAGGTTCCCATGAATCTGACGCTGTGCCTCATAAAGCCCGATGCCGTGCGCCGCAATCTGATCGGTTCGATTTTGTACATGATCGAAAAGGAAGGCCTCACGGTGGTTGCCCTAAAAAAGGTGAAACTCACCAAGGATCAAGCCGAAGGCTTCTACCACGTCCACAAGGAGCGTCCCTTCTTTGGCGAACTGACCCAGCAGATGTCCGCCGGTCCCATCGTGGCCGCCGTGCTTGCCGGGGACAACGCCATCACGCGCTACCGGGAGCTTATGGGCGCCACGGACCCGGCCCAGGCCGCCGAAGGGACCATCCGCAAGGTATTCGCCGTAAACAAGGGCGAAAACTCCGTGCATGGCTCCGACGCCCCGGAAACCGCGGCCTTTGAGATCTCGTACTTCTTCAACGCCATGGAACTGGCGGGATAGCGCCATGAGTACGGCCGTCTCCTTCATCGGAACGGGCAACATGGGCGCGGCCCTGATTAAGGGCCTCTGCTCCCTTGCGTCCGTCTCGCTTCTGGGGTTTGACGTGGACCGGGGGAAGCTGGACGATTTGCGCGGCGCGTATCCGTCGTTCGCACCCTGCGACACCCTGCGGGAGGCCGTTTCCCGTGCGGATTACGTGATGCTGTGCGTCAAGCCGCAGATGATGCGCAGCGTGCTGCATGAGGCGAAAGAAACGCTCACGAAGGATACGTGTCTCGTCTCCATAGCCGCCGGCATCTCCATCGCCCAGCTTAAAGAGTGGAGCGGCGGCGTGTGCCCGGTGGCGCGGGTCATGCCCAATACCCCGGCGCTCGTCGGCGAGGGGGTCTCGGCGCTGTTTTTGGACGACCAAACGCTCACCCCAGCGCACAAAGAGATGATCCGGCGCATCTTTGAAACCGTGGGCAGCGTCCACATCCTTGCCGAAACATACGCCGACGCCTTCACCGCCGTGGCCGGAAGCGGCCCAGCTTACGTGTTTTACTTTATGGAAGCGATTATTGAGGCGGCGGTGACCACGGGACTTGCCCGGCCCCTGGCCGCGCAGATCGTCGGAAAGCTTTTCAAGGGCTCGGTTCAGCTGGCCCTGGAAAGCGGGACGCACATAAGCCAGCTTCGGGAGATGGTCACCTCGCCGGCGGGAACCACGGCCGAGGCCTTAAACCACATGGACCGCATGGCTGTGAAGGCCGCGCTCATCGACGCGGTCGCCGCCGCCAAAGAACGCAGCATCGAGCTTGGGGCGTAAGCCCGGCAAAAACACCCCGCAGACACGAACAGGGGCGGCTCTCCAACGGACGGCTGCCCCTGTTTTCCTCACGCGTACGAGCTAGAGGGTTTTGATGACGTTGGTGGCCTTTTTCCCGCGCTCGCCAGCGACCATCTCGAAGCTCACCTTGTCGCCTTCGCGCAGAGTGCGAAAGCCCTCTCCCTGGATGGTGGAGTAGTGGACGAAAATGTCATCTTCCCCTTCGCGGGTGATGAAACCGTAGCCTTTCTTATCGCTGAACCATTTGACGATTCCTTCCAACGGCGTACCCCCCTCTCTTTGGGAAAAGAAACCTCACGCGCCCCTATTTCCCCCTTTGGGAGAAAAAGGTCAAGAGACCATAAATAGATTTCATAAAAGAAATAATAAATCGCCAGAAAAAATACTTAGAAAAAGCGTAGCTATTCCTATTGCCGCCCATATAATAACCCTTTCCAGAAGCCGCAGACGAAAAAAATTCCACTGCGCGCCATCGGGCGGCCCAAGCCGCGGCTTTTCGACGCTCTCTCCGAAATAGAAAGCCTGTCCGCCCATCGTTGCCCCGCACAGCCAAGCCGCGGCGGCCATGGGCCAGCCCGCGTTCGGACTGGCCATCTTGCGCGCATCAATCCTCACCGCGCGCAGCGTCCGCCTGATCCCAAGCCCTGCGAATCTCCCCGGTTCTCCAGATCCCATAAGTGCGCCCGCCGCGAGAAGCGAAAGCCCCGCCAGCCTGGCCGGAACAAACGCCAAAAGATCGTCCGCTCGCGCCCCGGCCCAGCCCATATCCGCGTAGCGCGCGGTCTTGTACCCCCACATGGAATCCATGGTGGAGACCGTCTTATACACCCATAAAAGGGGCACTCCGCCCAAGCACAGAAAAAAATACGGGGCCACGAAGCCGTCGCAGAAATTTTCGCTCAGCGTTTCGGCAAGCGTGCGCCACAGCCCCGCCTCATCCAAATGCGCGGTTTCCCGGCTGACCAGCATGGCAAGGGCGAGCCTAGCCTCTTCCAATCTGCCTTTTTGCAGAAGGGAGGAGACATTGCGGGTCTCGCGCAAAAGCTGTCCCAAGGCCAAACCCCAAAAGGCCAAAACGAGCGCAATCGGCCCCCCCGCCCATGGGATCGCCGTAAGCCACCGGACCAAGCCAAAGACGCCAAGGCTCAAACACAGCGTGACAACAAGGCCCAAAAAACGCTTTTTTGCCGGAGATGCGGGCGAAATGACCCTTTCCAGGCGCTCAAGTATAACGCCCAGAAGCCGTACCGGATGCGGCCAAGCGGGAGGATCCCCTACGATAAGGTCCAGGGCGAACGCCGCAGCCGGCAGCAAAAAAGCGCCATCCATATTGAGAACGATGTGCCTGCCACCCCCCACCCCGTCAAGCGGGCATGGTCCCCGTGGTCTTTAGGGCCTCATAGAGCAGTATCGAGGCGGCATTGGCAAGATTGAGAGAGCGCACGCAGCCCCGAATCGGGATACGCACCAGATTCGCCTGGCCGGCAAGCATCCATTCGGGCAGGCCGCAACTCTCCGTTCCAAGCACGATGGCGTCGTCCAAGGAGTATGCGAACCGGTGATAAGCGACGCCCGCAAAACCTCTGTTTCCCGATGAGGTGAACACCAGCCGCGCGGGGTTTGCGCCCGCCAGATACGCCTGCCAATCCCCCCACACGGACAATTTGACGTGGGGCCAATAATCGAGTCCGGCGCGCTTCAAGTAACGGTCGGTGAGCTTGAACCCCAAGGGCTCGACCAGATGCAGGGGGGTGTCCGTGGCCGCGCAGAGCCTGGCGATGGAGCCGGTGTTCTGGGGGATTTCGGGGGCGTTTAAGACCAGAGAGATCACAGGGATACCACGAAGCTCAAAAGTTTGGGGAGGCGAAGCCTCCCCAAAAAATGGTGGGCGGTCGGGGATTTGAACCCAGGACTTCCACCGTGTGAAGATGGCACTCTAACCGCTGAGTTAACCGCCCGGACTCGAAGAAATAGGAAAAAGCGGCGGACTTGGCAAGCCGTTTTTTTTCAGCGCTTGATTCCGGCGAAGCTTTGGGGCAAAAGGCATCCATTCATATCTCTCAAGAAGGATGTTTCTATGCGGCTTCTCGTGACCGGCGGGTGCGGTTTTATCGGTACCAATTTCGTGTACATGATGCTTGAAAAGTATCCGGACATGGTCATCGTCAATCTGGACAAGCTGACCTATGCCGGAAACCGGCGAAACGTCCTGGCGCTGGAAAAAAAGCTGGGCGGCTCGCGCTATCACTTCGCGCACGGCGACATCGCCAATGCGGAGCTTGTGGCGCATCTTCTCGTCTCGCACCGCATTGACGCGGTGGTTAATTTCGCGGCGGAATCGCACGTGGACCGCTCCATTGCCGACTGCGGTCCGTTTATCACCACCAATGTGCTTGGCACGCAAGTGCTGCTTGATACCGCGCGCAGGCTTAACATCCCCAAGTTTGTGCATGTTTCCACGGATGAGGTCTATGGGACGCTTGGGCCGCAGGGAAAATTCAGCGAAGAAACGCCGCTTGCGCCGAACAGCCCCTACTCCGCCTCCAAGGCGGCCGCGGACATGTTGTGCCGGGCCTTTTTCGAGACCCATAACTTTCCGGTGACCATCACGCGCTGTTCCAACAATTACGGCCCGTACCAGTTCCCGGAAAAGCTCATTCCGCTCATGATTCTGAAGGCTTCGCGGGGAGAGTCCCTGCCCGTGTATGGCGACGGCCAAAACGTGCGCGACTGGATCCATGTAAGCGACCACTGCCGGGGCGTGGAACTGGCCCTCATGAAGGGCAGGCCGGGCCAAGTCTATAACTTCGGGGGCAATGCGGAAAAGGCCAATATCGAGGTGGTGAAGATTATCTTGCGGGCGCTGGGCAAATCCGAAGACCTCGTAAGTTTCGTCAAGGACCGCCCCGGCCATGACCGCCGCTACGCCATGGACTACTCCTTGGCCGCCAAGGAACTGGGGTTCGCGCCGCAGTATTCGTTTGAGCAGGGCATTGCCGAAACGCTTAAATGGTACCAGGACAACGCAAAGTGGCTGGAAGAGGTGCAAAGCGGCGCATACCGGACCTTTATGGACACGTGGTACGGAGAACGGCGGTGACAGCGCGCATCGCGGTGCTGGGCGGGCGCACAGGGCTTCTGGGCGTACCCCTGACAAAGGCTTTCGCCGCGGCGCGGTTCGATGTGGTCCCTTTGGGCCGTGCGAATTTTGACACCACGGACTGCGCGGCCATGGGATCTTTTCTGGACGAGTTCAAGCCGGACTGGCTTGTCAATGCCGTGGCCTACACGGCTGTGGATAAAGCCGAAGACGAACCCATTGATGCCGCGCGCCTGAACCGGATTCTGCCCGCCATGCTGGGACGCCTGTGCGCGGACCGCGATGTCGGGCTTTTTCACTTCAGCACGGATTTTGTTTTCGACGGCAAAAAAACCACCCCCTACGTGGAAGAAGACCCCACCGGCTCGACCAGCGTGTACGGGCAGACCAAGCTGGACGGCGAAAAAGCGCTTCTGGCCCTGAAACTCCCCAGGCTCGTCATCGCCCGTGTGGCTTGGCTTTTTGGTCCGGGCAAGAAAAACTTTGTGCGCACGATGCTCACCATGGCCAAAGAGCGTAGCGAGCTGCGGGTGGTTCACGACCAGATCGGCTCCCCCTCCTATACCCCTGACTTGGCCGGATACGCCGTGGACCTCATCAAAGCGAACACCGCCGGAGTTTTCCACCTGGCCAACGCCGGGCGGGCCAGCTGGTGTCAACTGGCCAGCGAAGCCGTGTCCGTGGCCGGATACGACTGCCAGGTGGTCCCCATCGCAAGCTCCGAATATCCCCAGAAGGCGGTCCGCCCGGCTTACTCGGTGCTTGATACCGCAAAATTCACGCGCGCGACCGGGGTCTCTCCCAGACCCTGGATGCAGGCCTTGCGGGAGTATGTGTTCGCGGAAATGGAATCCGAAGCGTAGCCGATAAATCCATCAGTTCCATAAAGCCAGTGGGGGTGACGTTCTAAAGAACGTCACCCCCACTCTTTTTTACGAGCGCATTGCGCCGCCTAGTTTATCTTGAACCTGAAACCAACGCCGGCGCTGACGCCCCATTGGTTGGCGCCTGCCGTGGTCCCGGCCACGTTAAACTGCACACGCTTGCTCGGCGTCGTGTAGCCGACGCCAACCGCGCCGCCCGCCTGCCCCTGCCATGCGCCGCTGCCAAGCGCCACGGTCAGCACGCCGGGTTCATCGGAGTAATGCAGCCCGGCCACGGCCAATGCGGATGCCGTGCCCTGACGGGCTTCTGTTCTCACGTTATCTATCGAGTTGGCCACCTGTCTGATGCGCTGATCGGTGTAGGCGTTCGACGACTGTATAGCCTGCGTGCCGACCTGATACGCATAGTCGTTCGCCTGCTGCAGTACTTGATTGCCCACATTGACCGTGGCCTGATTCATCTGGCCCACATTGACCGCATCCGTATCAGCGGTGCCCGGGGCCACGTTATGAATGGCAACCGGCGCGCTCGAATTGCCGCCCGTGAGCGTTATCGAGTTCTTCTTGTTACCCGACGAGTCAACATCGTACTTGACCGCCGTGTTGTCCAACTGCGTTACCTTCTGATTCGTGGCATAGAGCTGCGAACCATTGATCGCATCCGTCGAGACCGCGCTGACGTTGCCGGGCGCCAGGTTGGTCAGAAGCTGCGGCTTGCCCGGATTCGCGGCCGTTGCGCCAGATCCCACCAAGGTCAACTGATCGGTCTGACCCGGAACACGCTGCACCGGACCCAACGTGCCGTTGTCGATGTTGTTGTTGATGTTGGTCACGCTCGTATCCAGACCACTGAGCGCGCCGCCGACGCTGTTATAGGTGTTGCCCTGGATGTTGTACGCCGGAGCGCTGATCGTGCCATCCGGGTTCACCGTGGAATTGCCGCCAAGCGCGTTGGCCGTGCTGCCCGCAAGTCCGTAAAGCTGCGCGCCGTTGATCGCCTGCGTCGAGGTCGAGTTGACCTGGCCAGCGGCAAGGTTCGTCAACACCTGCGCCGTGCCCGGATTAGCCCCCGTGCCCGTCGCGTTCACCAGGGCCAGCTCATTGGCGTTACCCGTGCGCTGCATCGGCCCAGTCGCGCCGCTCGTGATGTCGTTCTTTATATTGGCGATGTCGCCCGTGATGCTCGTCAGGTTGCTGTCCACCGCGCCCAGGGCGCCGCCGACGTTGTTATACGAGCCTCCCTGGATCGTGTAGGCCGGCGCCACGCCGTTTAGCACATCAGCGCCGCCGCCGAGGTACTGCGACGTGTTGCTCACCACGCCAAACAGCTGCGAACCATTGATCGCCTGCGTCGAGGTGGAGTTGATCTGGCCGGCGGCCAGGTTCGTCAATACCTGCGCCGTGCCCGGAACCGTTCCATTGCCCGTCGCGTTCACCAGCGCCAACTCGTCGGAGCTAGCCACGCGCTGCACCGGACCGATCGTGCCGTTAGCGATGGCGTTCGTCAGATTGGTGACGTTAGCGCCAGTCATATTCGTGATGTTGGCGATGTCACCCGACATATTCGTCAGGGTATTGTCCACCGCG
>Ga0123354_10022016_pt1 | contig 10049 bp, 2 predicted proteins | sample TergutLab28metaG_2_FD_97872 | JGI IMG/M metagenome (GOLD analysis project Ga0123354, IMG submission 97872) | Labiotermes labralis P4 segment gut microbial communities from Petit-Saut dam, French Guiana - Lab288 P4 | ecosystem: Host-associated > Arthropoda: Insects > Digestive system > Gut ...
ATCATCATCAGGCAGCTACACTTTCCTCGCTAAAATCACTATTAAAATTAGTCACTGATTAATTTCGTTGTATAAACAGGGTGCTGTGGCAGCATGTCTTATTGTGTAAGGCTATGTTGTTGAGAGTGCCCGACTACGGGTGTGTGTCCTGTGCTTTGCTGCGTATCACGCCACAACACCCTGTTTATACAACGAAATTAATCAGTGACTAATTTTAATAGAGATTTTAGCGAGGAAAGTGTAGCTACCTGATGATGATCTTAGGATCGAAACATGTCGGAGCAATTTTAATTTTTTAATATGGAAATTTTACATACGTTCTTCGGGTGGTATACTAATTAAATTTTGCATCACACATCGCAGGTCCCCTTTTCTACCATCGGATGGAAGATCAGTAGATTTCCTTTGTCCCTCTGGCACATTACGAGAGACAATACTTTGAAATAAGCCACAATCTTTTACTGAGATGGGTGGGGCTTGTGGCACGAATAGGAGACAAGAGGAACATACATTATACTGTAATACACTAATCCGAAGGAATGGGACTTTGGAACACTAGACGCGCGTGGGTGGATAATATTAAAGTGGTTCTTAAAGCAAATCGAGTGGGAGAGTCTGAATCAGATTCACCTGCTTCAGCAGAATTTCTTTACGAGTGATCTTCTTAGAACAGGTAATGTTGTATGGGGGATATTCTTGCTATTTATAGTCGATAACTCTCGCCGTTGTTTTCAAGTGGCAATCCTAACAATTACCCCGTCATTTCTCAATCGATGTATCAAGCTTATATGTTAGTCAGCGTCAAAATACAGACAGTAGCCGCGAATTTAGAGGAGTTGAAATAGGCAGTATATTGGTGGTGTTAAGACAGCGCTACTCCCATTATTACAGTGCGGCAATGAAGAAAGGTAAAATATTTAAGTTTCACCTGTGTACGCCATGAAATAATGTGGGAGGATGGAGGCATAGCGCCACTCACACTTCAACTCGGCACTGAAGTGGGGTAAGTAACCAGTTTCCCGCTTTGGCCCCTTTATTCCGGAGAAGCGTCCCCTGTCAATATTGAACATGGATTGGGATAAGCTCCGGAGTCTGTCTGGACTCAATGGAGAAGAGAAAATCCTATTGTTTCCCCAGGGAATAAACCAGAATTCAGTTCAAATCCTAGTTGCTATACGAACAACGCTCTCCCGGCCGATACAGTGATGAAGCAGAAGTCAGCGTTCAGTTATTTAATTATGTGATTAAGAGTCAAGCCCGAGATCCGTTGCAAAACGACGTGACACAACACTTACACAAACTTTGTCTTGAACCGAACTAATTTTCTTCTTGTTTCGGGTTGCCGTAAGCGTCCAAACTTTTCTCTTTATTTCTAGGAACTGCTCCTAGAACGAGTGGTGTAGACAGAAGTGGGCAAGTTCAGACATTTTGTCTGACTGTGTAGCAGGCCCCTTCCTTCAGTGGTTTAATGAAATACCGCCGCAAAACAACTTTACTTTGCTGAGGGGAACATCAGTCAATCTGAGTGATCCTGATGTACTACCTCATGACGTTCTCCTTTACTGACACTGCACAATAGACAAACTCTATAGCCAGATTTTTAGCATGGGTTCAGTTCCCAGTCCGGAGATAGATTATCCTGCCTTTTTTCATATTTTTCTTCTATTATTCCAAGCAAGTTCCAGGATATTGCCTTATATTAGGCCAGGTAGGGCTCATTCCGCACTCTTTTCAATTCATTACTCACCACTGACTCGAACACTTAACATTAGTAATAATAAATGTATTATAAACAGAAAAGCATTGCTCAGTGTGGATACACATTATGGGAACACCACGAGTAGGCGCGCAGTGGATGTAGGCGGGACGGGAGGGTAAACCCGTACATGCGCACTACGCTGGTGCTGAGCACTTGTCTGTAGCACAGATATCATTCTCTTCTTACTTCGTTCGCCTCTAGTGTAATAAGTAGACTGACATTTCCATGATAGAGTTTAGCATGAAGTACTTCTAGTCCTGCCTCCAGAGCTCGGGTTAGAACTCGTGGCACGTCCATAGTACATGCATTTGAAAAGAAATAATATTATTTGTTGCTTAGTATCGTTAGAAACTTGAATGATACAGAGAATGGAAAAAATAACACTGCACACTCTATGTGCTGAAGATACTACGTGATTCAAAGTCTTTTGTAAAATGAGTAAAGTTAAAAGCGCAACGAACATTACCGTAGGTGACCAGCACAGAGCGTTCAATGTAACTGCGCTCGGCTTCTCGGAATCTCAGCGCTGCGGATAATGCCTGTAGTTACAACTTCTTCAACTGCAAAGTCGAACAACACTCATAAAGACAAACAACTGCCTTTTCTTGCTGCAGCGACATTTTAAAATCCTTTAATCTTTGAGGATTAGTGTTGTCTCAGATAAACACCCTTCAGTCGAAGTTTCTAGCTACCGCAGAAAGGTTTACTTAACGAAGCTAGTTAAAGGAGACCACCAAGGATGTCAGAAGTATATAAGATCTCCATATTTAAGTCTACATGACACACTCCTTGAAAGAATACTAAACAACCTCGAAGGGTCAGAGTTTTCCTTGAGAAGTGAATTGTTGCTCAGTTGGCGAATAAATTCCCCACTGTTTGTGGAACCCGTAGCTTCATTACTGTCTTCACCTGAGTCCGCAACGTGTCCTCATTCTGAGTCAAATAAATCCGCTCCCGCTTCCCGTCACCATATTTATTTGGCTCATTTTAATATTGTACTCCCACATACGTCCATGTCTTTCACGAAGTCTCTTTCCTTCCGATTTTCCGGTCATTTTACAAAGTCTGACCTATAATTTGTACACATTCGTGTTGTTGTTCCCAGTTAGCCCGACATTCCTGTTTCCAAATCTTATGTCATTTTTCCGTTGTGTGGGTGGTTCCAAAGAAATCATCAAGTTCGGAGTAGTCCCTGTGCTTAATTAAGCACTATACCGTCAGGACGTAAAGGAGAGTGGAGTTGTAGCTCCACACGTTCTTAATTTCGTCACCGGATGGGGGTGAGGTGAATAACAAGCTTCGTATCCCAGCCGCTATCCTCCCCAGGGGACAAACCCAGGTAGGCATTCAGTAGGAGGCTTGATGGGTCACAAGTCTGGTCTGGTCGTTGTGGAAGAAGTTCCCTGTCACGCATCGAACCTAAATTCCTTGTTCTCCTAGACTATAGAGTAGGCACCACACCAACTTGGCAATCCCAGTTACCATTCTTTTATAGACTCCTTCCTTGCTTCCTTATGACAGTGGAGCGGGAGGCGGTCTGCGTCATTTCTGTTCCAAATAGCTGAAACTTTAGGAACTTACGCAAGTACATACACCCCTCACAACGCGTAAAAGAACCTCGCTAAACAGGAGCATAAAAAGGAAACTGTGCACAAAAAATTGAAAGAGAAATTTGCGGACTTGAAAACACGAGAATTGAGCTCGAGAGTAGAAATAAAAGCCTCAAATTTCAGTGGATGTTTTCAGCGGGTATAGTATACTACCGGCCTTAAAAACATTTACTACGGGACAGCGTCATGACAAGAGATTGTTAAAGAGGATGTCTGATCGGAAGAAATCATGATATTCCTTCCATGGTCCGTGTTTAATTTTTCGCTTCCACTCGAATGCAGTTTCTAGGTTTATATCTTTGTTACACTGTCGGCTGGGGCCTGACTTTCTTCAGGGGAGGCCTAGTGATGTGTGGTATCACAAGCGAGGTACCCGATCTGTCTCAGACAACCGTTGGATTATGAGCGATATTCACATGAAATATTCTCAAGTCTATACCAATCCAAGGTGACAAACTTTCGGAATTGATCAAGGAAAATTGTTTACAAGTAGCGGTACGTCAGACAGTGAAGAAGAATTTTGGTATCTGCACATTTGACAAAATTCTGACACATTTAACAAACTGCACATCAACGTACATCCCTTACATATTTTAGGAAGTAAAGCAGGTGCTTTTAATGAAGTCACACTGCAGTCATGTACATACAATTGTGGTATTTCTAACAGTTCCTAAGTGGCGAAGTAACGGACGGACAAGGGGATTTCACTCTGGCCATCTCCATGATTTGCACCCTCCATCAGATATTATTACAGCGGTTTAATAAAAGAGGCTGTGATAGACGAGAAATGTAGTAAGCATATGACAGATGAGAAACGCATACAAAAGTTTGGTCACAAAACTTGAACCTAAGAGACAACTTGAGAGAAATAGACGTAGATGGAAAAATATTAAAATTGATGTTTAAGAAATAAATTTTGAGAATTAAGACTACATTCAGTTACCTTTGATAGGGTGCTGCAACAGAATTTCATGAGCACTGAAATTAACCTTCGGGTTCCTTTAAATGTTTAAGAATTTCTGTAAAACCTTAGCGACTGTCAGCCTCTGAAGAAGGATTTTGCTCCACACGCCTACTCGTGCTGTACTATGACATCGTTGTCTGTTGCTATGAAATGCTATTACATTCAGTTTCACTGGATATACAACATTCACGTAACGAACATAATGAACTGCCTGTATCTATTCCTTCGTGTCAGTAACAAGTGACGTCCTTATCTCCTACGATGAAATGCTATTAAATTAAGTTTTACCGGAATACTGAATTAACTTTTCCATCAAGCGAGGCACAGCAGATGGTTACTACTGCCTTAAATGTTCATTTGTTTTCGAAGGAAAAGTGTATGAATAATTTATGAACAAGTGTTTGCAGTTTCAAGAAGATTCGGCTTTGTTATAACGGGGAAGTAACGCTCCATAGGAAAACCTAATGATGAATTCAGCGTAACGAATGCTAAAATCCTCGCCAACAAAATCACATTAGCAACTGCTACACATACACTCCTTCAATTATTAAGCAGATTTCAGGCAGAGTTATTAAAACATAACTTGATGTACTGTTAAACTCTATGTACAAGTGTATTGACAAATTGTTTCATATTCACATTATATTAAATTATATTCCAGAAATGTTATTTTACAAAAAAAACTGAAGATTATTAACTAACCCAGTTTATCAGTCGTTTCGCATTTCTTAATCTCAGGGAATATAAGTGTTTTAAGTAGCAAATTGGGAATGAATAACTGTACACCATAAAGTATTCTTCGTATTATTTCACCATATTATTATAGTTTACAGATGTCTGCGTGTATGGAGGCGCCGTTGAAAATCTATGCACAATTAGCCTCAGTATCATGTACACAACTTCTCACATCCTGGGTAGGAAACGGACTACTTACTGACTTTAAGGTTTCAAACTCGCGCAGCTCAAATCCACCCCCCCACCCCCCTAAATATTTTTACTCTTCCCAGTTGGCTAACTGTTTAAATCCCACCACTCCCTAATAGAATCAACAGTCAAAATTTGAATACCTTTTTTCTATTGGCTCACGCAACACTGTTCCCGTATCGCACTGACATAATCTATCCGTGTCTTACTAGTCTCTCTCTCCCTCTCTCTATCCCTCTATCCCTGTAAGCTGCTATACAAATCCGTTAGACGCGCCATTCCACCAAAACTACATTACTGATTAAAATAAATTCACCCAATCTTTCAAATATAAAACTTTAACACCTCACAAAACTTAAACTAACTAACTAACTAACTATAACGGTTATACGATCGAAACCTTATGGGAATTTTGTAAGGAAAACTCACTGCCAGTATTTCCCAATAATTTCTATCACTTATTCGGTTCCGAAGTTTCCTTTTGTACAGTGTTTGTGTGACCCTGCAATACACACAGTAACTGTCTGACGACAGAATCATTCTTTAGAAGCCTTCAGTCGTTCGACAGGTTGAGATATTTTCTGCGTCACACGAAATCCAAAGGTTCATCATGGTAAAAACAGCAATGTCAAAGTGTTGGAGGGGCCCTTTACTTCCATCTACAGTGTAACGTATTCACAAGGAGCTGCTTATTCTGAATGAGCTGATTTCAGCCCAACCGTCACACACGATGTATTTAAGAATAGTTCCAAACTTCGCTCCCTTCCGCGCAAAATTCTGCAAGCCACAAGGCTTTCTGGCTAAAATGTACAAATTTCATATCGCCCAAAACCTTGTACATATTCCGCTCATCCAGTGCTCCTTGATTTGATGACCGTACGAACAGTTCACGGAGAGGTTACACCATAGTTTACACCACATACCTTCGCAATATGCGATTTTCTGTATCTAGTTGTAGTTAGTTCATTAGGTGACATTCATGTACAACGGAACCGCTGATAATTCCTTAGTTTATACCACAGAGGATGAAAAATGTTCAAGAGGGTCTGTGCAGTGCCAAGAGTTGTAGTGTATACCAGCGGCACAAGGTACCAATAATCGTAGGCAAAAGAAAATTGAAATTAAATATTGGGCAGAATAAATGGCCTGTTGCTATCGAAACCAGACCTTGAAACTGTTTTTGTTATTTATTATCTTTGGAATACTAATAGGAGAATCGGTAAAGATTTGGAAGGAAGCTGTCGTGACATCTGCAAATACAATCCTGACAACAGCTGGGAGATACTGAGTAAATTCACTATAAACCTCGACGCCATATCCACTCTCGACTCTGCAATTCAAATCGGTACATTCCGAAAACAAGTCTGCAGTGTTACCAATGCATCAGATTCTTCGACCTGATTCGGAAGGGAGAGGAACTGCCAACAAATCGGACAATTTTCATAGGCAAGTGATGAGACTTTACAAATTAGATGCGGTGTGTTCAGAGACTGCCTTCAAATTGTCAGTCTTTGGGTGATGACAGACTTTTAAAATCCGATACGTTTAATTACAAAGTGGGGGGAGGGGGTGGGGGATGTAATGTCACAAAAAGAATTTTAGCTACACTGTTCAGTGGCAGATAAAGATAAATCGTGAAGTTTGCTGCTGGGATTTTTCTAGAGTGAGAAAATAGTATAGAATAATCTGAAGGCGTAATTACTTTACTACAGGGTGGTTATGCCTAAGTGGGGCGACGGGTAAAAAGCAATTCCGATTTCACACCAAACAGTCCACTACATACCTAATAAAAATTGTTGAAGAATAAGAGACCAACTTGATATCACTAGTTATTAAGTTTTATTTCACTTCTTCTATGCTCAACATGTTTCGGAAATTAATACAGCCATCATAAGGAGCCTGCGACTTTTCTATTGTATTACTCCAACCCAGCCACACCGAAACTCCAACACACATCGAAACAAGAACACACGACCAATGAGGTAATACAATAGAAAAGTCGCAGACTCCTGATGATGGCTGTATTAATTTCCGAAACATGTTGAGCATAGAAGAAGTGAAATAAAACTTAATAACTAGTGATAGCAATTTGGTCTCTTATTCTTTAACTATCACAATGATGCACGGTCCAATATAAATAAGATTAACTAATACAAATGTTCCGACAAATGTTATTCATAACATTACTTTTATTCTTTTAGAATTTTGATATGTCAAATAGCAGTGCGATCACAATTCTTCTTTTTTTTAAAGTAACATTAATAAACAGAATAAAAGTTGACATGGATGGTGATTAGAAGTGCATTATATATGATACAGAAGCTATAATTGCGTTAAAATATGTTATAAATAAGATATGCAAACTACAAGACTTGGAGGGATTTTCTGATGTTGATGTATATCCTGTGGACTGCATAGAGAGAGACAGGTTTTTGAATGTGTCTTGTGAAATGAGGTACAAAGGAACGCACTGAGGAAACCCGCTGTCAGTGGAGTGTGTCATCAGTACAGTTTTACTGCAATTCGAATATGAATTTAGTTCACGTATCTTCACTTTCCTGCACTTTCCTTCGTATAAAGTAATAAGGGATATAATTTTTATCGTAACACTTATGAAGATTAACATTAAACATAATTGCCTGCTGCACCTAACATTCATGCAGTGCCAATTTCACTTTCATCTCAGGTGGTACGATCCCTTTATCATAATCATCATCATCATCATCATAAATATCAAGGATTGGACCCTTTGATCCGTTCCGTCTCCAGAGTTACAGGTGCTCGCGCCAACGCTTCTTCGGTCTTCCAATTGTTCTCCTTCCTTGTGGTCTTAGTGGTATGATTTCAAAGGGATTCGTTTTTGTGGGATTCTTTGCAAGTGTAAAAGCCAGTTCCGTCTGTATTCATCTATCTTGTCTAGTATGCCTGTAATCCGTAGTTCGCGGCGTATGTAGTAATTTGTTTTGTGGTCATAAAGGGCGTAGCCTGCCAGAGGTCTCAGTAACTTCATTTCTGCCGCTTCAGTTCTTGGTCTTTGTAAGGCTGTTAGATTCCAATTTTCTGACCCATATAAAAAGTAGGTAGAACTAGTGTGTTGTATATTTTCAAAATAGTTACACCATACATCATGACCACCAAATCATAACAGTACATATATCCGTAAACAGTTAAGAAGCGGAAGCATGACGGTGTTAGCAGCTACGCGTGGAGAAAGTTCTTTAAATGGAGGTTGATTTTAATTTTTATATTTATGTATTCAATGAGTTGATAGAAGCAGGTGGTCCTACCAGCAAACAGCATGTTCGAGATTTAACACACGTATCCCTGCAGGAAGGTATAGCAGTTGCTTGGGAAATCAGAGGAGATCTGAGGCTAGAAATTCATGGGATTTGTGACCCAGAGAGCCAATGTAACATCTCGGCAGGGATACCAAAATATTCAAGAATAAACTTAAAGAGATCTAGGGACGGTATTGAGGAATACAAGAAGGAAATCAAAAAAGGAATAAAAACAGAGATGAAGGTGACAAAATTCTCACAAAAATAACTGCATATAAACAACACAAATACCCCATATACCCAATAGGCACTCAAGAGAAACAACGTACAAATATGTACACTAACAGGTTACAGATTTGCTATACCTGAAAGCAAGGGTAATGAAAGAGAAACCGCTGATAAGTTCCTCAACCTGGAAAACAAAGAGCATTTTTTAAAGTTTGTTGTCATAAAAAGCAGAAGAGAAGTAAGCAACAGCACAGTCCAAATACCTGTTGAAAAAAAGAAGATTAATTAGAAATCATAAGGTAAATATTTGTTAATAGCAGCATCCTAGAAAAATGTTAACGACATTGTACACAAGAAAAACCTGGAAAATATTTTAACAAATATAATAAGAAATCTACAAGCTGTAACACGTGTCAACTTTACGGATATAAATTTTAAAATGTACTACATTACTTGCAGCCACACTGAGAAGCTGAGCACTACATCGAAAAAAAGCCACTCTATAATGTTGTAATTACACGGAAAACGTAATTGTTAGAACTTCGTACATCAACCAAATACATTCAGGTTTAGGTGAGGAAGAGGCAACAACACAATTTGGCCCAGGGCCCATTTTATCCCTCTCAGGCCCTGATGACACTAATCGGAAGCTTAATATTGTAAATCACAGAGCTGAGAGCAGCTACGAACGTGAAGATGGCTATGGAATTTAATGGTCACTGCAAATCAGATATCTGTTTTGCACAAAAAGTTAACTTGGATCCTGACAGATCATGCTCATAATAAACACCAATAAAAAAGACTATTTCCTCTAGGGCTGTTAACGTAGTTGGAAACAGGCCTCTTCCTTAAGCTTTCAATTACGAATCCTTGTTACGCTAACTGGCACTACGATATATTTTAATTTGAAATAAATTCCATACTCTTAAGTACTTATTTTATTCAAGGTTAATACAAATTTTAATATTAACGGTCCCTTTAGTCCCTATAGTGGTGCCACACCGTAGCAGAATATAAGCACTTCTAATGTATACAACTCCGATCTTACACATTTTCTGCTAATCACACACTTTCTCGAAAGTCCTAATTTCCGGACACGAAATGGACTTCTATTACAGTCTGCAGGCCCAGTAAATGTAGTCACATTTATCAGAATAATGTGTCTACTTTAGATGCCGGACTGCTAGCTAGATGTCAGTGTTCGGAAGGTCCTGCGACCGGCCATCTCGACGCAGGTTTTCTTTCTTGGTTTCCCTGTGTCTTTAAAGCAAATGCTGAGATGGTTC
>Ga0123354_10022021_pt1 | contig 10048 bp, 3 predicted proteins | sample TergutLab28metaG_2_FD_97872 | JGI IMG/M metagenome (GOLD analysis project Ga0123354, IMG submission 97872) | Labiotermes labralis P4 segment gut microbial communities from Petit-Saut dam, French Guiana - Lab288 P4 | ecosystem: Host-associated > Arthropoda: Insects > Digestive system > Gut ...
GCGCTGACCACGTGACACCCCTCTATCCGCAAAAGTTGGCACTAACTTCGCCGAACGGCGGCGGCCGCTCTGTCGGTATAGTTCGCGTGCGGACTAAGGCCACGGAGTTTAGTTTAGTTTTAGACACTGATGTAATCTGTTGTGTGCAAACATCTGCGATTAACCGTTCTTCGAATGAAGTTTCAGGTACCTGGTGTTCGGGATATGAATGAATACGATGTACAACGCGTACATTGTTACCTGTCTATTTGTCTGTACGCTGTGTATAATTATAACAGAGAAAATTTATTTCACGGCCTCGCTTAGGCTAATGGTATTTTAGGGATTTTTACAAAACTAATTAGTGTTGTAAAATGATCTCCACAAATAAACAGCTCATAAGTTGAATAAAGAGAGACCAACATGATGTCACTTGCTTTATTATTTCATTAGTTACTGCTCATCATTTTTCGGATGTTAATACATCCATCCTCAGGTGCTTGCGACTTATTTGTTGAGTTATTTCATGGGTTGTATTGCTCTGGTACGATGTGGTTTGGCTGGGGTGGTGTGGTATGGTATCCGGATGCAGGCCGACGGTCACTTACAGAGAATTATTAATACAATTTGACCTCGTGATGATGAGCACAGAGTTGCTCGAAACATATAGAGGATTATAATAATAATAAACGTATTATATAACGTAATTGTGCATCAAGTTGGTCATGTACCAGAGTCGTACCAGGATGCACGGTCAGCAAAAACATAAAACTTTGTGTACAGTGGGTTTATTATAGTTGATGTACACTGTATTAAGAACACTGACGGATACTAGTTGTGTACAATTAAATTATATTTCTCTCAAATTATATTAAATTATGCTATACATTAAAGGATAGTGAAATGTAGGTGCATGATATTATTTTCCTGTCCATTACTGACGCCACGCTAACAAATCTTATGACAGTCGCATAGCATTAACACCTGGCGGTTTCTTATTCAAATAGTGGAGTGGGTAATGTCAGACTGTGCAGCGTGATATAGAGTCGTCCCTCCCATGTCCACCACTACACAAATTTTTAGATCTTCTCAACTTGAAATACCGTCTAGAGCAGTTCCCTCTTCCTTTTACTCAGTTCACTCTTCATCCAGTAAGTTTTAAAACCCACACACCCTGGAGTTTCTATGGCTTTTGTGCTTGTAGACACAAATGAAAAGAATTCCATCTCTCTTCAGCATTTGATGAAGAATGGTTAGTTAGCATTGTGATAGGGGTGGGGACCCTGTTCATCTTTATGGAGTGGCATTGTATGTTGCAGCTCTTTATATCGTCCAACTTTCACATATTTATGACCCCCCCCCCTTGTTACTATGACTACAGAAGACTTTAAAATACCCATTGTGCCCTAAACTTTTTGAGTATTACGCTCACACTGCCCCATACTGTGAGACACCTTTAAATCCGAATGAAGGTTTGGTCAGAGAGTCCGGCCACCGCGAAAAGTTTTCTAGACCAGGAATTTTTCATTTCCAGTGGAATTTCATTCTAAGAGGATAAAATTGAACCTTACAGTCACATTGCCTTTTGAACTGTGTCATGTGGACAGTTCTCTTTCGGGACTGACGTGTTTGATAACCCGTCAAAGCTTCATCATATTCTCTGTTGTTACCGGTGCAAAGTAGTGAGGAAGCCTATTGCTGGCTGTTCCTCTCATTAGAGACTTAGTAAAGCAAGTGAATATTGCAGGCTTACGGGAGACGAAGGCAAGTTGACACCGCGCACACCATGCTGAAATGTAGGGGGAGTAAACTCAGTCTGAACCTCGGTATTAGATGGAGGTGAGTGGTCAGCTTCATGCCTCGGCCGCTTTTCCATTGACAGACAGACGGGATACTAGGTCTGTGCCTTGTGAATTTGTATGTAAAAATAAAGGTAAATCAGTCCCATTACAGGCCCGAGGTGCCCGGAGAATTTCAGGAAATTAAGGTTCCCAGATTATGTTACAATGGCCCAGAATGGTGGTAAGGTTGTCGGCCTTACGCACCAGCCGCTTTTACCCCCAGAAAATATTACTGGTACTAATTTCTGTTAGAAGCTGAGTCGACCCCAGGGCCATAGTGCGATCGGAAGGATTATGTCAATGAAAAATTCAAATGACACCATCGAGAATCGAACCAGCGACCTCCCGATGTGTAGCGCAACACCTTAGCCACTGTGCTACCGCGGTTCCCAAATTTGTATGTAGATACCGAAATATCTTAGGACCTTGCTGCCTCCTCCTTCACGTTCGATATGTAGGTTGTTACATAGGTGCAGAAATTTCGCTTGCTGCTTCTCTCTTCAAGTTAGTCCACTTTCATTGAACTGTCGTCTAGATGGAGGCATTAGGCCTTTCCTAAACGTCGGTACCTATAGTTCAGTGTGTTTGGTGACGTGTACTAGCATAGAGGAGTTGCAATCGGTACCGCTCTGAGAACCTAATGTGACTTAAGTTGACACGGGATAATGCCGCCGTGCTTTCGCGTGAGAATATAAGCACACAAGCGTTCGTGTTACGCTGTACGGTCCGGAAGATTTGGTCCTTAACAACTACAGTATGGACACTAACATATCTTCCTCGCTCTTTGCAGAGAAAATGAAGCAGCTAGTGATGCTATTCGAATTTTCGATAATTCGTTATATTCTTCTTCTTCTTCTTCTCTTTCTTCTTCTCCTTCTTCTCCTTCTCCTCCTCCTTCTTCCCCTTCTTCTTCTTCTTCTTCTTCTCCTCCTTCTTCTTCTCCTTCTTCGTCTTCTTCTCCTTCTTCTTCTTCTTCTCCTCCTCCTCCTCCTCCTTCTTCTTCCATTGGCACTACAGCCCACTGTGGGCTTTGGCCTGTCGAACAATGTCCTTCCATTTTTTCCTATCTGCCACCAACTCTCTCCATCTTCTCACTCCCAGCACTTGAAGATATCCAGTCTTCTTCCGTCCGTCATCATTTAATCTAACCAGGTTTTCCTTTGCTCGACTTTCGTAGCAATAAGTTTTTTTTTACTGGGTGGGGTTGTTAGCCCCACGCCAAACTCCCAACCTGGAGGACCAGGGTATCCCTTTTTATCTGGGTCATCGCCTTTGACCTGTCTGGCATGGGAGGCCCTACCAGTAGCATACGCTACCACCAGCATAGCTGTCAGGATCGTGTGACCGTACAAGCCCCACCACTACGTCAAAGTAGTGGTACCTTCGGGGGGAGCTATATTCCTCAGTGCGTGGTATTCAAGGAATTGTACTGCAGAGGAATTCGTTATGGAAGTGTGATGAAAACTGAGCAAGTTTGTAGTCACATCAAATGGGGTCTTTGAAGGACATTTCATTGCCAAGAAACAAAGTGGCGGAAAGGATAAATGAGCTGGTAAATGACACAAATAACCTACTGAAAGACAGAGTACTAAGTTCGAGTACTTTTTCCTTCGCCGTCGATGGACTGGTGGTGCCGCACAATTGGCAGTCTTCACATGTGCTTGCGACGGGAAGTTTGAAAGTATACGTAAGAAGTTCTGGAACTTGTTTCCCTCCACCACAGTACGATTGGAAAAGGCAGTTGTAACTGTATGGAGAACTTCTGAACAAGTGTGAAGGTCTCTGATCAAAATTGGCGTGTTTCGCGAACAACGGAGGTCATGCGATGATGGGAAATGGTCGTTTTTTTGTCAAAGTTGCTGGGTACAATAAACACACTGCCTCCAGACTCTTAGTTCAGTCGTGTGCATTGTATTATTCATCAGGAAGTGATGAGTTCAAAGGATGTTAATATGTAACGTGGTTTTTTTTTTAAATCTTCAGGTAACTTTATTTTCGTACGTGATTTAACTCAACGACAGTTCGCTTCTTCGTAAAGCGATCGTAAATGCTTTAAACGATTCCCACATGATACAGACGCTCCTTGGCATACTTCCCACAAAGTTTTGAAAACGTTTTGGGGCTTGCCCAGATAAGTTATTGTTTCTGAAAAGTAAGGGATAGAATGTGGGAGCGATAGTGATGATTGATGGATAAAGAAAGGTTGTCTCTGCCCACGCCATGACGGTATGTAGGGAATGTAGTTACAACTCCAGTCATGTGTAACCTCGACACTGTTTAGAGGTGAGTAATGACTGTTGGGTACAAGATTTAATGTTTTTAGTTGATATTAACAACCATTTAAGCCAGTTAAATCTAAAGCTGAAGAGAAGAAGTTGAATTGTTGGCGTCAGTTTTCACGATTTTGTAACATTAACACATATACGTGCGTGCATAGGGTTCAAAGTTTAGACAGTACCCTTCGAAGTTCGAGTACAGGTTTCAAAACTTGAGATCCTCTGAAGCAGAGTTAGCCTTATTTACAGTTCCATGTCCTTTGATGTACAGAAGGGTGCTGTGGGCGTTCTTGACGAACTTGTTGAATTACCGTACATTCTCGAATCCAATCCACGCCCGAATCTAATCCGCAATAGTTTTTGCCGATTTATTGAACGAACAAAATGTTAGTTCGCGGTTCCAATCCGCACCTTTCCTTCAACCGCCCCTTGCCTACAAGGCAGACTGATTGAATAATATTGGATGTTACCAATGCTTTAACCGTTATCCGACTAACGCGCCGTGTGTGTGTGTAGTAGCCATTTAACTGCCAGCGGTACAAACGCACCACAGCTGATTAGCGCTGCGGCCATTTAAATGCTTCGTACATTCATGCAGATGGCGGCGAGTCTGTCGAATAATAAATTATAAATATTATATAATATAAATAATAAATAAAATAATAAATTATTGTGTTGTTCTTACGGCACGTACAGCTGCTCTACAATTTTTCCAAAATCCAGCTCAAGACCGCGAATCTAATCCGCATCTGACTTTTTAGCCCTCTGAAACTGTAAAAAGGGCGCGGATTAGATATGAGAATATATGGTATGTGACTTAGGCTAGACGGGAAGTTTAGTGATGTTTACTCACCCTCTCATTTTATCGGGATGCGTAATTTTGGCACCCAAAATCGTAGAAATATTTGGTAGTATATATATATATATATATATATATATATATACTACCAAATATTTCTACGATTTTGGGTGCCAAAATTACGCATCCCGATAAAATGAGAGGGTGAGTAAACATCACTAAACTTCCCGTCTAGCCTAAGTCACATACCATATATTCTCATATCTAATCCGCGCCCTTTTTACAGTTTCAGAGGGCTAAAAAGTCAGATGCGGATTAGATTCGCGGTCTTGAGCTGGATTTTGGAAAAATTGTAGAGCAGCTGTACGTGCCGTAAGAACAACACAATAATTTATTATTTTATTTATTATTTATATTATATAATATTTATAATTTATTATTCGACAGACTCGCCGCCATCTGCATGAATGTACGAAGCATTTAAATGGCCGCAGCGCTAATCAGCTGTGGTGCGTTTGTACCGCTGGCAGTTAAATGGCTACTACACACACACACGGCGCGTTAGTCGGATAACGGTTAAAGCATTGGTAACATCCAATATTATTCAATCAGTCTGCCTTGTAGGCAAGGGGCGGTTGAAGGAAAGGTGCGGATTGGAACCGCGAACTAACATTTTGTTCGTTCAATAAATCGGCAAAAACTATTGCGGATTAGATTCGGGCGTGGATTGGATTCGAGAATGTACGGTAATTCAACAAGTTCGTCAAGAACGCCCACAGCACCCTTCTGTACATCAAAGGACATGGAACTGTAAATAAGGCTAACTCTGCTTCAGAGGATCTCAAGTTTTGAAACCTGTACTCGAACTTCGAAGGGTACTGTCTAAACTTTGAACCCTATGCACGCACGTATATGTGTTAATGTTACAAAATCGTGAAAACTGACGCCAACAATTCAACTTCTTCTCTTCAGCTTTAGATTTAACTGGCTTAAATGGTTGTTAATATCAACTAAAAACATTAAATCTTGTACCCAACAGTCATTACTCACCTCTAAACAGTGTCGAGGTTACACATGACTGGAGTTGTAACTACATTCCCTACATACCGTCATGGCGTGGGCAGAGACAACCTTTCTTTATCCATCAATCATCACTATCGCTCCCACATTCTATCCCTTACTTTTCAGAAACAATAACTTATCTGGGCAAGCCCCAAAACGTTTTCAAAACTTTGTGGGAAGTATGCCAAGGAGCGTCTGTATCATGTGGGAATCGTTTAAAGCATTTACGATCGCTTTACGAAGAAGCGAACTGTCGTTGAGTTAAATCACGTACGAAAATAAAGTTACCTGAAGATTTAAAAAAAAAACCACGTTACATATTAACATCCTTTGAACTCATCACTTCCTGATGAATAATACAATGCACACGACTGAACTAAGAGTCTGGAGGCAGTGTGTTTATTGTACCCAGCAACTTTGACAAAAAAACGACCATTTCCCATCATCGCATGACCTCCGTTGTTCGCGAAACACGCCAATTTTGATCAGAGACCTTCACACTTGTTCAGAAGTTCTCCATACAGTTACAACTGCCTTTTCCAATCGTACTGTGGTGGAGGGAAACAAGTTCCAGAACTTCTTACGTATACTTTCAAACTTCCCGTCGCAAGCACATGTGAAGACTGCCAATTGTGCGGCACCACCAGTCCATCGACGGCGAAGGAAAAAGTACTCGAACTTAGTACTCTGTCTTTCAGTAGGTTATTTGTGTCATTTACCAGCTCATTTATCCTTTCCGCCACTTTGTTTCTTGGCAATGAAATGTCCTTCAAAGACCCCATTTGATGTGACTACAAACTTGCTCAGTTTTCATCACACTTCCATAACGAATTCCTCTGCAGTACAATTCCTTGAATACCACGCACTGAGGAATATAGCTCCCCCCGAAGGTACCACTACTTTGACGTAGTGGTGGGGCTTGTACGGTCACACGATCCTGACAGCTATGCTGGTGGTAGCGTATGCTACTGGTAGGGCCTCCCATGCCAGACAGGTCAAAGGCGATGACCCAGATAAAAAGGGATACCCTGGTCCTCCAGGTTGGGAGTTTGGCGTGGGGCTAACAACCCCACCCAGTAAAAAAAAACTTATTGCTACGAAAGTCGAGCAAAGGAAAACCTGGTTAGATTAAATGATGACGGACGGAAGAAGACTGGATATCTTCAAGTGCTGGGAGTGAGAAGATGGAGAGAGTTGGTGGCAGATAGGAAAAAATGGAAGGACATTGTTCGACAGGCCAAAGCCCACAGTGGGCTGTAGTGCCAATGGAAGAAGAAGGAGGAGGAGGAGGAGGAGAAGAAGAAGAAGAAGGAGAAGAAGACGAAGAAGGAGAAGAAGAAGGAGGAGAAGAAGAAGAAGAAGAAGAAGGGGAAGAAGGAGGAGGAGAAGGAGAAGAAGGAGAAGAAGAAAGAGAAGAAGAAGAAGAAGAATATAACGAATTATCGAAAATTCGAATAGCATCACTAGCTGCTTCATTTTCTCTGCAAAGAGCGAGGAAGATATGTTAGTGTCCATACTGTAGTTGTTAAGGACCAAATCTTCCGGACCGTACAGCGTAACACGAACGCTTGTGTGCTTATATTCTCACGCGAAAGCACGGCGGCATTATCCCGTGTCAACTTAAGTCACATTAGGTTCTCAGAGCGGTACCGATTGCAACTCCTCTATGCTAGTACACGTCACCAAACACACTGAACTATAGGTACCGACGTTTAGGAAAGGCCTAATGCCTCCATCTAGACGACAGTTCAATGAAAGTGGACTAACTTGAAGAGAGAAGCAGCAAGCGAAATTTCTGCACCTATGTAACAACCTACATATCGAACGTGAAGGAGGAGGCAGCAAGGTCCTAAGATATTTCGGTATCTACATACAAATTTGGGAACCGCGGTAGCACAGTGGCTAAGGTGTTGCGCTACACATCGGGAGGTCGCTGGTTCGATTCTCGATGGTGTCATTTGAATTTTTCATTGACATAATCCTTCCGATCGCACTATGGCCCTGGGGTCGACTCAGCTTCTAACAGAAATTAGTACCAGTAATATTTTCTGGGGGTAAAAGCGGCTGGTGCGTAAGGCCGACAACCTTACCACCATTCTGGGCCATTGTAACATAATCTGGGAACCTTAATTTCCTGAAATTCTCCGGGCACCTCGGGCCTGTAATGGGACTGATTTACCTTTATTTTTACATACAAATTCACAAGGCACAGACCTAGTATCCCGTCTGTCTGTCAATGGAAAAGCGGCCGAGGCATGAAGCTGACCACTCACCTCCATCTAATACCGAGGTTCAGACTGAGTTTACTCCCCCTACATTTCAGCATGGTGTGCGCGGTGTCAACTTGCCTTCGTCTCCCGTAAGCCTGCAATATTCACTTGCTTTACTAAGTCTCTAATGAGAGGAACAGCCAGCAATAGGCTTCCTCACTACTTTGCACCGGTAACAACAGAGAATATGATGAAGCTTTGACGGGTTATCAAACACGTCAGTCCCGAAAGAGAACTGTCCACATGACACAGTTCAAAAGGCAATGTGACTGTAAGGTTCAATTTTATCCTCTTAGAATGAAATTCCACTGGAAATGAAAAATTCCTGGTCTAGAAAACTTTTCGCGGTGGCCGGACTCTCTGACCAAACCTTCATTCGGATTTAAAGGTGTCTCACAGTATGGGGCAGTGTGAGCGTAATACTCAAAAAGTTTAGGGCACAATGGGTATTTTAAAGTCTTCTGTAGTCATAGTAACAAGGGGGGGGGGTCATAAATATGTGAAAGTTGGACGATATAAAGAGCTGCAACATACAATGCCACTCCATAAAGATGAACAGGGTCCCCACCCCTATCACAATGCTAACTAACCATTCTTCATCAAATGCTGAAGAGAGATGGAATTCTTTTCATTTGTGTCTACAAGCACAAAAGCCATAGAAACTCCAGGGTGTGTGGGTTTTAAAACTTACTGGATGAAGAGTGAACTGAGTAAAAGGAAGAGGGAACTGCTCTAGACGGTATTTCAAGTTGAGAAGATCTAAAAATTTGTGTAGTGGTGGACATGGGAGGGACGACTCTATATCACGCTGCACAGTCTGACATTACCCACTCCACTATTTGAATAAGAAACCGCCAGGTGTTAATGCTATGCGACTGTCATAAGATTTGTTAGCGTGGCGTCAGTAATGGACAGGAAAATAATATCATGCACCTACATTTCACTATCCTTTAATGTATAGCATAATTTAATATAATTTGAGAGAAATATAATTTAATTGTACACAACTAGTATCCGTCAGTGTTCTTAATACAGTGTACATCAACTATAATAAACCCACTGTACACAAAGTTTTATGTTTTTGCTGACCGTGCATCCTGGTACGACTCTGGTACATGACCAACTTGATGCACAATTACGTTATATAATACGTTTATTATTATTATAATCCTCTATATGTTTCGAGCAACTCTGTGCTCATCATCACGAGGTCAAATTGTATTAATAATTCTCTGTAAGTGACCGTCGGCCTGCATCCGGATACCATACCACACCACCCCAGCCAAACCACATCGTACCAGAGCAATACAACCCATGAAATAACTCAACAAATAAGTCGCAAGCACCTGAGGATGGATGTATTAACATCCGAAAAATGATGAGCAGTAACTAATGAAATAATAAAGCAAGTGACATCATGTTGGTCTCTCTTTATTCAACTTATGAGCTGTTTATTTGTGGAGATCATTTTACAACACTAATTAGTTTTGTAAAAATCCCTAAAATACCATTAGCCTAAGCGAGGCCGTGAAATAAATTTTCTCTGTTATAATTATACACAGCGTACAGACAAATAGACAGGTAACAATGTACGCGTTGTACATCGTATTCATTCATATCCCGAACACCAGGTACCTGAAACTTCATTCGAAGAACGGTTAATCGCAGATGTTTGCACACAACAGATTACATCAGTGTCTAAAACTAAACTAAACTCCGTGGCCTTAGTCCGCACGCGAACTATACCGACAGAGCGGCCGCCGCCGTTCGGCGAAGTTAGTGCCAACTTTTGCGGATAGAGGGGTGTCACGTGGTCAGCGC
>Ga0123354_10022022_pt1 | contig 10048 bp, 4 predicted proteins | sample TergutLab28metaG_2_FD_97872 | JGI IMG/M metagenome (GOLD analysis project Ga0123354, IMG submission 97872) | Labiotermes labralis P4 segment gut microbial communities from Petit-Saut dam, French Guiana - Lab288 P4 | ecosystem: Host-associated > Arthropoda: Insects > Digestive system > Gut ...
ACGTTTGCCTTGTTTCGGCACCGGTTGCCATTGCCCCGGCGTCTGTTCAAAACGAATATCGCCGTTGGTTGCAATACGGTTGCCGTGCATGATGATACTTACGCCGCTTTGATGACCTTCCGGGTATATATCGTCGAATGCCATCACATCGACGCCTTTGTTTTGAAAATAACCGGAAATCGTATCCAGTTTGAAATCCTGAGCATACGCCATTACTCCGCAAATGCTCCACAGGCATAAAGAAAAAATTGGATTTTTCATATAATAATTATTATTTTGAGATTGTTCGGAGCGCTACAAATACCTCACCCATTTTTGATACAGTTTCAGACACAGCCGGAATGGATCCCCCTCCGGTTTTGAACTGAAAGATTGGGAAGCGCTATTGGTATTCGCCCACTGCCATTCAAAATCTTTCCGTTTTTCGTCGAAGGCTTTCATATCCGGTTCGCTTCCGGAGGATAGCGTTTGCCGGAGTTCATCAAAAAACAGGCGCCAACGCGGTTTGTAGTAAGTTGAAATCATTCCCGACCAATCTTTTGATGCATAATCGGTCTCGCCATTTCCACGAGCTCCCCATGTTGAAATTAAGATGCGGGCATCTTTTTCAAAGTGATTTTTTTCTTCATCCGTATTGCCGAACGACCGGGCTTGCTCAATCCATCTACCTAAGAGTAATTCATGCTGCGTTGCAGTAAGAAGATCAATATCGTCGCACAAATCTAAGAATAAACCGGTATACTTATTGAACTTCGCTTCATTTTTTGCATAATAGCCAACAGCAATAGAATCCCTTAACGATAAACTCAGGTTTGCGAGGACTTGTTTTTCAAGCATCGCTAAATCTCGGCAAAACGCAGGAGCGGATTTAGAAATGGAATCTGCCAACAGAAATTGAGGAAGAACGGAAGCCAGCGCCTTGTAGTCATATAACTTTGCCATACCAAGACCTTTCAGGTTCGGTTTGGATTGAATCATATTTCCAAGTTCAACGCCTGAAATCTGATTGTTGTAAACAATCGGCAACAGCTTTTCCCATGCGGAAGAAACAATTTCGTCATGATGTCCGCACCGCCTGTCGGCATATTTTCGAATCCAGGCTGCGGCATCCGTTGCGTTGGGATTCCACGCATAATCAAAGAGCCATTCAAACATAAATCCATTAACGCCAAATCCTTCCAGGGTAGAACCTATACCCGTCAGTTGTCTTTTATTCGGATCATTTTCAGCGTCGCTCAACACTTTGGAGACTTTCAAAACCGGAGCGGCTAACTGAGTTCCTCCGCCAAAATTTCCCAAGTAGCACCAGAGATAAGGCGCGTTGAAAAATCCGTCGGTCATGCGCCACACTTCGGCATATTCGCAAAAATAGTCCAGCAGTAGCATTTTCCCTTGCGGTACGGCTTTAATCATAGCTTCCAAACGGGGATTCGTCCAATGCTTGCGGTCGTAAAAGAAAGTCCATCCCATTTGCACCCATATCGACTGAGGATCAACCGCTTTCATTCCGGAGTAGATTGTAGCGGCAACACGAGCCAGATAATCGGGCTCCCAGCTTGGAGGATCCATTTCGTTAAAAGGGTCGGCTCCATAATAATGATCCGTTCCTAACAGATTCTTTTGCTCAGTAAGATAGGCTTTCTGAATTTTGACAAATAGCGGATCCATCGGATCTAAGAAAAAAGCGTCATTTTCATCACCGGTTTCATAAGAGCCTAAATCGGTAATCTTGATAGCGGGATATTTATTTTTCAAATCTTTGGGAACATGACCGGCAAAGGCGGGCAATACCGGCTTCATGCCGAACGACCGTTCTCTTTTCAGGATTTGCTTTTGAAGTTCGAATTGATTGTCGATAAAACTTTGAGGCAAAGGTCCCATAAACCGGTCGAGATTGCCCATCCGCTGCCACGGTAAATGGGCGGGACCGGTGAAGAATGCACGTATTTGCTCGTCTGTCATGCCGAATTGTCGCCACACGCGCTGCCAGATATATTCCTGTCCGGTGATGGATAGAGGCATATTGATTCCGTTGAGAGCCATCCAATCGATAAACCTTTCCCAATCAGCCCATTTCCACCACAAGGTGGTATATCCGAACGTGCAGTAATTCAAGAAAAAGCGGTTCTGAAACCGGCATTCTTCTTTAACGGGAGTAGTAATCATTGGCAGTTGTTTCGGCGCAATAACCGTATCCGCAGCATACCAGCCAACCGAAATATTGCAATAATTATTCAAATAATAATTGAAACCTTTTGCCAAAGAGAGATTATCGGTTCCTTTGATAACAATCGTCGCTCCCTTATTTTCCAATTCAAAGCGACCGGTATCGGAAGAAAGATATTCCAGCGCAAACTGCGGCGATTTACCCGGCAATATCCTGTCGATCAAGTTATATACATCCTGCAAATTTTGATTGCCTTTCGGGGGAGTAATACTTTTTACAGGGAACGAAAAGGTCAGAATAGAAACAATGCAAAGAATCAAATTTTTCATTAAGATACGTTTATTATAGAAATAAGACTGTCTCAAAAGTTTTTTTGAGACAGCCTTATTTCACAATTATTCTACCAGCCGGAGTTCTGAATTAAAACGCCATTTTCGGTAATAACATCCGTCGGATTAAGGGGCCAGTAATAATCGCGTTGCGGATTAAATACCCTATCCTGCGTGGCATTAATATGCTTGGTAGGATCTATAAACTTCACTTTTGCAGAATTGGAAACAGGGTCTATATTCAGCGTATCTACGGTTCCGGGAGGAACGCCGTATACGGGACCCGGCATCACCTTTTCCAAGGTTTTCCAACGTTTAAGATCGTACCAGCGCAATCCGTCGAAAGCGAATTCTACACGGCGTTCGTGCCGTATCTGGGCTTCCATTGTCGTTGCATTGGATGCGGCAATCGGCGGCATAGTATAAACAATCGTACCATCGCCATATCCATCCAACGGGCAGGAAGAAGTTCCTCTCTGTCTTACCTGGTTGATTAAAGTTGCCGCTAAATTCAAATCGCCTGAAGGATCTCCGAGCTTATTCAATTCGATCAACGCTTCGGCATAGTTGAGCAACACTTCCGCGTGACGGAATACGATGTAATTGACAGCTTGATTGTCGGAAGCGTCGTGCAACAACATGGCTTGCGGAGCCGCCCATTTTATCATACAATATCCTGTTAAAGAGTGGTGCGTTTCCGTTGAATTATAATACTCTATATTAGTAGTTGACGAATTAGGCCAAAAGTTATCTAAAGAACTCCACCAGCGATCGTTCCATCTCCTGCCGGGGTAGATGATTGAAGCATAAAAACGGGGATCTCTATTTAAATACGGTTGATTTTGATCGTACAACGTATTGGATGGATCTGTAATCAATTTACCATCGCTGGTTTCATACTCATCCACCAGATTTTGCGTCGGAACGAGCAAATTCCATCCTCCTTCAAGATTTGTGTACCAGGGGAAAATCCATGAAGAAGCGATACCGCTTTCACTGTATTGATAAGCCACTTCAAAAATAACTTCTTTCCCTCTGTCGGAACCTCCTTGAGCAGACTCCAAGTAAAGTCCTTCATAATCATTGGCAATGCCATATTTTCCCAAACCGATAAGGGATTGCGCATCCTGTACGACGGCTTTAAAAGAGGCGATTGCAGCTTGATTATCTGCTGTGCCGTTGGGCTCCGTTACACCGTCGGCAAGTCCGACCATTTTCATACTTCCATGAAATAGCTCTACTCTGGTTTTTAGCGCCAATGCAGCGCCTCTCGTAGCGCGGGCTGCATCGCCGCCTGGATTATCCGCAGGCAACAGTGGAGCTATTTCACTCAATTCGCTGATCACAAAGTTATAAATCGTATCTCCGGATACTCTCGGATAATCCAATTCTTCTCCATAATCCAGCACTTTTGTTACCAAAGGAACTCCGCCATAACACATGTATTTGCGGGCATAGTCGAAAGCCCTTAAAAACCGGGCTTCAGCCTTCCATTGGGTAGCTGTCGCTTCATCCAATCCCGTGGTATTATCCACATTTTCCAAGAAGAAATTATCATTCCTTATGCCAATATAGGGCCAATTATCTTGCCATAAATTGTAATAAAGATTTGTTTGAGTAGCAACAGCAGTTCCTAAAGCGACATACGAGGGAAGACCGTTGGGAGGCCAAGATACGGCGTTATCCGTGATAGCGTCGTACATATAGTTATCTCCCGTATTTCCTCCCGTAAATTGTCCGCTCAAATTTGCAGCCGCATAACAGGATGTCAAATAGCTGAAGGCAGCTTGCGGGCTTACAAAAAATGTGCTTGATGAATAAGCATCAACCGGCTTCATGTTAAGATCGACACAAGAGGTCGTTAACAGAAATCCAAAACCGAATATAATTATTATTATTTTTTTCATAATCTCCATATTATTAAAATGTAACATTAAGTCCTACCGTAAATGTCCGCAATAAAGGATATGCTCCATAACTGGTCATTTCAGGATCTATACCAAGCGCTTGTGGTATTTTGCTTATCGTGTATAAATTTTGACCTGAAACATATACCCTTACGTAACTTATTTTTATATTGTCCGTAATTGTTTTGGGCAATTCATAATAGAGCTGGAGATTTTTCAACCGGGCATACGAACTGTTGAATAAGAATAACGTTGATCCATATCCATTATTCACTGTATTGGAAACTGATACCCTCGGCAATCTGGTATTGTAATTGTTTTCATTGACAAGCGGATTGTAAGAATTATCTATTGCCCACTGCGATATGCTATAACCTTGATTAAAGCCATATCCTACGCTACCTCCGAGATATTTGTAAAAATCGGCGGCTCCCTGTATCATTCCGGCAATACCGATTCCTTTATAAGAAAAATCGAAGTTCAATCCGAAAAGGTCTTTAGGTACGCCATTTTTATTGATGACTGTTTTATCGAGCGCCGTTATTTTACCGTCTCCATTTACATCCAATATCCGTTGATCGCCCCATTGTTGACCCGGAATTAACGGATCTCTCGGATCATTCGGTTTTTGGTTCACATATTCATCCTTGGTCAATAAACCATCATACACATACAGATAGAACGGGCTTCGCACGTAACCGACTTGATTGTTGACCTGGGTGATTCCCTGTCCTCCTAAATCAAGTATCTTGTTAGTCATAAAGGTATAGTTGGCATTCACGTTATACTTCAATCCATAAGCAGTCGTATGGGCGTATTTAACCGTAAGCTCAATACCGTAGTTCTTCATTGAGCCGACGTTTGCCACATAATTTCCTCCTCCATTGACGCTCGAAACGGTTTCCGTCATCAACATTCCGGTAGTTTTCTTATTAAACAGGTCGATGGTATACGAAAAATCGGGATTCAATACAGATCCGTCAATTCCGATATTTGCCACAGCGGTTCTTTCCCATGTGCACACATTGTTAGGACTTTGTATAAGCGCCATAGGCGTGTACATCGTTCCGTCAAATATATAATTTAATCCTGCATTAAGACTATTTGAAGCATTACCTATTATGGATGCATCTCTGTAATACAAAGAACTATAATATAAAGCAGTACCTTCGGTGACTCCCGGCAATGGAGGCAGCTGATCATTCCCTAATACGCCATAACTTGCGCGTACCTTGAATTCCGGCAATACCGATTTTAACGAAGACCAGAAATTTTCTTGCGATAAACGCCAGCCGGCAGAAATAGAAGGAAAGAAGTTCCATCTGTGATTAGGGCTTAAGCGTGAAGAACCATCTTCTCTTGCATCAAGTTCTATCAAATATTTTTTATCGAAATCATAATTTATCCGAGCAAATGCGCCGATCAGTCCCCATTGCCATTGGTTGCTGTTAACCGTATAAGTGGTAGGATCCGCTAACTGCATGCTGTTGGAAGTATTGTTAAAGAAATTGGCGCCGGTCATGGTCCCATCATTGTATTGATCCGATTCTTCCTGTCCGCCGACAATAAAACTCAAACTGTTCTTGCCAAAAGTTTTGTTATAACTCAAATCAAGTTGCCCCATATAGTGAAACTCCTGCGAATTAAACATGGAAGCGCTATTGGGTCCATTGTTGAAATTCTGATTTGTCGGCGGGTAAACCCAATTGATCGTGTTTGCAAAGATGTTTTTATAATCGCCGGTATAATTCAATCCTCCGGTAAATTTCAATATCAAGTTATCTAATATCGAATAGGATAAATTCAAATTTAACAGCGCATTATATTTCTTTTCTTTACTATATCCACCTAACAATGCTTCAGCTATCGGGTTCCGGGAATCGGAAGTAAGGGTAGGATTATAATATCCGTCAGTTTCTATGGCATCGGTAGGTAATTGCCTGTTAATTAGTGAAATTATATAACCTAAATTGCCTATATCTTTAGAATAGGGCTGGTCGGTATTATTAGCCATTAATCCAACCGACAATCCCGCTTTAAATTTATTCCACGACAATTCGCTATTGTCCCTTATGGTATATCTGTTAAAGCTGGTATTGACCACATTACCGTTTTGTGAAAAATAAGCAAAAGATAAATTATTTTTTAATACGACTCCATCCTTACTCATACCGCCTGATGCTTCGACATAATGGGATTGCGTAAATCCATTATTTCCAGAGAAAAACACCTTTCGCCAGGGGCTGGTGGGTACTGCTCCCGATTTCCATGCATCTAACTGCTCGCTTGTGAACGGCGCTTGGGCGGAAAAGTCGCTGAAATTGAGATTGGTTGGTTTGATATAGTCATATTCTTTGGCAAAATTGTAGGCAGTTGCATAGTTATAAGCGTTTGCTTCCTGAAACAACTCCGTAGGTTTCTGCCATCCCACATAACCGGAATAGGAAATAACCACTTTCCCTACTTTCGCCCTTTTCGTCGTTACAAGAATGACGCCATTGGCAGCCCTCGACCCATACAATGCAGAAGCGCTCGCGTCTTTCAAAACAGAGATGGATTCGATATCATTGGGGTCGATATACGTCATCGTTCCCGGCACTCCGTCTACAATCACCAAAGGACTTGTTCCACTTTGCAAAGAACCTATCCCCCGGATATTAATAGATGAAGACGCTCCCGGAGTTCCTTCGCTTTGGGTAACGTTTACGCCTGCCACTTGACCTTGCAAGCCGGAGACAGGGTCGGTTATCGGACGATTTTTCATAATACTGTTATCGACCTGAGCGACGGAAGAAGTCATCGTGTATTTCTGTTGCGTACCGAATGCTACAACAACCACTTCTCCCAATTTAGTAGTCGATCCCTTGAGAGTTACATTAATAATCTCCTGGTTTTCAACATCGATGGATATTGATTCCATTCCAATAGACGAAAAGAGTAATGTAGCTCCTCGGGCTACATTATTAAGTTCGTAAGTCCCGTTTACATCGGTAATAGCTCCCACCGTACTTCCTTTAATTAGTACGCTTACTCCGGGAACCGATTCGCCTGTCACATCCGTCACCTTTCCGGTAATTTTTCTTCCGGAAGATGATACTTGCTGTTGAGAATAGCTTGTAAAAGCAATAAAAAGTGCTAACAGAACAAATAGTAATTTAGTTTTTTCCATATTATATATAGGAATTAAATTTTTTGACATGCAAAAGTATTTGTTTTTATTCAAAAAAATACGAATTTGGAATATTTTTTTACTTTTTTAAAAAACAATATTATTGATTGCCGGAAATCATTAACCAGATCTATTGCCGGATTCGGGGAAAAGGATTATTTTTGTCAAAAATATGAATTATTATTTACGATTAAAAACAGGACAATGAAGTTATATAATCGACAGTTTTCAAAAAACGGAATAATCAAAGGATTTTATTTGACAGCTTTAATATTTTGTTATTCAATTGTTTATAGTCAAAGCGCTATCAATATTCTCGATTTGTATCACGATTCATTTTCGAACGAGAAGGCGCGGATTATAACGGCAAACGCTCAAATCGGCGATTATTTTTTTCACGCAGGCACAGGCGGTATCTCATTTCAAGCGGTTGCTTCTCCGGCTGCTAATCTGAAGAATGAAAACGTCTCGTTGGATTTTGTAGATAATCGGTTGGTAGTACAAATAGGAACGAAAACATTTTATCCCGATTTGCCTCTTTGGCAATTGGCTCCCATTGTCAAATTTACCGATAGTTCCTATACGGTAGCAGTCTCGGAATTAGGCGATACCACCAATAACAAGGAAGCCCAATACAGATTTCACCCTGCTTTTTTAGATAATTTATTAGGTCTGAGATTGTTTCAAGCCAGCTTGCTGAATTTGACCGATATTTTGTGGGATTTACCGGTCGACGCTCAGCGAAATTATATATTAGCTCCTTCCGAACAACCTTTCACTCCGGTTAGAGATTCAACGCTTCACCGGACGATTTATGAAAAATTGGCGGCGGATGACAATCCATTTACGTCGTTTGTGTTGACCGATAAAGATGTAAATATCGTTTTCGATATCGACGAATCCGGTCTGAAATTTTCCGGGAATCCATATTATTTATTTACCAAGACAACGTTGGATACGGCAAATATCAGGCAACTGCGACAACAGGCGCTTAGCTGTTACGATGATATTGAAACGCATGCAAAGATTTTATTGAACGAAGACTATTCACCGGCGCTTGATCCGCGAACCCATTTGGGCGATTTGCTTAAAGCCTTGGATAATATTAAACAACAAACGGTTTTTAACCCATTTTCAATGTATACTATTAAGAAAGCCGTGAGTAAACTCGATTCATTGAGTAACCTGACGGATGCCCAATTGGGAATACAATTCCAGCTTATGGACGACTATACCGAATCTTTTAAACCGTATTGGAATTTATTGGAAAAGTTTAATCCCCCGGTTTATTCGGCAGTTGAAAAAACATCGCAATGGTCGGCATTTTTCAGATACGTACAACGGAAAAATCCGGATAACTGGTTTCAATTTCTTAGAAAAGTAGCGAATAGCGGCAGCGACGATGCTCCATCCGTTCAAACGCCTACTTCATCCGATATCAATTATTTCCGGTATTTCGATGAGAAGGAGAAAAAACAGTGAACAAGTAACGAGCGGTTATCTTGCAGTTCGCAATGACGGCATAAGCAAAAACCGGTGACTTGCTAAAAATATAGTTGGGAATAACGCTTAATCGATATGTCTTTTATTCCTTCGGCAAATTAAACAAAAACTCCAAACCTCCGTCCGGTCTGTTTTTAGCGACAATGGTTCCTTTATGAAAAGCAATTGCATTTTTAACAATGGACAAACCCAATCCCGAACCGCCCGTATCGCGGGTACGACCTTCCGTAATGCGGTAAAAACGTTCAAACAGACGATTCAAGTGTTGTTCGTCGGGAATGCCGACGCCGTTATCGGAATAGGAAAAATAGTAGAAACCGCTGTTTTCATTGTATATATTTACAAAAATATGAACATCCTTCCCTGCATACCGGATTACGTTGTCCGTGAGATTCCTGAAAATGGAATAGAGTAAATTATGATTTCCTCTTACAACGACATTTTCCATATTCCATTCCATAGTGATATTTTTTTCCTGCAATGGGATTTCCAAATCCTTACGGATATTTTCAAGTAACTCGCTGATAGAAACCGATTCTAATTTGAACGAATGAGGAGCATCTTCAATTTTGGTAATCAAGCTCATATCCTGAATAATTTCCGAAAGCGCAAGTACCTGATTGTAAGCTCTCTCAATGAAATATTGCTTTTTCTCCGGCTCTAACGGATGTTCCAATATCGTTTCAAGGCATCCGCGAATACCGGTGACAGGCGTTCGCAGTTCGTGCGTGATATTTCCGGTCATCTCCTGTTTCATGCGGCGGGTTGCCTCTTCTTTAGTCACGTCATTCAGAACGATTTCAAAACTCATATCGTCAAAAATATTGACGCGCACGGCGAATGTTTTCCCCTGTTTATTGATTTGCGTTTCAAAATAGTTATCCTTTATATTCCCATGAAGTAAAAAAGAATTTACCTTTTCAAAAGAAGCGTTTGAGAATATAACTCCCGGATTGCTGTTCGCTTCGTCGAT
>Ga0123354_10022023_pt1 | contig 10047 bp, 6 predicted proteins | sample TergutLab28metaG_2_FD_97872 | JGI IMG/M metagenome (GOLD analysis project Ga0123354, IMG submission 97872) | Labiotermes labralis P4 segment gut microbial communities from Petit-Saut dam, French Guiana - Lab288 P4 | ecosystem: Host-associated > Arthropoda: Insects > Digestive system > Gut ...
AAAAATTTAAAGATTAAGATATACAGAACTCTAATTTTGCCTGTTTGTTTTGTATGGGTGTGAGACTTGGTCGCTAACATTGAGGGAGGAACGTAGGCTGAGGGTGTTTGAGAATAGGGTCCTGAGGATAATATTTGGGCCTAAGAGGGACGAGGTAACAGGGGAGTGTAGAAGACTGCACAACGAGGAGCTTATGATCTATTCTCCTCACCAAATTTTATTCGAGTCATCAAATAAAGAAGAATGATATGGGTGGGGCATGTAGCACGTATGGGGTACAGGGGAGATAAATACAGGTATTTTTTTGTGAAGAAACCTGAGAGAAAGAGACCACTTGGAAGACCCAGGCTTAGATGAGAGGATAATATTAAGCTGGATCTTCAGGAAGGGGGTGTGGGGGCATGGATTGGATTGGTCTGGCTCAGGAACAGGACAGGTGGCGGGTACTTGTGAAGGCGGTAATGAATCTTCGGGTTTGTTAAAATGCGGGGAATTTCTTGACTCGCTGAGAACCGATTAGCTCCTGAAGGAGGACTATGATCCGTGGAGTAAGTAAGTATTATTACTAGTCTTCGGCTTTCGGCAATTAATTCATTACACATTAACAACTATTAATCGAGTGATCAAAGTGTTCCCAAAAACCCATTTAGATGTCACGTCCAGCAAATCGTGTTCCCTCTTAAGATCCAACAATATTCAATTATTTTACAGCTCAATTGATTTTTGTATACACTTTGGCGTTTTGCTTCCATATACGCCTACCTCCTTCAATTGTTCACTTTCTTTCCCGGTAGGAATTAACATATAAATTATTTGAAACCGGGTTTACACAGGCAGTCCCAAGAAACTCCAAAAAGTTGCTACATGTTCACTAAGTATAGTGACATTTGCAGACAGAACGGAATGATGGAAGAAAAGCCAATATTTGGATTAGAATTATACATTCAGGGAGACAAAGATTTGTTTTGGAACAGAATTGTGTTGAGAAAGCATCACGTGTCGAGTTCTCCTTTTTAAATGTGGGTGGAAACAAAAGCAACTCTCCCTGCTACAAAAGTGTGATAAGAGCGATGAATCGAATACCGCGTCTACGTCATATGGAAAGTTCGCATACGGTAAATTAGCGGCTTTTACGTAAAGTGCACGACAGAAAAATATGCATACAATGGAAAATACACGTCTTAATCAGTCAAATGTAAATTTCAACCTAGAAGACGTCATGACGGCTCAGTGAGGGAGTAGTGGTATAGCTACACTCTTTCTTTAACCTTGGCACTAGATGGGGTGGGTAGTCAACGCCACGCCCCGGCCGCTTTACCCCCGGGAATGCCACGGTGGGTGGGCCCCAGGGCCGGTCTGGACAGGCGCTGAAAATCTCGCCCCACATTGGGATTCGATCCCCAGACCGTCCAGTCCGTAGCCAGTCACTATACCGACTGAGCTATCCCTAATTACATCACATCTTGCTAAGATATATGAATGTATTTCAGTAACTTTGATATGGCTGTTATTTGACGTTGTCAACCAGGAACTGAACAGTGCTGCTTAACCTATGCATTCACGGAAAGATCACATTAGAGCTAAGGTTTGAGAGGCAGAATTTACAAGGACAGTGGAATTTATAATTAGTGGCGGATGGTTTATATTAATAATAATAATAATAATAATAATCAAAACTATCCATCAGAAACTGGCAGAAGCAGCTGAATTGATTGACGATAAAAGTCCATATTGTAAGTACACACCAGCCAATGTACTGGAGAATGAAAATTTCAAGCTGTACTGGAATCGCAGCGTACTTACGGACAGAACAATAGCTTTTAATCGACCTGACATAACTTTTGTGAATAAGAAAACAAAGAGCACTCTTTTGATAGACATAGCTGTCCCAAATACACATAATCTCGCTCAAACAATAACCGACAAACCAAACAAGTACCAAGAACTGGCGAATGAAATATGTGCTATGTGGAAGCAAAAGGCAGCACAAGTGATCCCGATAGCAATAACATCTATGGGAGTAATTCCGAAGTCACTATCACAAAGTCTAACAACACTTAACCTGCACTCCAATACATATATACAGCTGCAAAAATCTGTAATTCTTGGCACATGTCCAATTGTAAGAAACTTTTTAAACTACAAATAAGACCACCGAGTTTAATCCTGTTGATTACTGCATCCCAGGATAGGTGAATATTTCCCAGCCAAAGCTGAGAAGTGATAAATTCGATGATGATGATGATGATGATGATGATGATAATAATAATAATAATAGTATAGTGGCGAGTGTGTAATAAATTTCTACAGGACCCTTCTGCGGCGATAAATGGTAAATCGTAAAATTTCTCAAAATCAAAACGCATCTAAATAACGCTTCAATCTTTGAGCCCGAACGTCCCAGAAAACACCGAAATGCAGCTATAATATGACATGTCTGGCTACGAATCGCGGTACGGCCTCAAATCTTGAATGTATGTACAAGTGCTTTGTGACGACAAAGTTTCGTTTGAGAATCTTTGTGTCGGGTAGCAGCACGCCTGGGTTGTCTTGGCGCAGGACGTTTCAACAATATACGGCCACTAAAACAGTCGTGCATCAACTTGCGTGATGTTTTCCGTCTTCAGGCTTATTGCAACGTCACGAAAATCACGAGTAGGATTTAATTTTTTAGTTCCAGTGTTATGGCTTTTTAAAAACTTTAGTCATAATATTGTGTTCAACTTCAGAAGGTAGGCAACCTTAACCGGGGCGGGGAATGGAGATTTCTGATTGTCTTTCGTAAAGCAAATAAAAGCTAATTTATAGCCCATAATCCATCATATTTTGCGAGGTTTTGTTACGATTAATTTTATAAAGGTGAACGTGTATCTAAAGCAATCCAATGGCTTATGATATGCACAGAGAAATGCCTTTGTCGAAGCTGTATAATCAAATTCAGATATGAATATTTTGCTGTTAATGGTAGCACAAATTCTTAAAATATTTACTGAAACATAATCGCAAATAATATACTGTATTTAGGAAATTTTTAATGAATCGGCTCGAAGAAAAACCATTTCAAAGCCATTTTATGTTAACTATATATCTAGAATATATTAAGATATTTCAATATTTTCGTTTTTATTGGGAAACCACTGAATTATTGACAAGTTTATTTGCAAAACCTCCTCCTTCTCCCGTCACATGAGTAGTAAAATAGGATTAGTTTTCAAGTTCCTCTTTAATTACATTCCTGTTTGTTCTTGCTTTCTAGACTACGTCTTTCTTCTGTAACTACAGTTTGTCACAGAAATACGATGGGAACAGTTAATTGTAACTCCACGACAAAAAAAAGAATCAAGTCTCTCATAAGCGAAGAGAAACCGTTTTCCGGGCGGAAGTTTTTATAAACAAAATAATTGTTAAGAGAGAAATTTGGTTATAAAAAGAAATCACATTTCTGATGTTTTTGTCGCTGACAGAAGACATTTGTAAGAGTTTGCTACAAGAAGAAGTCGCTTTTATGACTGAATTGTTTAAAAAAATAAAGGTTTTATAACTTGGATACAAAAGCAGATACCATATAAATAAATATTTTCACACAAACGGACCACTTCTGTAATTAGATACAAAATTATTCTGAAAAAAAAGAACGAACAGAAAACAATATCTTTTGTCACAAAAAAGAAACACGTTTATCACAAAAGAAAGCAACTGTTAAATTGACCATTTTCAGAACAAACTGCTTTCTTCTGTCTCGTCCTTGACGGCTTGTAACTTTCTGTAGACTAGCTACTACATACCTGCTTCACCACGCCAGCACCTGGACTCGCTCGCACAGCGCCACCGACCCAACTGGCTGGTGCGTTGAAGCCAAACTCCTGGCCTGAACCTGGAGGCGTGTTCTTTATGTATTACTCACTCAGAGGACGAGTTCCTTTTGATGAATGGATACGGTATTACGTCACCGGATCTTGTATACTTCAACATGTCGTATAAGAACCATGTGACGGTTGGGGAAATTCTCCATAACTGCACCGTAACGCCGTGCCGCAACCAATGAGATAAAACCCTAATTTGAATCTCCTGTTCTTTCGCTTGTTTTATGATTCCTGTATCAACTGCCGTGATGTGGAATGAATTGAGACTGAGGTGTAAGGGTCAAGATCGTCTCTTAACTCTTTAAAGGAAGAATGGATTTTAACCCTTTAAACGCCGAGTTAAATCCCATCTGCCATTTGATGGCATTAATAGGAGCTCACCATATTCTACACGTTAGCAAGATAAGAGTTAAAGGTGGGTAAAATTGAGACTGAGGTGTAAGGGTCAAGATCGTCTCTTAACTCTTTAAAGGAAGAATGGGTTTTAACCTTTTAAACGCCGAGTTAAATCCCATCTGCCATCTGCTGGCATTATTAGGAGCTCACCTTATTCTCCACGTTAGCAGGATAAGGGTTAATTGTGCTTCATAAATCGGATCACTTTTTAGGTAAGACGTCCCCGTCAGGCATTTTTCAATGATCAATAGAAGTAAAATTGCAGTCTAATACAACTTTACTATATAGACAATTTAAGGGAACATAGCGACACGTTTCGACTTACTTGAAGCCATCTTCAGGTTTGGACTTAAAATAATTAAATATAAAATTAACAATACCTAAAAATGACGAAATCATGTTTACATTCAGTAATGAATACATTATATTAAAATGTAAAATAAAATAAATAATAGACACATGTGAAATATAATGTAGATATCATAGTTGGGGTTGTAGGAATTAGTATATTCTGGGCTGCTTTGTGGAATTTGTGAATGTATTTTGCTGTCAGTTTTTGTGCGATGTGTAATAATACAGTTTTAAGATAATTATGTATGATATATGATATTCTATATGGTAGTATGTAGTTAATATGTTACTTACGTTGTTTGAGATCCATTTCCTCTTATAAGAATAACTACATACTACAATACACAAATACCATACATCATACATAACTGTCATACAACTATATTATTACTGATCGCACCATATCTAGAATATATTAAGATATTTCAATCTTTTCGTTTTATTGGGAAACCACTGAATTATTGACATGTTTATTTACAAAACCTCATCCATCTCCCGTCACATGAGTAGTAAAACAGGATAAGTTTTCAAGTTCCTCTTTAATTACATTCCTGTTTGTTCTTGCTTTCTAGACTACGTCTTTCTGCTGTAACTATAGTTTGTCACAGAAATACGACGGGGACAGTTAATAGTAATCCGCGACAAAAAGAAAGACGTCTCTCATAAGCACTTATACGTTAGTTCCATCTCATCCACGATACCAACCTGCGGCGCTATTGGTTGACAATACCTGAAGCCGAATGTACCGTCATGTGCTCCTGATGATGGGCGGAGGAACCGCCCGAAACATGTAGAGCCTTTTAGAAATAAATAATCAAAATTAGTTGCATCTTGTTGGTTGAAATTGTTAAAAAAAATATAGCTACGTTTGTGTAAATTATTTATATGATAAAGTTGTGTTAGCCTAAAATTACACGTACTTCCATGAATAATAGGATCATCTCTAAATTATATAGATTACCCCCTCTGTCAGCCGATCCCAGTTGCCGCGCGGTCTAAGACGTTGGTCTGCGGCGGTTCGGCTACTGAGATTGTGGGTTCGAACCCCACCGGGGACATGGATGTCTGTCTGTTGTTAGTGTTGTGTGTTGTCAGGTAGAGGTCTCTGAGACGAGCTGATCACTCGTCCAGAGGAGTCCTACCGACTGTGGTGCGTCGTTGTGTGTGATCTAGGAACCTCGTGAATGGGGAGGCGATGGCCCAGTAGGGGCTGTCGCGCCAAAAACAAACAAAAAGCACGCTCTGTCTGACGACCATTTTAACCTCTACCACAGTTTCGGCTGTGACAGAGCTGCTACATACGGGTTAAGACGGGTATGTTGGTCATTTATAGGAATAATAACCGTTAATTGTGTCCTAAAGAATGGGATCAATTCCTAAATTATTTTGTTTTTCTTTTCGCTGGTTATATGGCTACACAACTGTCATCTCTGTTCGGCACTTAAAATTCATTAAGTCATTTTAGCGAAAACACTCCCTGTTTTGTAGGCATGTGTTGCTCAAGGGAACTTGGATGAAATGTCATTAGCGTAACTGATATTGTAAATAATCCGTAGCAATAAGGGGAATGCAGAACTCATGGCTTTGGTATGTATAAATAACAGGAATGTACAGCATACGGGACTCGTGGTTCTAAACCATTATGTCTGGCATACCAAGATGTAAGGAGATTATCTGGTATTTGAGTTATATTCAGTTACAGATGTCATAATGGTAAACCGAAACGTTCATCTTTCCTTGCGTCGACCGAAGTATCACTTCTGAAAAGGGGTGGATCCCGGTTTTGTGGGGCGTGAAGCTTACACAATTTTTGGGGCCCTTTTTAGAGTAAATAATGCAAAATTGCGAATAAAAAATCAGATACGAAAGTGAATATTTATTTAGGGCCCTCCCAGGAACTTGAAAGGGACCCGTGTGAGGGGCCCTGAAGTTGAAACTTCTTTAGCTTCACGGTAAATCCGTCCCTGCTCCTGATATTATGTATGACCATACTTCTTTGGATAATTATGAGCAGTGATTGTTTTTTGTAGACGCAAGGCCTTAGGTTCGAATCCAGGTAGGAGACCGGCTATGATCGCTGAAGTTTCTGATAAGTTACTCAGTTCTGCCTTGCATAATTAATGAGGAATGGAGGTATAGATCCACGCATTCTTAATCTAGATATAAGACAGAAGTGACTGTTCAGCTTCACGCTGCAACCGCTTTATCCCCTAAGAAAGAGTCCTGATATTCACCGAAGAAAAATCTGGCTCATCTTCAGCGCCGGTCTTGACATTATGCCCTTACCCGGGATTGAACTCCAATACCCTGCCGTCTATCCTGTAGTCTAGGCACGATATGAACCCTTATTAGTCCAAGGGCGAGTTAAATTCGACGAACTTTCAGTTGTACCTGGACCAATGTCGACCTCAAATTGTTATGTATTATACATTCAATATATTATGTACAATTTACAGCTTCATGTCTTCCTTTACCCTAAGCTCGTGTTATCTAGTGGCCGCTTTTGAACTTTGAAATTTCTAGAGATTTTCTGGAAAATTAATGTGGATCAGAAAGTTGGAATTCACCCGAATAATTATATAGCAACAGCTGAAATAGGTGAACTGGTTGAAAATAAACAAACCCCTCTTAAAATCGCACACTTATCAGAATTATATCTGCTTGTACTGGCGTGGGTCTGCGGCCTCTAGCTTGCTGGGGTTGCGGGTTCGAATCCCGCCGGAGCACGGATATCTCTCTCTAGTGAGTGTTATGTGTTGTCCGGTAGAGGTCTCTGCGTCGGGCTGATCACTCATAAAAAGGAGTCCTACCGACTATGGTGTGTCTGAGTGTAATCGTGAAGTTTCGATAATGAGGAGGCCCACTAGAGACTGTTGCGCCATAAAAAAAAGTCTGTTTGCACATATTCTGCTTTCAGTTTGGCGCTGTTTGTACAAACGAGTTTTCTTTTCGCAGTCTGCCCACTGCTACGTGCAGCTGGCGGTTCTAGCGTCACTCCGAGCAGTGATCTGAGAATTAATGCCTAACACTTGGTCAAATAATAGAGAATAGGTTAAGTGGGAAGGTTAGAGTGTGTTTTGATTGGAGAACTTGTTGGAAAGCACGCATGTGGCAGTCTTAGGTGTCGATTGAATTATGATGTGTGATAGCGTAGGAGTAGGTTGCAGTGTGGCCTCATGTGATTATATTAAACATGTCAACGATGTTTGGTTTTTTTATATAAAATAGGCCGTGAATTGGGTGGATCTGCAATTGTTAATTGCTTCAGACGGATTGTCTTTCGCTGGGTCAGTCATTGCAAGTGTTTGGCTAGTTTCTGAGCGATCTAAGACACCACAAGCGCAATTTCTGTCCTTGTTTTGTCCTTCTTTCTCATGAACTCTGTTTATTTTGTATTGCTTCACACAGATGAGTACTTTGTTTAGGTAACTATTTGTTTAGATACGATCTCACAGACTGACATGTCGGTTAATACAGTGGTACCAATATTTGCAGCAGAATGGTTGGTAACTCTGCTTTGTAATCGGGGATTTGAGAGTACAAATCTTGACGTGAGGTTCTTCGTTGTTTTGCTTAGTCTTTTTTTGTGCACCTTTCTGGCCAGTGCCTCAAATTTGGCCACGGCAATTTACTGCAAATGGTTGTTGTATCCTGCGCGGACCCGGTGGGGAACGTGTCTTGAATGTTTTTCCCAGGAGGGACGGAGCTCGGAACTCAGGTTAAGACGGGGAGTCGGGCAGGCCGTACACACTCTCAATAATCCCCAAGTAGAGTGTGCTGGAGTCTTATTGTGCGTAATTAGGGAGTAATTGCAGTTACAACTGAACTGCATTGGTGACAAATCTCGCCAGCGGGGCTCTTCATTACCGTTAACACTCGCTGATCGTCCAGCTTCATTCTCTGTTGCTCAATCACTGTTCGATATACACAGCGGACTGCAACTGGAGCACAAGGCAGCTACTGTTACATGCGTCAATCCACACATTGCTCGCGCGATAAACACCTAGCGCGACCAGTTATAAAGAAAAAGAAATAGAAGGAATTTAAAGATAAGAACAAAAAAAAAATTAACGTATATCAACTACACAACATGGCGTCCAGTTTATTACTCACTGTCATTCGACTGTATACAGTTACAGATACGGACTGAATGCCAGTATAATAAACAAGGTAAGAGTGTACTGATGTTGCAGATACAGTACTAGTTCAGCCTCAGCTCTGTCTTTGGGTCATACTGACTTGTTTAGAAAATCTTTGGCTAATTAAGAACACATTTAAAATAAGAAATTTTCAGATTTTCAGAGCTACGATCATGAAAATTGCCTTCTGGTGTCGTGACGTGGTGTTGTCTGGTAGAAAGCTACTGATGTTTCGGAGAATATTATTGCCTCTTTTATCAGGGTAATGACTATTAAAATATCCCAGTATGGCAATTATTATTATTATTATTATTAGTAGTAGTAGTATTATTTATCACCTTTACGTAGGATATTTACGACTATATGCCGGTCCCAGTGGCCGCGCGGTCTAAGGCGTAGGTCTACGGCCGCTCGCCTGCTGAGATTTTGGGTTTGAATCCCACCGGGGGCATGGATGTCTGTTGTGAGTGTTGTGTGTTGTCAGGTAGAGGTCTCTGCGACGAGCCGATCACTCGTCCAGAGGAGTCCTACCGACTGTGATGCGTCGTTGTGTGTGATCTAGAAACCTCAGGAATGAGGAGGCCCTGGCCGGCGTTGGGCCGCAGCGCCACAGGGGGGAAAAATTGCGACTACATTCTTTACAGGCCTGGAGAGGCCCTTAAGGTCCAGGAGTTTGAAGCTCCCACAATTTCTAGACAACGGGCACATGAATTCGGTTATCAGCCCTAAGCACCGGCTGTCTATACCCTCTAGAAGATACTCTGGTATTCATTGCTTTTAGAGACCGAGTCGACCCCAGCGCTTTACAATCATGTACCTGAAACAAACCATGTTTTTAAGGTGTGCTGTGTTGCAGCTATGCTGCAGTTAAAATTTGTGGTATATGTAATGTTATTTACCGTGTTTCGTGCTTTCCGAAGTGTGTGCCTAGTGCTCAACATGGCTGTTTTTGGAAGTTCCTTGATTTCGTGATTTCCCAGTAAGTTGTTCAGGTATTTTCTGGACGATTTTAAAGCGGTTCTGGCTGTCCCTGTTATTACTGGTAATACTTTTGCTTCTTATTCCACATGTGCTGAAAGCCTATTTTAGGAGCTTTGTATTTATTATTATTATTATTATTATTATTACGAGGGTCGTACCGAAACTCCCAGAACGCTGGGAGAAATGTGTACAAAGAAGTGGCGATTATGTGGAAAAATAAAGAAAGGTCTGTAGATTAAGGCGGTGTATTTGGTTTGTCAATAATAAAGCGTGTTACTTTACAAAAAATTGTTGCTCATGACTTTCGGTACGACCCT
>Ga0123354_10022025_pt1 | contig 10047 bp, 8 predicted proteins | sample TergutLab28metaG_2_FD_97872 | JGI IMG/M metagenome (GOLD analysis project Ga0123354, IMG submission 97872) | Labiotermes labralis P4 segment gut microbial communities from Petit-Saut dam, French Guiana - Lab288 P4 | ecosystem: Host-associated > Arthropoda: Insects > Digestive system > Gut ...
CCCCCCCCCCCCCCAGTGGGCCAGGGCCTCCTCATTCACGATGTTTCTAGATCACACACAACGACGCACCACAGTCGGTAGGATTCTTCTGGACGAGTGATCAGCCTGTCGCAGAGACCTCTACCTGACAACACACAACACACAAGAGACTGACGTCCATGCCCCCGGTGGGATTCGAACCCACAATCCCAGCAAGCGAGCGGCCGCAGACCTACGCATTAGACCGCGCGGCCACTGGGACCGGCTGATAACGCATCTTAGTATGTAAAAAGTAAATGTTTTAAAAAATGAAACATCCACTTTGAACATATTTAAGAACAATATCCGCTGATATGTGACGTCACGGAGAGCACAATGACAACACACATTTTATGTATGCAATGTTCAGTGACGGCATGGAATAAATAATTTTTCAACATATGAGGGTTTCAATTTCAGCTTAAATGCATGGTCTGTACTGACCAAACACTGAATTACTTTTTTATTTTTAATTTGGTTGAAATTTATAAAAAAGAACTTGTTGTATGAGAAAAGTATTCAGACCGTTTTGATATTCCGTCACATGCTGTGTTCACTGTAGTGTTAATATACTTCACCTCTTCCTTTATCCTTCTCAAATATCCAAGTAACCTCACGTATTATTAATTAAATATTTACATTTTTTATTATATCATATTTTCTCACTGAAACTAAACCAACTAGCCCGTATTCTTTCCCACTTTCTTTAATCCTAAAATATACTTACCTTATCCAGAATCTTCTGTTCCTATTAAATAACTGGTAACTAAAAAATCTTGAATAATGGCTGGAAAATATTTGAGTATTTCCATTTAGCAACTTACGACTTGTTCCTATCCATTACAGCTAATGTGCATTACACTAACGTCACCTGTGTCACGGAAGAACCGATGTTGATGGGTTTCACCTTTCTTTCTCTAGAAGAACTGATAACTGAGGTATCATGCGATGAATGCGGTTCGTTAAAAATTCAGCAGATAACTCTCTGTCACACACATTTACACACGAGTGTGTTTTAACAAAGAAGCAACTAATTATCCGAAATAATTAGTGTCAGTTTTCCAGGTTGACAAATGTGTGCGCGTGGAATTGAGAACATGTGTTCACCTACGGGCACATCAAATACGAATGTGTAACATAGAACACTAGTCCGCTATTTGAAAGAAAAATTGTATCAATTACAGGACTATATCATGGCATCTCAAATTGAGTGTCTTAACTCACGATATATCGTGTGCTTAAAGAACTGCAGACATTAGGAGCAATATATCAAGGCGTTAGAAGCCAGTAGAAATTGCTTGTTCTAAAAATAAATACGAAATCCTCTTGGTTTACTTTAGATGCTATCGACACTAAAAAATGGCATGCATAATTAATACCTTGTTAAAATTAATGCGAAATTATTTAAACGATCAGATATATTAAGAAGAATTACATAATTTTCTGGAATGCGTTTTAACTTCTCATGGTTTGTCCCTTGTGAGAATTTTATATAAATGTAAAATTATTTGGCTCTTATTTGCTTTAGATAAGGGTAGGAATTGACGGAAGGGCTGCAGCTTCGCACCATTGCTGTGTCATTGTCGAAGTGTAAAATATTGCATACAAACAAAGCTTTGACAGCTACTATTTTAAGATTTTATCTGCGACCAAAAGCTTTTTATCCAGTTTCAGTTTTGTAGTTGCTATTGACATCAAACGCAATACTAAATGCGCGATTCGCGTGAACTGAAACCGGGCCAGCAAAGTTTCAAAGAGATCGCTGTCAGCCTATTGATATTGCAACAAAACATTTTAGAAATATTAGAAGTATGAGAATTATCTGTAGTCTTGTAAATAAATTTAGTTACACGTTTAACGTAAGTAACATTTTTGAACTATACCCTCTGTTCTGCCATCTTTAAGCCACTCTTAGGTCAAATCGCTGACTCTTAATTCTTTCTAGATAAAAATGATTGGCATAAATATGTAGCCTAATGACAAACACGTGTATTGCGTGGAATTTGATGTAATATTGCAGCAAGAGGATTCGTGGTAAATTATTCAGCATGGTAAATGGGTTACGGTCTGGGGTACCGTGAATGCGTTTACGATTTCAGGAATACAAAAGAGACTTAATCGTGTTGGAAAAGTCCAGAGCTTCTCTGCCCACCTAGCCTTCCGTTCCGTTGGTACTGCGTGAAGCACACCTCTCAGCGTCATTTAGTGTGACGCGGTTGTAAATTACCACAAATCAGAAAAATTAGAAATTATAATTTCTAATCACTAATCAGCTACATTCGAACAAAATTATTTTACAATTTCGTCTAAAAAAGCCTGCAAAATGGTGGGATCCCACAACAACACAAAATGACGCAAAACACGTTAGGTGTTTATCTTATTTTCAGATTTTTTGTAAACAGCGTGATGATGGCAGGCTTCGGCCGGAACTTGTAGCTACTGAATACAACACATTTGTGTAGGAATGAGCCACATAACTCTTCCTAACTGAGGAAGAAAACAGTTTTTCCTCTGCTAAATGAAATTACCAGGGTGGAAATACATTAGCTCAGTAAGGCCTAATTTAATATCCTCCAATTTGTCCCTGTGTCTTTCAAGTTTTCTCTTCCACTGAGACTTCTCAATAAAATTTTCGAATGCATTTCTTTTTTCTTCAATTAGTGTTATATATTGTAAATTTATGGCAAAAATAATATTTTAAAAATACTGGGTATATTTTTACAAAGAGATGTATTTTTATGATTGATTTGTATTACGAAGGTCAAAAATGCAAGTTAGTTTTAATTTTTTTCAAGTGGCGAGGTAAAGAGACAGCAGAATCTCAAATTGGAAGACCCAGGTTTGAGCGATGCAGAGCTAGCGGCCCGGTTAGCAGTGGGGATATTATTCAGTCACTCTTCCGCAAAACAGAAGAGAAAAAGAGGAGGGAATAAACATTGCACTCCGCATCAACTAGTGCCCATACTTTCGACTTATACACCAAACTACCGCCACTAAGAATTCAGGTACAAGGAATATATTTTTAATGCTTATTACAAGTGCTCACATCACGTAACCCTTTTGTATGTTTTCATCTGGTGTTCTGCAGTAATATGTTTGGTTCATGAAATCGAGAAGAATGAGATGGGCGGGGCATGTATAATGAATGGGGGAGAGGAGAGGCGTATACAGGGTTTTAGTGGGGAAACCTGAAAGAAAAGGGAAAACTGGGAGACCCAGGCGTAGATGTGAGGAAAATATTAAGATGGATTTTCAGAAAGTGGGATGGGTGGATCGAGCTGCCTCAGGATAGGGAGAGGTGGTGGGCACTTGTGAATGCGGTAATGAACTTTAGGTTTCCGTAAAATGCGGGAAATTTCTTGACAAGCTGAGAACTGGCGAGTTTCTGAAGAAGGTTTCTGTTCCATGGAGTAAGTAAGGAAGTAAGTAATGCCATAATATTGTTCTGTTTGAGGTTCTCACATCGCACCCGATAAAGAATTTCAGAATGACAGATGCCGCCGAGTGACAACCTAACCTAACCTAACCTAACCTAACCTAACCTAACCTAACCTAACCTAACCTACCCACGTTTCGAAGATTTGTAACCACTTACCAGTTGACATAATACAACATACCGAAAGAGACGAATCCGGCAACACCACTTCGATAGTGCCAAATCTCATATCTGTGACATGACGTTTTTCTCTTGTGACCTAAGTTTGGTCTAGGAATGAGCGGATCTGTACCTCTACTCCCCCCATATGCCGTCATGATGTGGAAAGGGAAAAATCAACTCTTTATTTTTATTATTTAAAACACGACTATTAGGTCTAAATTTGTGAATAGAACACACATCGTACCCGCTGCTAGTTTTACAGCGACTGCAAATTCTGGAATCTAAATAGTAAAAATGATAAATGATGTATAATATATGTTTGTTTTATTGTTTTCGGCGCGACAGCCCCCAGTGAACCAGGACCTCCTCATTCACGAGGTTTCTAGTTCACACACAACGACGTACCACAGTCGGTAGGACTCCTCTGGATGAGTAATCAGCTCGTCGCAGAGACCCGTACCTGAAAATACACAACACTCATAACGACAAACACCCATGCACCCAGTGGGATTCGAGCCCACAATCTCAGCAGGCGAGCGGCCGCAGACCTACGCCTTAGACCGCGCGGCCACTGGGACCGGCAAATGATGTAAAATACGTAATCCTAATTACCACGTAATTGTTATAATGGATAAATGATACGGTGAAAGTTGTACAGTGACACTGGCGGGAGTTTCAAAGGTATGGTTTCTCCGAAACTGCGGTACACATGCTGAGACACAGTGTAACGTTCTATGAGACCAACATCCTCTGCTTTCAGAGCGATTGTCCGCCAAATTTCTGATGTAAAACGAAGCATAGACACGTAAGGGAAAACTGTGTGGGAGAAATGTGTCTTACTTACTGGGAAGGGCAAATTAAATACTGTTCTAACTTCGCCTTTCCTTGATGGATTGAACTATGTTGATATTGCGGCGAGTTACAGGTTGATAATAATGAAGGCGTGTGTTTGTTTCAAATTAACTTCATGATAGAGTGTTTAATTGATTTCCCGCCAAACATCAGGAACAGAGCGGTCGATTATCGCTACGGAGAATCGCTCATGTCAGATCGATCGACGATGCTGCTATCTGCACGTTGCGTGCTGAAAACTGTTTTGTAGCTGTACGTTACCGGCCTTGAAGCGTGAGGCTGTTAAATGAAATATGAACAGAGGTCTCACAGTTATATGAAACCAAACTTTCGAAGAAACTGAAATTTCGTACTTACAGCTGCGAATTACCATTTTTTTTATTATACTGACCTTATTTAAAATAACTTTGTGAGGTAAAGCAGAATGGACATTTACACAACACTCCGATATCGTGTAATATCGTCTGGTAACACCTTTGTGAATATTCATTTGTTGTTACGTAAAATTAATACTCTTTTTTCTCTTTCAATTTTGTGTCAAAGCATAAATTATAGAAAAGTAAATTGCATATTTGGATGTACCTGTTTTGTGTGTGTTTTGTGTGTGTGTTTTGTGTGTGTCTGTGTGTGTGTTGTGTGTGTGGTGTGTGTGTGTATGGTGTGTGTGTGTGTGTGTGGTGTGTGTGTGGTGTGTGTTTTGTGTGTGTGTGTGTGTTGTGTGTTTGTTGTGTGTGTGTGTGTGTGTGTGTGTGTGGTGTGTATGGTGTGTGTTTGTGTGCTGTGTGTGTGTGGTGTGTTTGTTGTGTGTGTTTTGTGTGGTGTGTGTGTGTGGTGTGTGTTTTGTGTGTGTGTGTGTGTGTTGTGTATGTTGTGTGTTTGTGTGTGGTGTGTGTTGTGTGTGTATGTGTGTGTGTTGTGTGTGTTTTGTGCGTGTTGTGTTTGTGTATGTGTGTGGTGTGTGTGTGTGTGTTGTGTGTAAGAAAGAGAGAGAGAGAGAGTGACGGGGAGGAAAGACAGATTTTTTTAAAATTTTTTCGAAAGACGCGGTGAAGCTATACAAGAGAAATGGAAAATATTACGTGTCAAGAAATTTCATAATTTGTTCTTTGCAACAACTGCTTTCATATATTGTCACAAGTCTAAGGACCTCTTTAAAGGGTGATATTACCCTTGACATCTAGACGTACGTGGACAATTCTTATCGTGGTGTGTGAGGCTTTGATCAGTTTAGTTATGCTAGTTTCCAATGGTGAAGTAAACACGTCGTCAAATTTTTCGATTTCTTGAATTTAGACTGGCTAAAAAGCTTTTACCAATATTCTACTCTTTTTTTTTTTGCATGGCGCAACTGCCAGCAGTGGGTCAAAGCCTCCTCATTATCGTGGATTCACGATCATTCTCAGAGACACCACAGTCGTTAGGATTCCTCTGGACGAGTGATCAGTCCGTCACAGGGACCTCTACCTGACAATACACAACATTCACAACAGACAGACATCCCCGGCGGGATTCGAACCCGCAATCCCAGGAAACGAGCGGTCGCAGAGCAACGCCCTAGGCAGCGCGGCCAGTAGGATCGGCCGTATAATAATAACAGGTGAGAACTGCGCTCTTCTGAGCTATTACACAGCGAGGAGTGGCAATTCCTTACCGACGTTTCGGGACAACTTATCATTCCCTCTTGAAGGGTGAACGATAGGTGTTTACAATTGAAGGAGCAGTACGGTAACAGTATGAATATCAGTGTTTTGTTTTAAACGGTTCGTTTAATGTCGTAGGTCTGTAGGCATTTTTTATTTTGTGGGAGAAAAGGGATTGCTCTTAAACTGCTAAACTGAGTTGCAAGACAATGAATGATCTCCAAGCCTGTATAACGCCACTTGCCCTAAGTTTTATGGGAAATAAAGAATTGAAATTAGATCATGAAAATTCTGATACATTGATAGTGGTGTAGCTGGGGATACTTTTTTTTTTGGGAGATATGGCGCTCTCTAAATGGGTAATTAATCTCGACGATAAGGGGCAACGTTCTTTCTTTGCTTGCAATTGTCAGTAGGCTTTAGACGTAACAGCATTTATTTATCAATTTATTTTAAGGCGAGTTCGCAAAATTGCGGAAAGCGACTGTTAGCTTCGTCGTGTCTGTTCGTCTGTCCATCCTTCCGTTCATGCGCATGGAACGACCCTGTTTTCACTAGACGGATTTTCATCAAATTTTATATTTCAGAAGTTTTAGAGAAATTGTCGAGAAAATTCAAGTTTCTTTAAAATCGGACGAGAATAATGAGTACTTTACATGAAGACGTGTGTAATTTTATGACAGTACCTGGTTGAATTCTTCTTAGAATGATAAATGTTCCAGACAAAATTGTAGAGAAAATCAAACACACACATTTTATGTTCAGTAATTTCCTTTTTCGAAAATTTTGACTTTTATGAAATATTGTGGAAAAATATTGTACAGCCGGACAGGTCACAGATGACAATATAACACGACGCATGCGCACTGCATGCTGGATAACTAAAGCTACAAACGCACAGTCAGAATATGTAATAGGTATTGCTGTTTCACTGCAAAAATGTTTGCAAGGACACGTCTCAATATTACGTTATACGTACATAGCCTGTCTTGTTCAAATGCCGGTCCTGTGTTGCCTAAAGAAATTCTGGAGCCAATTGTCCAATGATGTCGTGTCACAACCGAGAAGAATAAAAGTTTCGAACTGAGAATAGCTTACATAGAACAAACTGTTTTAACGTCAGTCACTGTGAACGCGTCTGGACTTGAACACAAAGTGTTTGTGACCAGATATTAATGCCGCCATATTTTGTACACATTGATAAAGGCAGACCGCGATTAATTGCACAAAGTCTCCAGCTTCATGCTCAGGTCAGGTTAGCGAGCCTAGAGTCGATGTAACATTTCGGAAGACTGCGCGAAGTCGTGTGCGCCTAGATCAGTCAGAGCGGTGGAGGGCCCAGTATTGGTCTTCTCACGTGATAAGTGCAGTCATGTGACTGAGGTAGGAGGGAACTAAGGTTTGTGAGACTCGCGCTGAAGGTTGACACCGTAAGAAGTGTGAAAACGAGGGAAATCGGACGATTTTTAAAACATATCTCTATGGCTGCAAAAATAATTTGGTGTATGGCAAGGTGAACAGTTTATCCATCATGAGTGGTAGGCTGGCGTAATACGGCTGTCGCGGTGAAAATTAGAAAACCGGTAATTATTTGTAACATCGTTTTTCACAAATTGAAAAAAATACAATTAGAGAGTTGTTACGTATGTTTTCACAAATTCTTCGAAGTCAAAAGTGTTAAAAAATGTAAACTGTTAAATATTCAAATTAAATCTTGTATTGACACTGAAGTAAATGTCACCCTCGTGAATGATCATTAACACTTTCTTCCCGAATTCATCATCTGATGAACTTAAAAAACCGACACTTCTTGTATTAGTGTTAGATATGTGCCAGGTCATGTAAGGCGCACATTACAAGTTACATGACAAATTTCTTTCGAAGTACTTTTGTTTTCAGCTTTCTTCAGTTTGTGTTTGAAATTTTCTTCTTCTTATACAATTATAAAATATTTTTGTCACTAACGACAGTGAACAGTGCAAAGTATGTTAGTTTTTTGGTTTTAGGTACGAACTTTTAAAGTCCTTCGAAATTTTCTGTAGACATTTTAGTTTTCATTTCCATGGTGTCTGTTTAGCGGGGTTCAAAAAATAGAGTCGACGTCATTTTGTCACGTTTTTTAATAAATAAATAATACTTCTGACATTCTTCTGCAAATGACAAAAATAACAATCACATATACCAAGGTACTGAAAGTGCAGATAAAAAATTCTGTCCCGGTGAACAATCGAAGCAGCCGTATGGTTGCGACTTAGATCATCTTGTGTCACAAAATTTGTGCAGTATTTCGTTAAGTTTCCTTAATGCTTCCTCGATTTCAAACTTACGTCATGTTCTGAATGCTGTATTCTTTCTTCTGGGTAATTCTCTGGCGTCTGAATTTTATATGCTGACGTTTCGGATCACCCTGCCTTTTCTATCTTCATAGGTGGTACTAGCAGGAAGAATTTTCCTAATTTGTTCACTTTTTCTTCCCAGGCTATATCAGAAGATGGTAAATTTACCCTAATTTATTTCGCAATAGGTCCTATATGTTAATCAAAAAGGAAATTGTATCCGACAGTTTTTCAACAGCTTATATCGGATAGTTCCTTTTACAAAAATGTAGGAATGTTATCTTGCACCTTTGTATGTATACTTTGCTGTTATGGGGCACCAGAATATTAACTTTGTGCGTGTGCGCAACGTACTGCGCATTCACAGACAACAAAAACGCATAGGGAGATCGCGATTCCAGTGGTCAATATTATGAAATGTGGAGCTGTGTCACGGAGGTCGACGGCGAGCTTGGTGTTGTCTGTGGTGGGTGGTAACTTGAAGGCGAACCTGCGGTAAATTCTGTCCAAAATCCCAACACTTTTCATCGTCTGCAGCCTGCAACCAATAGAGCTCGATAATAACAAGCAGTCAGAACACTTTTCTTTATAATTACATAACATAAAACAAAAAATGCACATTTCTAAAAGTATAAGCACCCTTCTACCTACAAGACTGCTTATGCTAATACTTGTAAAACACACTACACCATACCTCAATATGCAACCGTCTTCCTGAAGATGAACTCTCGGTTTCGAAATATGTAGAAGACATTTTAAATTAAAAATTAAAATATTTATTTCGGAAATGTGCATTTTAAAGTTTATGTTGTAAAATTATATTACGATGCGCGGTGCAAAACATAAAAACATAAAAATCTCTTTGCACAGTGTGTCATACACACGCACACCAGGTCAGAAAATGCTGCCATAACACTGACAACGTCTGTACGACACGTACAATTGAACAAGACGTGAAATTTTAGCTAAACACTGGTTGTAGCTCCCTGATTATGGTTTCTGCTTGAACCGAAATAAGTTCGAGCGGCTTTTATAAGTTTAATTGGTTTTTAATAATTCAACGATTTTATATTTTTGAGTGCATTAGTTGGACAATAAAGCGTTTGATAAAAAAACTTTTAATGCTGGATGGCTTAATGCAACATGTTTCGGCTTAACAAGGAACCATCTTGAGGGAAATTATTATCTAATTTGCAGAATGCTGTTTCACATCGTCCCGTCATTTGGCTGGAATCCCATCTTTATATAAACTACTAATACAAAATAAGTAGAAAATAGTAGTTTAAGAAATGTGTTGTATCGTGAGATAGTAGGAATTGTGTTGTATACAATATAGGTGAGATAGTGGGAAGTTTTAAAAATACATCTTCAAAATATTTAGCATTAAAATCATATAGGAAAGCTTAATGGAGCTTTACCTTCAAGTGGCAGGACAGTCTTCATTGATTTTTTTTACTTTTGCTGACCTTGCATCTCACTATATTTATCTCAGTAATTAACCAACTTGATGCACAAAATTTTTGTTTCACAATAGGTTTATTTCATGCCTCTCCATGTTTCGAGCACATGTGCTCGAAACATGGAGAGGCATGAAATAAACCTA
>Ga0123354_10022026_pt1 | contig 10047 bp, 5 predicted proteins | sample TergutLab28metaG_2_FD_97872 | JGI IMG/M metagenome (GOLD analysis project Ga0123354, IMG submission 97872) | Labiotermes labralis P4 segment gut microbial communities from Petit-Saut dam, French Guiana - Lab288 P4 | ecosystem: Host-associated > Arthropoda: Insects > Digestive system > Gut ...
AGAAAGAATTAGAAATGTAACTATAAGACAACAAATTGGATTAGAGGAACCAATTATAAAAGAAATTGAACAGAACCAACTTACATGGTACGGCCATGTCCAAAGAATGGCAGAAGGAAGATTACCCACAATAGCATTGAAGTGGATGCCGAAACAAAAGAGAGCACGAGGAAGACCGAAGAAAAACTGGATGGAAGGTATTAGGAAGGCCATGAATGAAAGAAACCTAAATGAAGGCCAGTGGGAAGATAGGAAGCAGTGGAGTCTAGGTGTCGGACAACGTAGAACAACGTTTTGAAACCGACATACACACACACGGTGAAACTTCTTTGGTGGGAGGGGAAATCAGACTTGATGACTGACCTGTTGGAGCAGCCAACGTAGCCGACAGTTCATGATCGCTATGTCCACAAACTTGCCATTATGGGATCAGCGCTGTTTGAACAGGGGGAATGCTGCATTTCCATTTAGAAATATGAAAAAGTGTATGTTTATGACCGAATCATTGCCTGGATGACTTGTTGTCGAAATAGTACGTTATAAAAATTGGTAAGCAGTAAAAAGTTCTTGGCTCTGAATCGCCAGAGACCAGACAACTTCATACAATTAAGTATCCGTGTAACACTGGCAAAATTTCTCTCTCCGTTCAGAGGCAAATATACTACTCCCAGTATTAGGCCTGCAATTCGGATGGCAAATTTACTCTGCTTGGACTCCGAAGACCCTGAAATTGGGGACAACAAGCTCCTCCAAATCGTCTGCGGTAAATATTTACCAATATACACTTCTTCACAGTACTACAGACTTGGGTATGACGTGATATAGCATGATACGTCACAGTGATAACGAGAAACACACATTTTGAGCTTTATTTTTCGAGTAAGTCATGAAGTGGTTCATCACATAATCCATCGACCTTCGGAATTAACTTCTTCCCATTTGTGGCGGGAATTTTCCTTTTGGGTTGAATTTTAGGAAGGAAATACAAAATAAAATTGTCTGAAATGACCACAGCATACTTGCCGTTTTTTTACAGGTAATTTTAGGTCAGTGTTGGTTTTGGCCTACATTTTTTCCCCCCCGCAACAGAGAAACTTAAAGATGGTTTCCATTTAATTCACTTTCAGTTTCATGGAGCTTTTAAACATGACTGTGCTTGAAATTCTTTACATGTGATGTGGGCATGATTTTGAATATCGTCTGGCCTGAATGCTACTCACGTTACATTTCGTAAGTATGAACGTCTTTTCTCCGTCTGTGTGAATGTCATGACATTATTGTGTGTGTTGCGGCTTGCTGCTGGAAACAACCTTGGAGATAGGCATACATAGTACAGTCATAATTTAACAACGCCTGACACACACGATGCAAAAACAGTGTCACTTGGTAAATTCCACTTGAACAAAGAGCGTGTTTTCAAGTGAATATACTGATTTGTATTTTCGGTATCTAAATGAGTCTACAGTACATATAAATACTGTATAACTCTGTGTATCGACACAAGTTTTTGTACCAGGCAGTTATTGGACTGTACCTGTCTGTTTGGATATATCCCGAGATTCGTGGTAGCAAAAACACCGAAATCACGTCCCTCCCACCCTTAAGTCGTTGTTAAATCTAAGAATGAATATTTTCCAGTAGTTTTCTCTGCGTGTAGCGTTCATTTATGCATATATTTGCATATTTATTATCACTTTAGTTTTGACGAAGAGTTTTTTTAAGATTATATAAGTGGCTTAAATTAAGGAGACCGGAATTTTACACATATTGGTTTTAGGCGCGTTCGCAAAATTTCGGAAAACGATGTTAGCTTTGTCATGTCTCTCTGCGTGAAGAAACTGGGCTCCCACGGGACAGATTTTCATGAAATTTGGTATTTGAATGTTTTTCGGAAATCTGTCTAGAAAATACCACATCACGCAGTGACGGGCTTAATAGAGACATTTATCAGTATTTAATGTTGACTTAATGGTGACAGCCCAACGATATGAAATGTAATGTTCTTAAATGTTATGTGACGACACTGTCCTTTGCTAAGTTGTACAGCGTCGATGGCTTATGAACGAGCATGAAGCGTTGATGTACTGATGCTGACGGGGTAAAACCGACGCACTGAGAGAAACATATCGTGGTGTCACTTTTCGACCACACACCCAGCATGGAGTGGCCTAGGATTGAATCCGGGCCGGCACCTAACCGCTTGAGCCGTGGCACGGCCAGACTGTTACGCAAACATTTTGCCTTCGTGGATTTATTGGAAGAGCCCGAGGGTGATGGTTAATGTGATTCTTGATCACCAGCTGTAATTGGGTTTTACACTCTTTTTCGTGCCACGTGGCTTTCGTTTACCAGTCACTAATTTTTTTTTTTTTTGTATTTGCAATATCAGTATGACTGCCTCGTTTCGATCACGTTAGACTCTCTCAAAGTAAGAGTAAATTAAACTAAATGAAATTTAATTATTATTTTATTCCATTGCACACTGTGGAGTGATATGCGGGAGTGGAAGCATAACTCCACTCATTCTTAACCTCGGAAGGAAATGCGGGTGAGCGGTAAGCTTCACACCTCGGCCGATTTATCACCTTGGAACTATCCCTCGGTATCCATTTAGCAGAAGGCTGGGTGAGCCCCAGAGCCTGAGCGCTTTTGAGAAAAAAATGCCTTACCCCGCTCCGAATTGAACAAGTTTCTCGGAGTTCCAGCATGCATCTCAGTCACCCACCGTACTGACTGAGCTATCCTGACTTCCTGTTGGACTGTCAGCCTATCCTGAATTCTGCGGGTTTCCAATTATGAATTATGTTTGTATGTGCCCTTGTTAAAACAGTGAGACTACGAATTAGTTGGACAGGGTTCGATACATGGTAATGCCAGGAAATTTGCCTTTGTCGCCTCATGCAACCCATCTCGAAGGCTTACCATCTTCCTGTCTAATATATCAAGGGGACTTATTTTCTGGACGTAAAGCGGCTTGGGCATGAAGCTGTCCATTTCTCTCCGTGTAGCACAAATATTACTAAGGACGCATGTACTTTGCCTTGGGTGTTGTGGACATAGTATATTGGAACGAGGAAATTTAAATGTTCCTATTTTACCATGCAAATCTTGCTGTTTTATAAGAACAAACCAAACTGTAGATCGTACTAAATTGAAAAACTAAGCAAAAATAGGCTTTGGTTGTTACTTGACTTTTCTTTCGTTTAGTACTGCTGTCCAAACTACTGTGGTTATGAGTATCAAATGAATACGTGGCTGAATGACTTCCGACGAGTGTGGGATTTGGTTGTCGTTACGTGTGTTTAACTACAAGGACGTATTGTATCTGACAAAGCGTATTACTGCTTCGCCAGGCAGAACAGAGCTCGTCTCTGTTCCAGTGTGCGGTCACTCGGTGTCCACGCACCTTGGTTTAATTTATTACAGTTATATTCGGTTTTTACTCACAATATTTAAGGAGGGTGCTGAAAATAGTTTCCTTTATATAAAACAATACGTTCTTGCGAGTTTTGAGGTTTTTGCTGCGGTGTAGGTTTTTGAAGCGATGTGGCTGAAGATCCCTTTCTTCAGGGATATGACGCTGCATCAGTTGGTAACTGCAAACCCTACCCTTTGTTGCGAAGCAGTGTAGCGCCCTTATCTTCAAGGGTCGAATAAGAATCAAGTAAATTTCGCCGCCTGAAGACTAGGGCGCTACATTGCCTCGATATGTCTGGATCCAATTACTAAATGACACAGCATGATCTTAGAAGAATGGGATCTTCAAACTCGTTGTTTACTGCCAGACGAAATTTTATAGTATAAGCGAGCCGGCTGTAAGTGACTAGGGACAGCTGTCAGATGAAATAACGTCCCTATACTATCGCTAGAGGTGTCAGGAGAGACTGACGAAAACAGCGAGTCTCCATGTCCTCGGGGTACTCAGTTTGTGAAGGTGTTTTAAATCTGGATTTCTTCCGAGTGCTGTATAACTGCTAACCCACCCGATATTGCTGCTGTGCTGTGTCGTAAATTTGTGCAAATCATTTATTCAGTTGTTTGTAACAATTGTTGCCTGGCCCAGTTAGAACGAGGGCTACAAGAAAGGGTCTGTTATTCACGAGTTGAAACTTTCATAATACTAATTCCGCACCACACAGTGCTTGCTACCGTCACGTATTCCAGCGAATAAGATAAACCAAGTCATTCATAATGAAATACACACCCCAAAACAACAAAAGCAACCCAAAAGAAATAGAAATATAAATCTGACAAAACAAATAGACATAAACATAAATCTAAAATAAAAATTATATCATCGGCAACACAGGCCAATATTTTACTTAAACTATTTAGATAAAAAAGTACCAAACCCTTTTAAAACTAACGCCCCCCCCCCCCAAAAAAAACATCAACATCTACCTTCAAAATAATTAATTTCAACTGAAATCAGTGTAAGTATAACAATAAAAATTCACGAACATAGCCTAAAGAACACGAATAAAGACTAAAATAAATAGATCCATGCTGACCGTCATTGCGGACGATGGAAAGGAAATGGGATTCTGTATGCCCTGAAGATGGAGGCAGGAGAAAAGTAAAAGTAAAGGTACACTTTACCCTATAACCTGCCATGAAGGCACAGATGGAGAGTAGTGGTATGGATGTACTCCTTCTTTAACCTCGGCACTTGGTGGGGGTGGGTGGTTAACGCCACACCCCGACCGCTTTACCCCCGGGAATAGGCCTGGTACCCATTTATAGATTGCTGCGTGGGTCCCAAGGCCTGTCTGGACGAGTGCGGAAAATCTCGCCCTACGGAAATTCGATCCCCGAATTGAAGACACCAGTCCCCTTTGAAATGTCGGTACGGCAGCGTATCCAAGACTACTTAAATTTCATGAACTTCTCTGTAAAAGCCTCAAATCTTGCAGTGATACTGCATGTTTGTGTGAATTTGACATTTATGGTATCGAGCTTTTTCGTCCAGCAAATTCTTTTAAAATTTTAACTGTAGGTCAGACCTGAAAATTGTTTGGAGTGATGTATTCGTGAAAACCCAAGCGTATGTAATTTTTGTACGGAGAGTATTGGCCAAGTGGGCTGTATGCTTGGTAAACTATAATGTAACAGATACTCCGTAATTTTGTGTTTTAACTCTTATCATCATAGGGTAATTATTTTATGTGACGACTATTGGTTGCCACTTCCTGTCGGCTCGTATATCATATCCCGTTCAGCTGACCGCCCACACCACGGCACAGTAGTGGTGGGAATTGATGTGCGGTAGTTGACAGATTAAATTAGGCCCAGTGTTGTTTACAAGTCAAGAAATGCAAGTCTACGCGTAACGTAATGCTAATATGGCCACTTCCCTGCGCTTATGTTTCTCGAAACCCTGAAACTGTACTGAACATTTGTGTTTCATTTGTCTGTACGTTTATTGGAAACCCCTTCTGTTCCGTTAAGTATTAGCGATGTAAGCACAAGATGCACACAAAAAGCCGTGTTAGTCAACTTTGTAAGTGGCGGTAATGCTTGTTCGCTTTTAACACAAAATGTTGCGTATCGAACGAACGGAGCTTAGTAAAGCTGTTCAGTGTAGATTTTAAGGACAATTCATTTAGCGGTTACGTATGGACCTTCGAACAGACAAGATAAAGCGGGCTGATGGATATATTTTTGCAGCTGTTCGTTGCACACTCCCCATAAATGGCGGCTTTTTTTATTAATGAAGTAATGTTTGTAGCTGCACGATTGATTTTCAATTAATGGTATTTTTTTGGCCTCCTCATTCACGAGGTTTATAGATCACAAACAACGAAACACCACATTCGGTAGGACTCCTCTAGACGAGTGATTAGCTCGTCGCAGAGACCAGACCCCTAAAGGTACATTTATAGGGTCTAAGTACGTAGGGTTGCAGACGCGCGTAATAAAACCCTAATACAACTAATTGTATCCAGTTTAGTATTATCCTTCCATTACGTAAAGGAAAGGTAGAGCTCTCAGGATATCTAGACAGTCGGCACAAGAAGGTGGCATGGTTGTCAGCTGTCCTCATAGGCCACCTGTACTCCACAGGCTATATTCCTGGTACTCATTAAGTCAATGAAAAATCACAGTGACTTCATCGGGAATGGAACCCGCCATTTCCTGACTTGTAGCTCAGTGCCTCGAAGAACTGCGCCACGGCGTACCGTCATTATCCTGCCATTACGCTCACTGAATTGCACAGACAGTCGGCTGGATCGTAACTCACACCGACGACCCTACCTGCAGGTTTATTATGACGTGCCGGCAGGCATGCACGTTCAGATGTCTGTACTGTATCCAGTGTTAGACATGGCAGTAGCAGCGTCTTGCATCTGTTGATAGATGCGCTTGTTTCCGTATTCCGCAAACTCTCACTTCCAGTACAGTTTTGGCTGTAACGGTTAAGTGTTCGGAGTTCAGTCAAATATCCGGTAGATAAGGGGGTTGCCTTCTGTTTCAGTAGTTTGTCGTCCAACAAATGACTTAGCAAACTTTGCTACTGACTATAGTGGTAAATTGGATAGATTAGGTGAGATTGTAAGAGAACACATTACGAACGAATTTTCTTGCTCAGGAACACCAGTTCTGTTGTGAACGACTCTGGAATCTCGAAGATTTTAATTAATTCAAATAATCTGTGGGGTTCCGTCGATGGGTAAGTTTTCAGAGTACCGCGCGTTCTGTAGAAGTTTTGTCAGTGGTAATTTACACTTCTTGCCACCTTTCCATGTGATATAAAATCGCCACGCCCCCTCTGACCCGCATAAATGCTTTCTTCTGTGTCATAAATGGTTTTGTAAAAACGAGAGCATTTTTTTAAAACAAACACAATGTCCAGCTTTACATGTAATACGCTGTAGGCCTCCATTAGTGGTGAATACCGAAAAAAATCATTAAAGCTTGTATATCAACAGAAACATACTCACAAAATCATTTTGTACAGTGTACAAGGTGGGAAATACGACAGACTTCAGTGGTAGATTGTGATGATAGTACTGAAGACAAGAAGGATAATAGTAGGAATAATGATAATAATGAACAGAAAGCTGCTTTATTCACTTACTTATTCCTGATACAGATAACGGAATTCCCAGTTACTGTTTTGTACGAGCAGCGTCTGTTCACGGAATGATTACTGAATGAGTTCAGAAGGATGCGGAAGGTAGCGGTCGTGGCCTAATCTAAAATATTAGTCCTGCATTCAGGCTAGCCGTTATCCCGTCCGAGTTTTGAGACTTGGATCTCCTGAATACGAGGCATGATTTCGAAATATGGCTGCAGTGTTCCGTACGGGAAGTCAGCAGTATCTCAGTTTGCAGCTGGCAGCAAGGTGTTGAGTGAAAGGATCTGCGTAGATGTGGAGTCGCAATTGATTTTGGTATTAAATTCTTGTCCTCTCCAACCCCCTACCCCTCTTCCCACCCGAAACTCCATAATAGCACGCGAGTTACGGTTTGAGGACTAAACAAACTCAAGTATACATTTGTGCTAAATGAAACTCTTCGTGGGGAGGTTTAAACCTGGCATTCAACTTTGAGTTTCTGCTTTCGATGCGTTTGTGAATGTGTTTGATTGGGATTGACTGCTGGAAAAAGCGCTCGACATTGGTTTATTTGTCATTGCGATATAATGGGTAGCATGTTAGTCCTTCTACGTCGACTGTGCCGACGAAAGAAACTGCCGAGATGAGCCTTTTAGTCTATTTAAAGCAATAACTTCACTAGCCCGATAAACAGCCGTCAATTGCCTAAGGATTACTCTATTCCATGTGCTCAATTACTCAGTTCCTCTTCTGTAAATGGAATTAAAGAGACATGGCACGGCCAACACTTCCATAACGACAAAATTACAAGGCAGCCACAACAGCGGTATGTAGGAGGACGGGGTATGGCTTATATTATGTGGCAGGCCTACAGCCTGCGTCTGACGTAATGTGGTCTACAGAAGGCGTGGTGGCATAATGGTACCGTAAGATTTGGGTGCGGAGGCTAGGGCAATAGTAGTCCGAGCACATGAGGAATAAACCTACATGTCAGCCGTACTGAGATAATATCTGATACCGTGACTCTTAAATAAAATACGTAGTCACCGTCTTGACTCACACGTTAGACCTGTATACATATGTATATACATGCATAAAGCAGCAATTGTTATTGTGTGTTATAGTGTATCGGCGAAAGTGTGTGTATTCAATGTGTGAGAAATTTGTACTTATATTTTTTGACGGTGTTGAAAACACTGCCAAACAGACGTTTATTAAACACAGTGGAGTGTTATCATAATGGCCAGGACAGTAAATGTCCTTGGAACGTCCTCAAGTAGCGCGGCTGTAACTAAGTTGTCTAGTGAGTAAATCGCAACGTAAATAGCACGATATTTACAACACAAGTACTTGTATTATAACGCAAAAGAACAGAATGTTATTTGGAATAGAATAATAATTGGTACCTTGCCACGGGAACTGCATGAAACACAGCTTAATGTAATGTGTGTATAAAGCTGCAGGGAGATGGCGATAAATGCCTTTGGGGCGTAAGTTTTTTTTTATGATGCAACAGTCTTAGGGAGCCAAGGTCTCCTCATTGTCGATGATTCATGGTCACATTCAGTTACACACACCACACTCGGTAGGACTCCTCTGGACGAGTGATCGGCCCGACGCAGGGTCCTGTATCTGACAACACACAACATACACAAGAGACAGACATGCATGCCGTCGGCGGGATTGAAACCGACAATCCCAGCAAACGAGGGGCCGCAGACCCTGGGGCGTAAGTTAAGACGTCAAAAAATTTGTTGTAGGGCAACTATACTTGTAGCTTTCGTAGTTATAAAGAACATGGAACATGGCAAATTCCACATACTGTATACTCACCGTATTTATAAATTTCTTTCCTAAGCAGTTATTTTCCTTTACTCAGACAGGCAAGTGACTTGTTTTTTGCAACACGTCCTATAATATTTCATATTCGTGGTCGTAAAGGCGCTGAAATTTAAGTCGTATAATTATAATTCATACACATTAGCGTGTACGCCTTGTATATCTTCTATACTACTCGTACTTGCAGATGAGGTTCTAGTGTCGACGTATACAACGCAATGTAACTAAGATTATGTTGGTTCACCGACCTTAGAAGGTCAGCATTTGTTTATGTTCCACTAGTCTCTTCGTCGCAGCTTCTTCTGCGTAATTTTACGAGTACTTTTAGACTTCATCATCAGAAATAATATGTAACAATTCCACAAAATAAGTCGTAAAGTGCAACCTTAGTATTTACGTTACAAATTCAGTTTTTTATTGAGCATTATCTAGCTCCATATAGTTCAGATGTAATGTTTGACTTCTAATATACAGAATGATTTAATATAGATCCACTAGTCGAAATAGCAGTCGTTGCAAGCAGTAAGTTTTAAGTTCCCCTTGGAACAGGCCACGAAGGCCCAGAGGGGGAATAGAACTGTAGAACTACTCTTTCTTTAATCTCTGCGCTAGATTGGGGTGGGTGGGCAACGCCACGCCCCGGCCGCTTTACCCCCGGGAAAGACCCGGTACCCATTGGTTAGGAGGCTGTTGCAAGCAGTGGTTGTTTTAAAGAGACAGAAAAATGGGAATACGCATCGAGACCGAAGAACCTCAACGCGTTACGATGAGTAGTGTTCATTGCCAGGTCTCGTGTAACGTTGCCCCGAACAATGTTGTTGCACCGTAACAGAAGTTTGCGTTTTAGCGATTAGATTCGATCAACGTTGCTCTGACTGGAATCACGTTGTTTTTACTGGCAGCTTCCGGCTTCAATCACCAGAATCCGGGGTATTTTACAGGAGTGCTGATAAGTCCTTAGCCGGACTAGTTAGGAAACAAGCTAATGTTTCTGTCAGAATGGCGTGAATTTCCTTCGGCACCTTGCCTCGCAGGGGGGGGGGGGACGTGATGACAGCTCGCGTCTCGATGTTGTTGAAATCGCGCGCGTCCCTGACATGCTTCCGAGCTTGTTTCCTTCCTGGTCGGGCTAAGGACTTATCAGCACCCCG
>Ga0123354_10022027_pt1 | contig 10047 bp, 6 predicted proteins | sample TergutLab28metaG_2_FD_97872 | JGI IMG/M metagenome (GOLD analysis project Ga0123354, IMG submission 97872) | Labiotermes labralis P4 segment gut microbial communities from Petit-Saut dam, French Guiana - Lab288 P4 | ecosystem: Host-associated > Arthropoda: Insects > Digestive system > Gut ...
GGAAGATGACTCAGTAAGAGTCGAAACATGTAGGAGATTAAGATAATAACAATTTTAATGTTTTAATTATTGGATTTTAACATTAATTGATATTGGTGCATTAAGTTGGAATAATAAAAAAAAATACTATATTAATAATATTTATGTCATCTTGTTGCAATAAGTATTACAATTTTTTAAACGATAAAATCATAAAAATCGCCTGTACAAAATTAGCGCACTTACAAAATTTGTCATCTAAGGCACGAGTCAGAATCCAAAGATGGTTACTCTGATTCTCACATGTCATTTTCCATCGCCTTAAAATTATTTTTATGCGTATTATGTTATGAACATTATTCATAGTGTGCAATAGACGTGTGATACAAGTAAGCGTGAACTAGTTCTTTATATTTACAAAAGAATTTAACTTGAGAACTTTGAAAAGCAAAACATTTATGTCCGACCTATGTTTAAATTAATGTATAATGATTTAAAAGCAAGTCGTCTGTTGTCACTTATTTTTCTATAGTAAGGCACAGGTAAATTTCACCCTATAATAGGCCACGAAGTTCCAGATGTGGAGTAGAGATATAGCTCTACTCTTTCTTTAACTTCGGCGCTAGATGCGGTGGGTGGTCAACGCCACGCCCCGGCCGCTTTAGCCAAGGAAAGACTCGGTACCCATAGTATAGGAGGCTGGGTGGGCCCCAGGGCCCGTCTGGACAGGTGCGAAATTTCTCGCCTCCACCAGGATTCGATTCTTGGTTTCAAATAACATTTGAAAATGGGAGTCGATAAATTTACTAAAAAGAACCCACATTATCCTATATCACAAAAATTCTCTCAGCGAGTTTTTAAACTATGATTGGCTCATTTTTACAACTTTGTATTATAAAGTCTGTTAAGACAAAATTCTACATGCACCTAACTTGCTACCTCACTGACAACAGTAAATGTTTGAATATCGCCAAAACCTGTGGCCCACCCAGCATCCTATACAATGTGTACCGGGTATCTTTTCCTTGAGTAAAACGGCCGGAGCATGGCGTTGACCACCCACCACATCTAGCGCCGAAGTTAAAGAAAGAGTAGAGCTATGCCTCTACTCCATCTGGATCTTCGTGGCCTCTTCTAGAGTAAACTTTACCTTTACCCTTACCTTTTATCCCCCAAACGTCCCCGCACCAGCCAAACTTAACTTTATTTCTTGCTCATTTCTTACTCCACTGTCATCTGGTGATTATTTTATCATCATTATAAACACAGTTAGTCGCTGTCACAATAAATGTAAAAGTACACGTGTTCTTATTCAGTATTCTGACGAACATTTTAAATATTTTGCATGTACATTTGCTGATATTAATTTGTAATTGGAAAATTATAATTCTCTAATTTGACGGTTTTATATATATATATATAGTTTGGGATGATTACATAACTATGATGATTATGATCACAATAATAACAATAAGAATAACAATTTATTGTTATTTGTTCACGTCAGCCATCCTCAGGATTCACCATCAGTTTGTCTGACATAACTCTGTCACTAAAGAAAATGATTTCCGGTTTGGCTGTCACCAGTAACAATTTCCAGAACATCTCTGAGGTTCACCACTAATCTCTCATATAAACACTGGAGCGATAAGCTAAACAGTCGTCCTGCCTGTAAGGCCAAGGATAATAATGCATAGAATTTTGAGTCCACTCGTGAATACTCCTTCATGTGGTTTGGCTGGCTGCAGAGGGAACTTTCACTGTAATAACAAAATTGATTCGTACGTACCATACTAAATACATGATGCCATTAAAAGTCATTTTATGAAACATTATTAAAAGGGATTATACAAGCCGTAAACCAATCACAAATAAGCATTTTCTTTTCTTGTCTGAAATTCGATACTCTGTTTCTTGCAATGTTAAACACAGCAGCTTGACGAGGTGGGATGGGGTGGCAGTATCTGCAGCCCGTGACGTTGTTATGAACCCAATGGAACAATACACGCCAGTCGATCTTTCGCATTTCGTCTTGAAAAGGATATTAACAAAATTCCATTAGCGTCGAACTCTGCCAGCAATATTGCTCTGTGAAAATAAAAGTGGCCTATAGCATGAACTAATCTGGAACAAGAAGGGCGACAGGTGAAGCTATGTTTAAAGAAACAGGCCTGAACTTTGAAAAATGCCTTTACGTTTTTTAAGACCTAAAACCAGTCATTAGGCTGGAACCTGTACATGATAATAGCGCTTTCTTCCGGTGTCCTTCACGTTATTATCTTAAGACGGAAAAGCTTCCTGCTAAGGAAACTTTGTGTGCTCTTTTGACAACATGAGGTGATGGACAAAACTCGCGGATTGCCATTATTAGTACACGAATACGGAAAGTTGATTCCACGTACCATTCTTATAATACAACCAACTAGATGCACCAATTCCTCAAATGTATTTTTGGAATAGAACTCTACATATTTCGGACAGCATCTTTGTCCATCATCGGAGTCTAGCACTGTACACACAGCAATAGGTATATGTTATACAGTTTATCCTGATCGACCTTTAAAATCTTATATGATCTGAGTTCAGACCGGCGTGAGCCAGGTTGGTTTCTATCTATAATAATATTTGTATCTTAGTACGAGAGGACCGGGTATTTGGAATAATTTTAAGTTATAGTATGATTTTCATTAATATTATACTATTTTGGCAGATAAGTGCATTGGATTTAGAATCTATTAATGTAAAATTATATTTTACAAGTAGTATATGTTTGATCTATTTGTTGTTGTTTTTTTTTCTTGTTACTTATAATTTTTGTTATGGTTGGTGTGGCGTTTATCACTTTATTGGAGCGTAAGGTTTTAGGTTATATTCACATTCGCAAGGGCCCCAATAATAATGTTACAGGATATCCTGTATAACATATACCTATTGTTGTGTGTACAGTGCTAGACACCTGGTAATGGACAGAGAAACTGTCCGAAACATGTAGAGTTCTATCTCAAAAATAAATTGGAGAAATTAGTGCATCTGGTTGGTTTTATTATAAGAATATATCACGACGCACGGTCCTCTGAATATCAAATTCCACATAACATGTTACCCTTCAGCGAATCTGCACCATCAATCAGTACAAACAAGTGGCCTTATTTTATTATACAACGCATATAACTCAGTAAAGCCGTGCCGCGACCCAGGCACTTGGTCACCGGCCTCTCACCGCAGAAGCTCGAATCAATTCCAGGCCGGTTCACATGTCATTTGTGGTGGACGAAGTGTTACTAGAACAGGTGTTTGTCAAAATACTTCGGTTTTCCCTTGTTGCTATCATTCCACTAATACTCATTTACCTTTCACCGAAGATTTATCGTTTAACCTCAGAATACTTAACAAGAAGTTTACTCATAATTCAGTATGACATTTAATTTCAGTGTTCACTGCGGCGCACTGTCACATCCAATATTAAGTCTGTTAAATCAAATCCCATTTCTGTAAGATCCTTTTTAATCTTATCCTTCCACCGTCTCATTTTTAAATATTACGCGCTTCTATTCATACCTTCCTTTCCTACTACATTTCTCATTCATCTCAACTTTCTTCATTTTATGTTCATAATAAAGGCAGGCGAGGACAAACAAACATGAAATTTTTGGTGATAAAAATAATAATAATTTTATTAAATGCAATTGGGTTATCTCCCGGTGGTAGTGGTTATTTTACATGTATACAAAATATGAAATTGGTTAGTAGTAAATTTAAGTCGGGAGGGCTAAATGAGAAGCATGTAGTGGCAACTTGGAATTTTGGGAACCATCTCTTTTCCATGAATGTTTCTTCTATGTAAGTTTACTTCTTGTACTCATCGTCCATGTTTGGTCTTCAGTATCTATTTTCAGTTACTCATTTTTTGAATTAACAGGTACGATTATTATAAAACTAATCAGAGCTATCAGCCACCAAGTATTTGTCTGCCTTCCGAAATATATCTTGACATTCTTAGGTAATTAAATTTTTTTCCTTCACTTGAATTTACATGACACGGTAAATATTTTTTCTGCAAAATTAAATATTTTGGCATATTTTTTTTAATAATCGCGCCTGTTATAACGTAAAGAGTTATGCAGCCTGCACAGAGCAGCATTATGCCATAATAAGAAAAGATTTAAACCTACAATATTTACAATTATGAAACTGATCTGTCAGTTCAGACACTTAATACCTAGCATAGAGTAGTGTCCTTATTTTTTTGCATTGTAAATAAATTTACTAGTCATTGTCATGAAGAAAGTCTTAGGCAATTTATGGTACGTGTTGGTTAGCTACGAATCCTGAGGTGACACTGTGTGTAATATCTTGGAGTTGTGGTGGCTGTTACCACGCACAACCATTAAGAAATGTATCTCATTGTATTGCCAATCCACGTCTGCTCATTAAACATAAGTGCAGCTGGCCATTGTTTTATCTCTGGAAGCAGCATACTTCAAGACAGGGTCACCTTTTATTGACCAAATTGTGTACCAACTCACATATGCGTTACAGGTCCAACGTATTTCGATATTCAAAAACACAGTCTTCAGAAAGCCCCGTTTAACTCGTCACCGAGTGTTACAATTAATATATCAGTTAGTAAACAAGAAAATGGTGCACATGTTGGTGAATAAAAGGTGATATGAGCACGATGCACGGTATATGCAATGTCCAAGATAGGGATTACGACATAAAACGTTGTTAATAAATTGCTAATTCGTATTTTAGTGCACGTACCGTACATATTCTCTAGTTTATTATCCAGACCAACACAGGCACAACATATATATAACATTATATATATATATAATGTTATGCATTTTTTGCCTGGACAATATACTGCTTACCTCATATATATGAAGTGTTATTTATACTTTAATAATTTACCAAAATTTGAAAGTGTAAAATTAAAATTAGTTAGTACTGTAAATAACACAAATGAAAGTCAATATAACATCCTTCGAGAGACTAAAACGTTAAAACTACAAATATTTTCCTTTTTGATTGCTGGATTGAAACATTTTATTGCGAACACTCGCTTACAAATCAATGCAAATGCATATTCTGAAGGTTTAAAAAACGTAGGGTTACGAAAACACTTATTGGTAAGTTTCGATAGTGTTTTCTCGAAGATTACTGGGATTAGGGTTAAAAATGTTGTTTTAGTTCACAAAGAAGTATAAAAAATAAAATTTTCTTTCGTTTATATGGGTCTTAAGAGATTCTCTATATTTCACTCAGTAACATAAAACAAAAAGGACTCAAATATATGTGTGTCTAAGTTAAAGAAACAAACAGTGTAGAATTTTTAATTAACCAGGAACGTTTGGGTCGAAAAAGTTAGCATGGTGGGTTCCACCCTTCCCAAAGGGGGTGTCATTTTTATCATCAAACTTAATGGCACACAGGCCACTGATAACACCACTGAATATTGCATAAGTAGACAATACGTTTCTTCGAAAAGAAGGGAATATTTAGGCTGAGAAGCAGCTTTACCTCCTGGAAGACCAGATGCCTAAACGACAATTCTGCTTATGTCCGAAAACCTGCAAGTCACGTTTTGTTGTCACGATACTAAAATAATTTGGGTGTGTGCATTAAAGAGTTTCCATATCCATTAATGCTATCGTCCGGTGTGAGAAGCCGTGTAATATGGCAGAAACTCAATATTTCGAAGGATTCTATCGCCTGTACCTTCAGGGCTTAAGAAGATGGAGATAGTATGTTCCTCAAAGCTCTAAGTAATGTATATTAGACTACATGGCAACACATTTCAGAAGACAGTGTTCTTCACATTCATCTTTACGAGTACCTAAAATCTCGAAGTTTCCTCATATTTAACATTCGAAGGCATCTTGTTAAATTCTGACCAATTTTCTCCGTTTTATAAACTGAGAAGTCTGTGAAGTAGACAAGCGTGACAGTGATGTTTATGCCTCTTTAAGAACCCTTGCAGAATCCAGTTTATTTTCCTCAGTCACTTGTTTTAAGGCAATAATCGTGAAACAAATATCTATATATGGTCCCAATGCGCAGCGCCTACTTCTTTTAATTACAGTGTGGTAGCAGTACCGTTAGATGTAATGCCACTAAAACACTGGCCACCCCTGGGTATAATCATAAGTCAGTTCCATCCGCGTGCCATCCTCACAGTCTACGTGCCATCCACTTGTCATCCTCTCAGCCCAAGCTCCATCCACGTGTCATCCTCACAGCCTAATTTCCAGCCATGTGTCATCCTCACAGCCTAAGTTCCAACCACGTGTAATCCTCACAGCGCAAGCTCCATCCAAGTGTCATTCTCACAGCCCAAGCTCCAACCACGTGTCATCCTCACTGCCTAAGTTCCAACCACGTGTCATCCTCACAACCTAAGTTCCAACCACGTGTCATCCACAAAGCCTGTTCATTGGGACCTCCTTTTTATTACCATCTCGTGTCTCTCTAGATCTTCCAAGGTGCGATTTTAGAGATTTTGAGGTTCAACGTCATGATGATTCAGTTTTTATTCATTACAAAGGACGCGATATAGCTTCTAATATAAGTTATATCTTGAACTTGGAGGATGTTCGTTCGAAACGATCGTTTCCACCAGCAAAATTAAAGTTTGTCGTAACTTCACAGTCTGGAGGCTCAATTTCTCAACGAGCACTTACTATCAAAATTCTGCCTGTTATTCTAACTTCCCTTCGTCCTGCTTACTCAGCCAACACGTTTTGGGTCCTTATTTATGCTAGCTGATCTGTCTGTATACTTCACGACGTCCTATCTATACAGCATCATAACAGTAACCGAAATCGCACTTGTAACACTGTCGCCGAACACAAATGAGCTTATGTCAACACTAACAAAACACGAACCTTTAAACACTGTCTTGAGAATATCAGAACACTTATGCCACTCATGATCTGAGCTGTTTCGTGTACTAATGAGGATAATCTTTCCCTCGTCTACCGACTCCAAACATTTTATTGAATAGAAGAACACTTCAGAAACGTACTATAAACAGGAGACTGTGTTTCACTAAACACGAAGTTCACCTGCTGGCTAGATGGCTGAAGATTTGAATCTCCTGCGATTTTAAAGGAGGAAATTAAATATTTTCGTCAGGGTTATCCAGTAGCAGGTCAACGAGGGTTCTATTTTTTATAACGTCAGGGCTTTTATTTAATGCCTGTTTGGTTATATGGAAATCAGATTCTTAAGTAAAGTTCTCGTCACCGCATTCTTCATGCTTTAAGATTTTGTTCTGTTCTGGTAACATTCTGACGGGTAGAATTTAATTCATTTTGAAGAAACAAGTTTGCCGTTTTCCGACTTCAGGATTTTTTAAAAATATTATGGTCATTTATTGCAGCAGTATTTATGTTGTTTTATTAAAAGCTTTTATTCCCACTTATTCTTTACTATCTTCCTCAAATTTTCACTCCGCGACTTTTTGTATTCCTTTTGCTGCGAGGAAAGAAATTTCTGATTCTTCCTTTCTTTGCATTAGATATTTTGTTAAGGTCTGAAATTCGTTCCCTTAATATATACCATATATTCTCGAATGTAATCCGCACCCTTTTTACAGTTTCAGAGGGCTAAAAAATCAGATGTGGATTAGAATCGCGTGCGGATTAGATTCGCGGTCGTGAGCTGGATTTTGGAAAAATGATAGAGCGGCTGTACGTGCCGTAGGAACAATACAATACAATAAATTTTACTTTATTTATTATTTATAATATTATACAATGTTTATAATTTATTATTCATCAGACTCGCCGTCATCACTCATAACTGAATCGTTATCCGTCAGCCAGTCACTATCATCTTTATCTTCACCATCGTCTCCCCATAGAATGTCATCTTCGGATCCGTCCAAAATATTGCTCATGCAACACTTCTTGAAAGATCTGACGATAATGCTCTCCGGGATGGCTTTCCATGCAGCCGACACCAACCGCGCGACTTCTGAAGGCGGTTGAAGAATAGTTGCGGATTAGAACCGCGAGCTAACTTTTTCTTCGTTTAAGAAATCGGCAAAAACTAGTTCGGATTAGATTCGAGAATATACGGTATATATATATATATATATGGTTATTAGCTAAAAGTTGCAGGGCAAAATTTCACCCTAGAACAGGACACGAAGGCCCAGATGGGGAGTAGAGGTATAGCTCTATTCTTTCTTTAACTTCGGCGCTAGATGGGGTGGGTGGTCAACGCCACGCCCCGGCCTCTTTACTCCCTGGAAAGAGACCCGGTACCCATTTTACAGGAGGCTGGGTGGGCCCCCTAGGGCCGGTCTGGACGGGTGAGGGAAATCTCGCCCCAACCGGGATTCGATCCCCGCACTGTCCAGCCCATAGCAAGTCGGTATACCGACTGAGCTGTCGCGGACCGCATAGATGTGTTTATTAGTCTACAGAGTTTTAATGTGTTTTCATATTCTCCCCAGTACTGTAAAATATGCAAATTAAAAAATGATTTTAAAGGACTGTTTAGTTTCATAAAATGCCCAAGTGTTTCTTATAATGTAATGCTACACTCAAAATAAAATATTCAGTAGATTAACATAACATAAACATTTACATTATATAATTAACTCTTTAACGACGAAACATATCTATTTTATATAAGGGCTCGGTGCGTACCGCGCAGGGAACACCCTCTACCTCGGTTACACACAACCAATCTGTTAATGTTGTACAAGCCATAAGCCCATACAGAACACTTCGGTGCAATGTGAGCACCATGTAGAATTTTTTAACAATAAACCTGGTGATACATGGAAAAAGCGCTAAGCTGTAAAAGGTTAATCCACTGAAGCAGAATTGTTAATGTATTTTATCTTTTGGGCGTTACACACTTGCTCGACAATTTTTGGAAAAGTGAATTATTTCAGTAAAGTTTGTGATTTAAAAATTTAAACGAGGTAAAAAAAGATAAAAGGTAAAGTGATCCCGTTACAGGCCCGGTGTGGCCTGGAGGGTGGGTAGAGGTATAGCTCTACTCTTCCATCACCGCGGCACTAGAAGGGGGTGAGTGGTCAGCAGCACGCCCCGGCCGCACTTTACCACCAGAAAAGACCCAGTACCCATTTTACAGGAGGCTGGGTGGGCCCCAGGGCCGGTCTGGACGGGCGGAAAATCTCGTCCCCACCGGAATTCGATCCCGAACCTTCCAGCCCGTAGTCAGTCACTATACCGACTGAGCTACCCGGCCCACGATACAATGAGGTACATTTAACATATGTCAGTACAAACTTTGTCTCAGCTGTTTCCCATAACATAAGCATTCTGAATAGCCTTATTAATGGGTGGGACACATGGGAGGATAATATTATAATTAATTCTGGGAAAATATTGACTGGATTTCTAAACTGGACACATTTGAATAATAATGGAGTATATTGGCGGACTCTTAATAAAAATCTAATAGGCGTGTATATATATATATATATGTAGCGTAATATTTTGACACGGTGACTGTCTATCTGATTCTCAAGAAGGTTATCTGCTCGACTGATTTATGGAAATACGGAATTTAAAAAGCAGAAAGAAATCCTTTGCTTTAAAACTCAATCTTTCCCTGTCTGTGTATAAATCTTACGAAGTTACAAGAAATTCCAATTCCCATTCCGAAACTCCTTCCAGTGACTTCCAATCGTAACCCTAATTGAGAAAGTAAAACACAGCCCCATTCGAAAAAAGAAATAAACAAAATATTTAGAAGTGAGTTCATATCTTAACTTAGCTATGTAGTCTCAATCCATCCATAAACTCTTCTTCGAAATATTTTCTATACAGATAACGAATAAACACACACAACAACATCCCTTATAGACTGTGTACCCTGGCTTCATCTGTTTCCACCACAGTTTCTCCTCTTTCCATTCCCTGTCTCGCCCTTTCCACATAACGATCTGATTTATCGGTATTCATCAAAGCCCTGCGTTGCTAGGCTTCGCATAGCGTATTCACATTAGCATGTCGCCATTCAAAGTTCCTTTAAAATTATCGATGCAAATGAAATGACTCGACTCGAAGTGAGAGAGAGAGA
>Ga0123354_10022032_pt1 | contig 10046 bp, 16 predicted proteins | sample TergutLab28metaG_2_FD_97872 | JGI IMG/M metagenome (GOLD analysis project Ga0123354, IMG submission 97872) | Labiotermes labralis P4 segment gut microbial communities from Petit-Saut dam, French Guiana - Lab288 P4 | ecosystem: Host-associated > Arthropoda: Insects > Digestive system > Gut ...
AAATATTGTGGGTGCAAATTTTAAATATTAAATATTAAATACTAAATATTAAATTGTGGTGGAATTTTGCTGAGGCAAAATGCTTTTTTCTTGACTTTTGGGAAATTTGAAGCTATTATATTATGAGAAGTTAAGGGGGAATAAAAATGGGCGATAATTTAAACGTAATGACGCAAAAGCTGGCGGAGGAGCAACGTGCAGCGGTAAACATTAAGCGTTATTTTTTTGATAAACTGCAGTTTGAGTCTAATTCGGATGACCCAGTTATGAAAGATATAAATTGGAACGCGAAGGTGAGCAGTGATTTTGCGCAAAATGCTTATCCGGAAGATGCAGATTTATTGAAAGCGGTTGTTAATTTGGCGGCGCTGGCGAAGATTAGGCAGGTTAAAACTGTTGTTGCGTTATATGGAGTTGACCCAAGTTACGTTATGAAGGATTTGACCGGAGCTTTTGGGTATACGCCTATTGTGCATAAGATTATGTTTGCTATTAATCATTTAGAAGATGACAACATTCCAAAAGACGAGCCGAAAAATTATATTAACTTAGCAGAAAAGGCGAAGATTGTAAATGATTACGCGCTTAAAAACCGTTCTCACTCTATGCGCGATGAGATAGAGAGGGGCGAGGTTGGGCCGGGGGTGATGGCGCACGTGGTTTCGGCGGTTAGCGCTATGAATAAAGATTTGTTCAGCGAAAATCCTAAGAAGATTAGGGCTGCGATTAGGGAGCTGGAATCGCCTGCGGTTGAATATACGCGGGGCGGTGAGAAACCTTTTATTTCGGAGATTAAGCTTTGGAAGGCTATTGCCGGGGATTATGGTTTGCCTGAAGATAAGAAAAATTTCGATGTGATGATTGTTAGTAATGTGGCGAGGGCGAAAGAGAAATTAAGTTTGCTTGAGAAGGGTAAGGGTTTTGGAGATATTGGGACGAAATAATTATTTGTTTGGGAATTATTTAAAATATTAAGGAGTGTATTTTATGGAACAGTTAGAAAAATGCAAAGAGCTAGAGCAAAATTTACGTGATGAAGGAGCCAAAGCTTGCCGCTCTGCCATAGAGAAAATAGAAAAGCAGTATGAAGCTAAACTAGATATAGGGGAAACGGTGAAAGTTACCACTTTAACCAAAAGAGGGGATACTTTAATAATAGAATTTTCTCATCCTTTGAATCTTGACGAAGAGAGTAAATATGTTATGCAAATTAAGAGGAAGGATGATATGGACAATTTGCATCTAATACATGAATTCGGTGCACTTTCAGGAACTATTCGCGTGCGAGGGATAACTATTGGTGTAAATACACTTAATGGCGCTAAAAAACCTGAGCTTTTTATGAAAGGGAATAAGGAACAAGAGTTATCTAAGGCGATTGAAGAAATGAATGGATATATTAAAGATATTAATGATGGGTTGGATTTTGCAAACCCTAAGACCACAATAGAGAATTTGGTTAGCCAAAAATTTGGAGTGGCTTCTCATATCGCGACTAGATTGGATGATATTTTTAAATAGAATTTATACATAAAAGCAGCTTGAAAATGAGCTGTTTTTTAATTTTCATAAAAAGCTTGACAAAGGTATGAGAAATAAATATACTTTTATAGTGTTGCGCTGGAAAATGTGAACGCACGAGGGCGTTGAAAAATGTGACGCACTACTCAAAAAGAGTGAATACGAGCGCCCGTAGCTCAGCTGGATAGAGTGTTTGGCTACGAACCAAAAGGTCGGGGGTTCGAATCCCTCCGGGCGTGCCAAAATTTGCGAAGCAAATTTTAGAATAATCATTTATAATTCATCATTCAATGTTTTAATTAGTGAAGATGTGTACTTAATGAAGAATGAAAAATATTATTTTGAAATGTTTAGTTTAAGTTGGAAATAAAATTTTCAACCAATGAACGGAGAGTGTATATAATATGAAAGCAATATTAGGGCAGAAGGTTGGGATGACGCAGTTTATAACTGAGCATGGGAAGGTTGTTCCTGTGACGGTTGTGTGGGCGGCGCCGAACGTGGTTGTGCAGAAGAAGGTGGCCGGTGTTGACGGATATGATGCTGTGCAGATTGGGTATGGAGATATTAAAGAAAAGAAAGTGACGAAGCCGCTTAAAGGGCACTTTGCTAAGGCGAAAGTGGCGAATAAGAAGTTTCTTCGTGAGTTTGGTCTCGATGCGCTGTTGGAGATTGGCTCTGAGATAAAGGTTGATAGCTTTACAGCCGGAGATATGGTTGACGTTAGCGGGACCAGCAAGGGAAAAGGATTTTCCGGAACGATTAAGAAGGGGCAATCTAGAGGGCCGGAGACACATGGTTCTAAGTCGCACAGAGTTGTCGGTTCAATGGGTTCGTGTTCTGATCCGTCGAGAGTGTTTAAGGGCAAGACGATGCCGGGGCAGCTTGGGAATGCGCGAGTTACAATTCAGAATTTGGAAATTATGAAAGTTGATAGCGAGAATAATTTGATAGTGATAAAGGGAGCGATACCGGGGCCGAATAAGGGATTGGTAGAAGTGAAGACTAGCGTTAAAGCAAGCTAGGAATTTTACTACGGTGTCCCGCACGCTATGGAGGTCCCCGCTTTCGCGGGGATGACGGGGTAGAAAGCATTAAATAGGAGAGAGTTATGGCAAAAGTGAAAATGGTGAATATGGCCGGGGAAGCGGTTAAAGATATTACGCTTAGTGACAGTATTTTTGGAATTGAGATAACTGATGGGGCTAAGGCGGCCATGCATACAATGGTTGTGAATTATTTGGCGAACAGGCGGCAAGGCACGCAGAGCACGCTTACCAGAACTGAGGTTAAGGGAAGCACGCGCAAGATTTGGAGACAAAAGGGAACTGGGCGCGCGCGTCACGGGCACAGATACGCTCCGCAGTTTGTAGGCGGCGGCGTTGCATTTGCTCCGAAGCCACGTTCTTATAGGTTTAGTGTTAATAAAAAGCTTCGCAGATTGGCAATGAAAGCGGCGTTTACTACTAAAGCGCTTGATAAGAAGCTGATTGTGGTTGATAGCTTTAATATAGAAGAGATTAAAACTAAGACGATGGTGGCTGCGCTAATAGCAATTAAGGCTGAGGGGAAGACATTAATACTTACGGCTGAGAAGAATGAAAATATGGTGAAAAGTGCGCGCAACATTGAAGGAGTGAAGACGGCGATTGTTACAAGTGTGAATGTTTATGATATTTTGAAATATGATAATTTGGTGCTTACGGAAGATGCGGTTAAAAAAATTGAGGAGGTGTATGCGTAATGGTTACAAGCCCATACGATATTATAATTAAGCCTCTTGTTACGGAAAAATCGGTTGACATGGCGGATAGACGCAAATATTTTTTCAGAGTGCCGAATGACGCTAAGAAAATTCAGATAAAACAGGCGGTTGAGGCGATTTTCAAGGGGACTAAGGTTGAGAAGGTTAATACGATGAGGATGAGCGGAAAACTGAAGAAGAGGGGCAGGACGAGCGGGAGAACGGCGAGCTGGAAGAAAGCGATAGTGACTTTAACTGCTGATTCTAAGGCGATAGAAGTGTTCGAGAGCTAACAACGAACAGTGAACAACTGTGGATAATTTGCTCCGCAAATTTGATTTTATAAATTCAAAAGAAATTCGTTAGGATTTCTACGATAGTTATTCACTGTTAGTTGTTAGTTATTAGCTGTTTTGCGACTGAAGGGAGCAAAAAAAGAATGGCATTGAAAATGATGAAGCCGACGACGGCTTCCAATAGAAGCAAATCATATTTGAATTATGGCGAAACGCTTACGAAGGGCGCCAAGCCGGAGAAGAAGCTGCTTATTACGCTTAAGAAAAAGGCCGGACGCAATTCATATGGGAAGATTACCGTTCGTCATCAAGGCGGAGGGAATAAACAGAAGATAAGGATAATTGATTGGAAGAGGCAGAAGGATGGAATTGTGGCAACTGTTGATTCCATTCAATATGACCCAAATAGAACTGCGAATATTGCGCTGATTGTTTATGAAGATGGAGTGAAAGCTTACATTTTGGCACCGGAAGGGCTAGCGGTTGGCGGAGAAGTGATATCCGGCGAAAAAGCTGATATATTCCCTGGAAATGCACTACTTATGAAAGACATTCCTGTGGGAACTATGATACATGCGATTGAAGTTTATCCCGGAAAGGGAGCGCAGTTGGTTAGAAGTGCCGGGAACGGTGCGCAGCTGATGGCGAAAGAGGGCGAATATGCGCAGGTGCGTTTGCCTTCAGGAGAAGTTAGGCTGATTAGGCTGGATTGTAAGGCGACTATTGGAGTGGTGGGAAATGCTGAGCATCAGAATGTGTCGATTGGTAAGGCGGGCAGAAAGCGCCACATGGGCTGGAGGCCGCAGGTTCGCGGATCGGTTATGAACCCTGTTGACCACCCGCATGGCGGCGGTGAAGGAAAGAGCCCTGTTGGAAGAAGCGAGCCTGTGACGCCTTGGGGCAAGCCGGCGCTGGGGCTGAAGACGAGGAAGGCGAAACATAGGACTAATAAGTTTATAGTGAAGAGAAGGAATAAGAAATAGCTTTAGTGAACAGCTAACAGTGAATAGTGAACAACTATGGATAATTGCTTACGCAATTTATGATTTTTAAAAAATAAAAGAAATTCGCAAGAATTTCTACGATAGTTGTTCACTGTTCACTGTTAGTTGTTAGTTATTCGATTTAAGGAGAAAAAATTGAGTAGATCTTTAAAAAAAGGGCCATATTGCAGCGAGAAGCTTATGAAGAAGGTTAAGGAGCAAGAGGGAAATAGCAAAAAGGCAGTTATAAAGACGTGGTCAAGGCGGTCGACGATATTCCCTGAATTTGTGGGATTTACGTTTGCCGTGCATGATGGGAGAAAGCATGTGCCGGTTTATGTGACGGAAGATATGGTGGGGCATAAACTAGGAGAGTTCGCTCCTACTAGGACATACCGTGGTCATGCCTCCGGCAAGACCGGGAAGCGCGCTTAGTATTTTCGCGAAATTTCAATTTTTAATTTCGAAATTCACTCCTTGAATACTTATGTATGCGTCGTCGTGAATTTCTCATTAAAAATCAAAATTTCATCAAAAATGCGTTGCGCATTGTGTACGTGGTTGATTGCATTTGGAACTAAGCAGAAAATTAGAGTAATTATATATGGAGGCGTGCGAAAATGGTAAAGACGGCTGAGGCACATAAGAAATATGTGCGAATATCGCCAAGCAAGGTTAAGATTGTTATTGATTTAATTCGCGGGAAGAGCGCGAGTGAGGCGATTGCTATCCTAAGCAATACTAATAAAAAGGCAAGCGGTTTGGTGCTACCAATGATTAAAGAGGCAATGGCGAATGCTGAGAATAATCACGAGATGGATGCGAATAAACTTTATGTTTACGAGATTTATGCGAATGATGGAGTGACGATGAAGAGGATTCATCCGAGAGCCAAAGGATCAGCGTATCCGATTTTGAAGAGAACTAGCCATATTACGGTTAGATTAGCTGAAAAAGAATAAAATTTTTAGGGGGAGATTGTTATGAATGATTTTCAGAAAGTTATGGAGCCAGAATTAGGGAAGTTATATTGCGATTATGTTTTGAAAAAATTGCAAACGGCTCATGAACTATTGAGAGGTGAAGGAATAGGAAAGCCTTATGGATTTATAAGTAAGGGGCTTGGTGGTGGTGAGTATAGGGATGAGTTTTATGAAAGAGATGTACCATATATATCGGCTGAAAAATTTAAAGTTAGATATTATCCTCTTGGAGTTCCACTGAAATTCGAAATAGGAAGCAGTATTATAAATTGGGAATGTAACCAAATCGTTGAGATTGGGGATGGATATGGAAGTATTGGTGTAGTAGACACAAAGATAGGAATAAGGGAAAAAGCGAAGAAACCGCTGACTGATTTAATAGGAACGTTTAATGGAATTATGAAGAAATTTGGAAGAGACGATTTAGCGATTATGATGCTTGATGATGTTTTGAAACCGAACATAGGCAATAAAAGAATTGCAAGGACAATAAGTGAAATGGGCAAGAAAGATGACAGAGAAATAGTATTATAGTTAAGGAGTAAATAATGGGACAGAAGGTTCATCCACATGGGCTTAGGGTGGAGTAACAAAGAAGTAAGGATAAAATGATGGTAACAAAAGAAATATCAGAGATAAGAGATATTATTGTAAAATCGATACCGATTGAGAAGCTTTACCTTTTTGGCTCGTTCGCTTATGGCACACCGAATGAGGATAGTGATTATGATTTTTACGCAGTTATACCTAATAATTCAGTAAGGCCAATAGATGTAATGGGAGAGATTTATTTTGCAATAGGTAGAATAAAGAGGCGTCCGGTTGATATTTTAGCAGGAACATGCGAGATTTTTGAAAGACGTTCTAAGCAAAATACTTTGGAGAGAGTAATAGCAACTAAAGGGGTGGTTTTGTATGACAGCGGAAAATGATGTGAGCGAGTGGCTTCGTTTAGCCGAAATGATATTGATAAATTGAAGGGGAGAGTGTATTCGATTTTGAAGAGGACTAGTCATATAACTGTAAAACTAGCTGAGAAAGAAAGTTAATTTTTAAGGGGGAATATATATGAAAAGTTTAAGTTTTAATACACCTTTTGGCGAGGAAGTTGCGGAATTAAGTATTTATAATACTTATGATGAGATGACGGGAACATTTCACGGAACAAATATAAAGTTTTTTACGATGGATAAAGCTGAAACTATTGATGGAAATAGGTATAATTCACTTATTGGACAACTAAAAGTGTGTGGAATTTTGAGAGCAAGCAGAGAACAAGCATACCATTTTTCAACGGATGAGACATTAAATAGCGAGCTAAAAGAGAATCAAGGGCTAAAAGATTTTAAAAAATCGCAGTATGTTTATGCATTTGATGGAATGCATGTTATAATGCCAGAAGGCATAATGCGTAATTATGAGGAAGCAAAGCAAAAAGTGGTTAAAGATGCTAAGAAGTTTTTGAAAGAAGCGTTTATAGTTATTGATAGATTTAACAAGAACACTGAATGGCAAGATTTGAATCCAGAGATTATGTTTGACTTCCGGAGTGTTGTTAGCGGAAGAAAAGGCAGACATTTTATTGGTGGCGAACAAGAGAAGTCTAAAGAAATAAAATGATATGCAGTAAAATTCAAGTTGGGAGTAAATTTATGGGACAGAAGGTTCATCCACACGGGCTTAGGGTGGGAGTAATTAAGAATTGGGATTCAAGGTGGTTTGCCGACAAGAAGGAATTTGGCGACGCTATTGTTGAGGACTATAAAATTAGGGAGTTTTTGAAGAAAGAACTTTTTGCTGCCGCTATTTCTAAGATTGAGATTGAGAAAAAGGCGAACAAGGTGGCTGTGTATATTCATACCGCGAAGCCCGGGATTATTATTGGGCGCGGCGGAAATGATATTGATAAATTGAAAGGGAGAGTTAGCAAGCTAATCGGCAAAGAGGTGCATATCAATATTGTTGAGGTGAAGAACCCGGATATTGATGCGCAGCTGGTGGCTGAGAACATTGCGGCGCAATTAGTTAGACGTATTTCGTTTAGGCGCGCGATGAAGCAAGTTATGGGGCGCGCGATGAAGTCGGGGGCTAAGGGGATTAAGACGAGTTGTTCCGGGAGGCTTGGAGGAGCGGAAATCGCGAGAACTGAGCATTATCATGAGGGGACGATTCCACTACAAACGCTTAGGGCTGACATTGATTATGGATTTGCTGAAGCGGATACAACTTATGGGAAAATTGGATGCAAGGTTTGGATATATAAAGGCGAAGTGCTAAATGAAAACAAGAGAAAGAAGCCAGTGGAGAGTGCGCCAGCGAAAGAAGCGACGGATGTGATTGAGACGGCGGCCGGGGTATCGGAGAAGACACAAACCGATTTATTGAAGAAAGCTAAAGCGGCACTTAAAAAGAAGAAAGAAGAAGAGTAGCTAAATATTAAATAATAAATATTAAATATTAAATAAGGTAGAATTTCTAACGAAATTCAAAATTTTATATTTAGTATATAATATTAATATTTATAAAGTCGCTGGATTGCTTCGCCCAACACTTAGCATAGAAAAGGTGTCTTGAATGACAAATAGCAATGAAATGGTTAGTGATTTTGTAATTCATTGTTTCCTTCACTAAGTGTTGGGCTCGCAATGACGGTGTGTGATAGAAGGGTTGGATATAAATGTTGTTACCTAAGAGAACTAAATATAGAAAGCAGATGCGCGGGAGAATGAAGGGCGTGGCGACGCGCGGGAATAAGGTTAGTTATGGTGAATATGGCTTGCAGGCTTTGGAGCCACATTGGATAACTGCGAATCAGATTGAGGCGGCGCGTATTGCAATGACTAGATATATTAAGCGCGGCGGGCAAGTTTGGATTAAAATTTTCCCCGATAAGCCAGTTTCTAAGAAGCCGGCCGAAGTGCGCATGGGTTCCGGAAAAGGTGCGACGGAGTATTGGGTGGCAACGATTAAGCCCGGTAAGGTTATGTTTGAGATTGCGGGAGTGCCTGAGGAGGCAGCGCGTGAGGCTATGAGGCTTGCGGCTAACAAATTGCCCGTGAAATGTAAGTTTGTAACTGCTTAGTCTTTTTGCGAAATTTCAATTTTTAATTTCGAAATCCGCTCCTTGAATACTAAATGTATGCGGCGTCGCGAATTTCTCATTAAAAATTAAAATTTCATCAAAAATACGTTGAAGTTATGTATGTTAAAGATTGTAAGTATTTGAATTTTAATGTAGTTATAAGGTGGTTAAGAAATGAAAGCAAAGGAATTTAGGGATTTATCAAATAATGAGATAGAAGCGAAGATTCAAGGTTTTAAAGAGGAACTTTTTAACCTTAGATTTCAGCAGGTTACTAAGCAACTGGAAAACCCTAAAAGGATATCTATGCTAAAAAAAGATATTGCTAAGGCGAAGACGGTTTTGGCACAGAGGGAAATGGAAGAACTAGCCGCAGCATCAGAAGGGGAGTAACCGCTTGGCAATTTTACGAAATTTCAATTTTTCCCTCATTGTTCACCACTACGTCGGAGAAAACTTCACTTGTTCATTTTGAAATAAATATCAAAATTCACTTGTTCCGTTTCTCCTCCTTTTCCCCAAAAGGCTGGCGCCTTTAGGGGACCCTAGAAAGTATGCGGCGTGGCGTCCAATTTCAGTCCAAAATTAAAATTTCATCAAAATTTACCGGCGCGGTTAAAGTAGGAAGGAAATGATAACAAAAATGAAAAATGATGTAGTTAGAAATTTTAGGAAAACACGTATTGGCGTGGTTGTTAGTGATAAGATGGATAAGACTATTGTGGTTGCCGTTAAAGACAGCAAGCAACATCCGCTTTATGGGAAGATTGTGAAAGTGACGGTTAAGTTTAAGGCGCACGATGAGAAGAATGAGGCTAAAATTGGGGATATTGTGGAGATTATGGAGACGAGGCCGCTGAGTAAGGATAAGCGCTGGAGACTGGTGCGCATAGTGGAAGCGGCGAAGTAATTTTGAAATATTAAATAATATATATTAAATATTAAATTATGATAATTTGCTAACGCAAATTAAATTATGAATTTCGTTGGAAATTCTTCCTCATTTAATATTTAGTATTTAATATTTATTATTTAGTTCGATGTAAGGAGAAAGAAATGGTACAACAACAGACGATGCTTAAATGTGCTGATAATACCGGTGCGTTGGAGCTTATGGTTATAAGGGTGCTTGGCGGTTCTTGGAGAAGGAGCGGCAATATTGGCGATGTCGTGGTTGCTTCTGTGAAGAAAGCGCGGCCGGGCGGTATGGTTAAGAAGGGCGACGTTGTTAAGGCGGTTATTGTGCGCAGTGTGCAGGGGGTTAACCGTGATGACGGCTCGTTTTTGAAGTTTGACGAGAATGCTGGAGTTATTGTTAAAGATGATAAGACGCCGAGAGGGACACGTATTTTTGGGCCTGTGGCGAGGGAGCTCAGATACTATGACTTTATGCGCATCATCTCACTTGCGCCGGAGGTTGTCTGAATTTTTTGGAAC
>Ga0123354_10022033_pt1 | contig 10046 bp, 8 predicted proteins | sample TergutLab28metaG_2_FD_97872 | JGI IMG/M metagenome (GOLD analysis project Ga0123354, IMG submission 97872) | Labiotermes labralis P4 segment gut microbial communities from Petit-Saut dam, French Guiana - Lab288 P4 | ecosystem: Host-associated > Arthropoda: Insects > Digestive system > Gut ...
TCCTGGGCCAACCCAATCCAGTCCATATACCCACATCCCACCTCCTGGAGATCCATCCTAATATTATCCACCCATCTACGCCTAGGTCTCCCCAGTGGTCTCTTTCCCTCCCGTTTCCCCAGCAAGACCTCGTACACCCTCCTCTCCTCACACATGCAGCATTATATAGTTTTTAATTTTTTATGTCTTCCATCCCTAAGTGTTATAATATATAAATACAACGTGTCAGTCAATAACACAACAAATTATTGTATATACAATAAAAATAGTACATTGTCAGGGCCCTGACAGTATACTATTTGTATTGTACATAAAATAAATTTTGTGTTATTGACTGACACGTTGTATTTATATGTTATTGGTGTTTATTTCATGCGTTTATGCGAGCATTCTACCGGGCTGAAGGATGTGCATATACAGTATAGTCTTCCTGAAGATGAACTTACTTACTCACTCCGTGGTGCACAGTCCTTCTTGAGAAGTTAACTGGTATGCAGCTAGTCAAGAAATTCCCCGCATTTCACGGAACCCGACGGTTCATTACCGCACTCACAAGCGTCCGCCACCTGTCTCTATCCTGGGCCAGCGCAATCCAGTCCATACACCCACATCCCACCTCCTGGAGATCCATCCTAATATTATCCACCCATCTACGTCTAGGTCTCCCCAGTGAAGATGAACATACGACGTTCGAAACATGCAGAAGACAAGAAGAATGGAATTCAAACATTAATTTTATAAATGCATTCCGTTGATTGACATTACATAATTGTATCACAATACGCGGTATATAACACATAATTTTTTACTATTTACTGAAAGACAAAGCCTGGCATAACATAAATTTAAAAAAAGCTAAATTTAACCCCATAACCTGACATAGTGGAGCAGAGGGAACGGGCAGAACAGAAGTATAAATCTACTCTTTCTTTAACATTGGCGGTAGATGGGGTGGGTGGTCAACACCACGCCCCGTTTCGCTGTACCTCCGGAAACGACACGGTTCCCACTGTGAAGTAACGCTGGTTGGGCCACAGATCCAGTCTGGACGGGCGCCGAAAATTCGCCTCTACCGGCATCCGATTCCCGAACCGCCCAGCCCGTAGCGAGTCGCTATACCGACTGAACTTTCCCGGCCCGCGTAACGTACCACAAGACATGAATATTTCACATCAACAGAGTCACGAATCATGCATGAAATCTCACTTTACCGTTGAAGAGGATGTTACTAACAAAACCGCAAACCCTTACGAATTAAACAAACATCGTACATTCACTGTCAAATAACAGTAAATCCAGTACTCCTGGATATTACAGGGGTTGTGAGGGGTGGAAAATAGAGGAACGGTCTACATACGCCTCAACAATTTCCTGCCGCACCATGGCTCAGGAAGTTAGTCGATGGTCTCTCGCCGGAGAGTCCCCGGAATTAATCCATGTGAGATTTGTGGTTGGAATGGCACTGTGACAGAATTCTCTGTAATTACTTCAGTTTCCTCCTCTCATTTTACTCCCACCAGCATTCCGTATTCACTCATCGACGACACTGTATTGGAGCCGCGATAGCTCAGTCGGTATAACGACACGCTACGGGCTGGGCGGTCTGGAGATCAAATCCCGCTGGGGGACGAGATTTTCCACACCTGGCCAGACCGGCTTTGAGGCCCACCCAGCCTCCTATACAATGGGTATCGGGTCATTACCGGGGGTAAAGCGGCCGGAACGAAGTCCGAGCCCAAATACCACAAAAGTAAATAAAAAATATATAATCACATTGGCATTAAATTAAGTTTTGATAATTTAACCATAAATATCGGGCTTGTAAATCCAAAATAATAAATAACCTTTTAAAACTTCAGAGGAAATGTCAAACACCATTTCATTGATCACCAAAACTAACATTTTAACCCTTGAAACGCCGAGTTAAATCCCACCTTCCATTTGCTGGCATTATTAGGAGCTCACCATATTCTCCACGTTAGCAGGATAAGGGTTAAATAAAATACCCCCTGACATAACAAAATTACTTATATCAATAAGAAAAATAACTAGATTAATATTCACACAAATAAAACACACTATAGCCATAGGACTAATAATATTAATACAAACAACAGTAATATGCCTCATCAGAGGAACAATATACAGTAGATTTGGATTTTCATACATCCTATTCATAATCATAATTAGAGGGATGTTTTTATTATTTATATATATATATATATATATATATATATATATATATAACAAGACTAGCATCAAACGAAATATTCTCACCATCAAATAAACAGTAGATCTCTACTGCCCCTCTGGGCCTTCGTGGCCTGTTCCAGGGTGACCTTTACCTTTACTTTTCCTTTACGACGCTGTATTGGTAAAATAATATTGTCTTTACAAAACATTTAACGTTCTTTGAACGATTTTCTGTGTGTCGCTACGCACTGTTACAAAGATAAATTTGAAAGTTAGAATTTTGTGTTTTGTTGACCGTGCATCCTGGTATGGTCCTTGTAAATAACCAACTTGACGCACAGTTTTTTCATGTATGTTTATTTCTATTCTCTACATGTTTCGGGCAGCCATGTGCCCACCATCAGGAGAATTACTGTATCAGTGCGACACCTGGTTTATGTCACTCTGTGTAGATGACCGTCTTGTATGCAGGAGCATATGCTCCTGCTCCTGCAACTGTGTGTCAAGTTGGTTGATTACAAGGATTGAAAATTCGACTTTAAATAATAGAGTGAAGGAGGTGTGGGAGAGACAATACCTAATTTTAGGAGGAAGTTGTACGTCTTGTTCCTTAAACGACTGTTAATTTGTTAACTCAGAGTCTATTAGCTTTTGATTAAAGACTTAGTCTCATATATATTTAAATTGTTATAGCTACGAAGACATAAAATAGGCGTCCCCAGCTTGTGAAATAGACGGTAGAGTATACATCCTGTTTGTTCATTTAGGACTTACATCACAGCAAACAGTCCGGAATTTAGGTTGAGTTGTGTACAGAGACACTTTACATGTTTTTTTTAAGAATCTTTTTCTTTGGGTCGGAATTTTTTATATTTTGTGTTCGTGTGTGTGAGTGTAATTTCGTGTACCCTATAGGATAGTAGAGCAGGGTATCGGAGGGTTCAGCAAAATTACTTAGCAGTGTCATGTTATAAAAGCCTTTGTCTCCTGAAAGAAAAGTTCCAATATACGAGAGACACATGTTGGAAAGTTCCATTGTACAAGAGAGACATTTGATTAAGTTTGCAGTAAACAACGCAAGACATACTTTCACGGTGAAAAAATAAATATCGAGTCTGTATGAACTGGTGTTAAGTTACATATGTTGTCAGTATAAGCTGTTATATAACTCTGCAGAACAGGGCGCTTCTTCAGAAAATGACGGCAGAAGAGCTAGCCAGTAATTTTCTTAAATTTTCAAAGCCTACCAGTTACTTTACGTGCCACCAGGTTTAAAATGTTACAAATTCTACACGCTGATAACATACGGTTTGTGTGGTCTGAGAACAAATTGCGATTTTTCTCGTATACAGCATTAACAGTTTGGTTTTTATAGCCGAGGTGGAAAGTGTTTACAGCGCGGTACGGACTGGGTCTTTATAACACAGATACGTTCATTCTTTAAAGAGTTAATGGTAAATTTCACAATGTAACAGGCCACGAAGGCCCAGAAAGGGAGAGTCGATGTATAGCTCTACTCTTTCTTTAACCTTCGGGCTAGGCGGGGGTGGGTGTTCAAATCAACGCCCCGGCCGGTCTACCCCCAGGAAAGACCAGGAAACCCTTTTTTTTTAGAAAGTTGGATGGACACCAGTTCCGGTCTACAGGGGTTCGGAAAAATAATTTTCTTATTGTGTATGGAAAAAGTAAAGTGATTGCTTTCTTCACAAAAGTATAGCCATGCGCCGTGTCTTCACCTTGTACACCCCTATAAGTTAATCTATTCATAAAAAAAACTTAGGTTTATTTATCTACCTCCGTCAGTCAAATTTTTCTCCCTTAGTAACCAAAACTAAATTTATTTCTCATTTCGTCATATATGCTACACGTTTCGACAGTTTCATCTTAGCTGGCGCATGGAATGATGCTTGTTTGGCGGTCGATGGGATGGCTTGGATTTTTCTATCTCAGAACAAGGAAAAGTGACAGGGTTACTTTGCGAAAAAGTTAAAGAATCTTCGGTATCTACAAAATGCAAAGAATTCCTTACACTAGCTGAGGGGTTGTTGTTGGCTGCTGAAGAAGCATTCTGCAAAATTATTACGTTTTCTTTGTCTAATTTTGACCACAATTCCCTTTCCTTCGACTCTGTTAGTTCGAAATCTGGTATACTTTTGGTTTTGTACCAAAAATTACGTCACCATTTCGAGGCTTTTTCTGACATTCCGTGATATGCTAGATGGGTTAATTCTTCGCCCAAACCTACAAACGGTTTATCTCTATGTGGAGCCTTTGGCTGCATCCGCAAACTGAACACTCTTGACTGCTGCCTTGACGAAGTTTGTAACTTTCTTTGTAACTTTGTTTGTAGCCTCTTCATTTTTCTTCTTTCAAATTTCCTCCCTTCCAATTTCTAATGGCCGGTCCCAGTGGCCGCGCGGTCTGAGGTGTAGGTCTGCCGCCGCTTGCCTTCTGGGGTAAAGGTAAAAGGTAAAGCGATCCCGTTACAGGTCCGGTGTTGCCCAGAGGGTGGGTAGAGGTATAGCTCTACTCTTCCATGACTTCGGCCCTAGAAGGGTATGAGTGGTCAGCAGCACACCTCGACCGCACTTTACCCCCGGGAAAGACCCGGTACCCATTGTACAGGAGGCTGGGTGGGCCCCAGGGCCGGTCTGGACGGGCGGAAATCTCATCCCCACCGGGATTCGATCCCGGACCGCCCAGCCCGTGGTCAGTCGCTCTACCGACTGAGCTACCGGACCCACACCGCCTTCTGGGGTTGTGGGTTCGAATCCCACCGGGGACATGGATGTTGTGAGTGTTGTGTGTTGTCAGGTAGAGGTCTCTGCGACGAGCTGATCACTCGTCCAGAGGAGTCCTACCGACTGTGAAGTGTCGTTGTTTGTGATCTAGAAACCTCGTGAATGAGAAGGCCCTGGCCCACTGGGGGAGGGGGGCTATCACGCCAAAAATAAACTAGTTATTAATACATATCCTCTCTTTGTACATCCTTTAGAGAACAACATAGTATCATTCTTTTGTTATGATGTCATCAATTGATGTCGGGGAAGACTGACAAGTCATAGATCACGTCCTGTGACGTTCATACTTGCTCTTTATTTCATTAAGAACAAGCTTGATAACAAAAACGAGAACCTGTAGCTGATTTCTGAGGAAGGTTGCAGAAGCCAGCGCTATCAATAAGGAATCATAACCAGCGCTATTAAACGATACAATTTTTTATTCATATCTCAACTCTTTGTTTATGTATTTTTATGTCGTATACTCTCAAAATTTCTTTTGTTTCTGCTTTAATGCCGATAATGCTTTGACGTCAGATTAGGGCAATCCATCAATCACGTGAAAATAGAGCGTCTTGATTGTTTCAGCGCTCCAGAACGTTAGGTAATAAGTGCTTTATCGCATCTTTATTTGATTGCACATAAAACATCAGGAAACTTTGACACTCAGTGATAGTTTCCTTGAAAAGCAGAATAAATAACGCGATTCCATTTTTTTTCTCTTTCGGTCATAATCAGATAAAGGTAATGGAAGAAAGCCGTGTGGAACCGGATGTAGATAAGCTGAGACAGTGTATCGATTACCTTACATTCTAATACGAACTCAATAAGGAAAACGTAAGGGGATGCGTTCCATTAAGTTATATATGTTATGTGTGAGTTTTTTTTGGGCGCTTTAAACCAAATCTGGCTTCTCGTTGTTGAGGTTTTTGTATCACACAAAATTATAAACACAGACACACGCGCACGTACGCGCACACACCGTAGGGCTAATCTGAGCGAATGATCAGCTGATCGCAGAGGCTGCTACCTGCACAACACACAAGGAACACAGGGGATGAATATCCACGCCATCAGAGGGATTCGAACCCGCGATCCCAAAAATCGAGCGGCTACAGAGCTACGCCTTAAACTGTAGGCTACTGGGATAGGCATGTTAGGTTTAAAGTGGAGAGTAATTGTACCAGTAAATTATGGAAAGATGAGATAGACTGAACATGTGGCTTGAGTGGAGATACAGTGAGGTAACGAAATTTGGTGGGACCGTCTGCTGGAAAGAGCAGGCGAATTTGGAATAAAAGGGAGTTATTTGGGTACTCTCAGCGGTGATGGTGAGGGACAGGCAATGGAAGGGTCGTGCTGTAGGAGCAGTGACGAGGGACGTGAGTGTCCTGCTGCCACCGGTGTTAGAGTGAAGATGCTGCAAGATCACTGAGAGCGTCAGCATATGGCCTGTTGAGCTGCTGAACGTATTGTGATCATCTGTGACTTTGGATGATTTGGTGCGCGGTGCGTTGTTACATTGCTGCAAATTGTTTGTGTGTGGGCAGTAGCAAGACTTGTTGCAGAGACTTTGAAAGAGCGACATACGTAAATACATACATATATACGTAAAAAATACATACATAAAAACACAATACCTCCAAACATACATACATACATACATACATACATACACGCATGCATACATACACGCATGTATACATACATAATATATACACAATACATACATACATATATATATATTACATATTCGTATGTATATAATACATACATACATACATAATATATACACAGTGAATTCATACACAATACACACATACAAACATACATACAAAATCCATTCATCCATACAAGCATACATACATATACACACAGATACATACACACACACATACACACATACCTACACAATACATAAAAACATACATAATATATACATACACAATACACACATAATAATACAAACAAAATACATACATAAATAAATACATATATTAATAAATACATACAAATATACAAAATACATACATATACAAATACATACACACACACATACATACATACACACATACATATATACATACATACATACATTAACACATACATACATACATTCATACATACATACATTCATACATACATACATACATAAACACACACATACATATATACATTAACACAAACATACATACATACAAAATACATACATACACACACATACATACATACATATATATATACATACATACGCACATACATATATACGTACATACGCACATACATATATACATACATATATTAACACATATATACATACATATATTCATACATACATACATTCATACATAAATACATACATTAACAAATACATACATACACACATACATACATTCATACATAAATTAACACATACATACATACATTAACACATAGATACATACATACATACATACTGTTTGCTATCTGTCGTTGTTATCTCCTGTTGCTATCTGCTGTTGCTATCTGCTGTTGCAATCTCCTGTTGCTATGTGCCGTTGCTCTCTCCTTTTGCTCTGCTGTTGATATCTACTGTTGCCCTCTGCTGTTGCTATCTGCTGTATCTATCTCCTGTTGCTATCTGCTTTTGCTATCTTTTGTTGCTATCTGCCGTTGATCTCCCCTTTTGCTATCTGCTGTTGCTTTCTGCTGTTGCTCTTTGCCGTTGCTATCTGCTGTTGGTATGTGCTGTTGCTATCTGCCGTTGCTGTCTGCCGTTCCTATCTGCTGTTACTAGCTGCTGTTGCAATCTGCTATTGCTATCTGCTGTATGTATCTCCTGTTGCTATCTGCTGTTGCTATCTGCCGTTGCTCTCTCCTGTTGCTATCTGCTGTTGGTTTCTGCTGTTGCTCTCTGCCGTTGCTGTCTGCCGTTGCTATCTGCTGTTGCTATCTGCTGTTGCTATCTGCTGTATCTATATCCTGTTTCTATCTCCTGTTCCTATCTGCTGTTGCTATCTGCCTTTGCTCTCTCCTGTTGCTATCTGCTGTTGCTGTCTGCCGTTACTATCTGCTGTCGCTATCTTCCTTTGCTATCTGCTGTTGCTATCTGCCGTTGCTATCTGCTCTTGCTATCTGATGTTGCTTTCTGCTGTTGCTAGATGCTGTTGCTATCTGCCGTTGCTACAGTTCACACTACGCTCTCAATTCTTCTATTTTCTTCTCGTAACATAAATTCCAAACCCTTACACTGAAGTACCACTAATGACACTCGATTCATCCCCGCACTGTGCGATCCTAAAAACGGGTGTCGGTTAGACCAAATGTCTGTCAATAGAACGCACAATGGCTGTTGTTACGTGACAGTGTTATGCACTTTGTAATTGCCAATCTGCCCCGAAGCATTAGCTTTACACCGCCACCCCCTACCCCCCCACTCAGGGCTGTGTTCTATGTTTGATGTACCCTGACATGTCCGCAGCAGTGACCACCCTGTTCTTGTGTCACCACCAATTTAGCCCTTCCTCTGATGACGTAATACAGCTAACGTTTTAATGTGCCTCGTAAAAACAACGCCACATTATATCGTGCCGTCTTCACTTGGAATATCAGTGAGTGCTGGTGTTTCGTGTCACAGACAAGGCCCAATTCGAAGAAGTCTTCATGTGCGTGTTGTGTTCACAAGGTCCACTCTAAGCCTTTTGAAACATCTCTCGACTTAATGTCAAAAGCACGCACGACCTTCGTAGTTGCAAACCTTGGAATTTCAGAATAGTTACAGGTAGAGTCCAGTTGAAAAGTGATGGCAACACGGTGACGCATGGGAGGAGAAGTGACGGGGAAACTGGGGAATGGTGTGAGTAGCCAGTACCCTTCACTCTACCTCGGAACATGGTGTATCCAGCATTACTACCACTGATGCGCACACCTCTCCTGCCAGCAGTCGACTGAGCTGACACCCCTGCCGATTTAAATAGACTCGCCCGTTTCGCCGAAAGACGAAGAACGTTTTCTGCGCGTGGGCCATTACGTTTCAACTGGGCTCTACCACGTCCTTCCGAAAAAAAGAAAAAGACAAAATTTTCCTGGTCTACGCCATGAAGGCATGTAGGGGAAATAGAAAACTAGATCCATTCATTCTTAACCTCGCCTGTAGTGGAGGTACGTAATGAAATTCACACACCGAACAGCTGGCCTCCAGTAAAAAACCCTTGTTCTTATTTTGTAGATGAATGTTTGGGCCCCAGAAATGTTCTGGACAGTTGGCAGAAATATCTATTACACCTGTCGGAATTCGAACCCCGGGTAATCCAGCCTGTGGTTTAGTCCCCATGCCGAATAGTTTCCCCAAATCATAACAGTTCCTCGTAACTTATAAAGCTTTGTCTCTATCCAAAAAGAAAATCCTGATTTCGGTTAAACTACATGAATTTTATCCCGACTTAACGAATGTTATAATCAAGGGCAGTTACGTGTTATTAACCGCATCGAAATGTAATACCCTATAACAGGCGGCTAGTGACCGCCCTCTTACCGCGTAGGCGCGGGATCAATCAAAGTCTAGTCCACGTGGGTTTTGTGGTGGACAAAGTGACGCTCTGATGTGTTGTTTGTCCAAGCATGTTAGTTTTCCTCCGTCAATATCATTCTGCCGCTTCTCAATGCTCTTTCGCTGTATCAGAGACTCTTTACAGTACCAGCGATCGACATCATTAATAAACAGAACACAACGTCAGTGTTCAGGAGATGTCGGTTTCGAATTTCGGCTTACTAGCCGACAGTCCTGGGATATTTTGTGTGTTTCGACAGACACTCCAGTGAAACGCCTCGGCATTAACTCCAAACAAATCGTGGCTAATACCATTTTTAATTCATTCTGATATTCCACTCTACTTATCAGGAGATACTAATTTATTATTACTACTGGCTGGACGGTCCGGGATCGAATCCCGGTAGGAACGAGATTTTCCTCCCGTCTAGACCGGCCCTGGGGACCACCCGGACTCCTGTAAAATGGGTACAGGGTCTTTCCCGGAGGTAAAGTGCGGCCGGGGCGTGCTGCTGACCACTCACCCCCTTCTAATGCCGCGGTCA
>Ga0123354_10022035_pt1 | contig 10045 bp, 7 predicted proteins | sample TergutLab28metaG_2_FD_97872 | JGI IMG/M metagenome (GOLD analysis project Ga0123354, IMG submission 97872) | Labiotermes labralis P4 segment gut microbial communities from Petit-Saut dam, French Guiana - Lab288 P4 | ecosystem: Host-associated > Arthropoda: Insects > Digestive system > Gut ...
CCTTCCTGAGGAATGAGTTACCAGGTTTGTTGGAAGACATACCGTTAATGGTAAGGAGCCAAATGTACTTCCAACATGATGGGGCTCCCCCACATTACACTCGGCACGTGAGGGAGTACTTAATTGAATCTTTCCCTAACCGCTGGCTAGGTCGTGGTGGACCCATTGCATGGCCACCGAGGTTGCCAGATCTTACACCTCTTGATTATTATCTCTGGGGCCACATGAAGACATTAGTGTGTGAAACTAAGGTCGATTCATGAGCAGCACTGCGCCGTCGTATTTTTGCAGCGGCAGAACACATACGCAACCATCCTGACAACATTGCGTCTGCTACTCAGTTTCTATTGATGCATGCCAAAAACTGCATAGCAACTGGAGGAGGGCACTTTGAACAGTTACTTTAAAGTAGGTACTGTATTTTAGTACAGGCAAGTAATGGGCTTATACTGAAATCCGCAGTCATTAATGGTAAATCAGTACTTCAAAAGTGCTGGATATTCATGTGCCATGTAAAGTGTTTGGAACCCTACAGACAACTACGACATTAGTGGGAGTGTTTATGTAGATGAAGTGAATGGCTTTATGTCACTCATACGTTAATTACATGTTAAGTACAGATATTAACATTATAGGAACCACAAATTGCTGCCAGTTTTAATATGTATTTAGTAATCACTAAGTGTGTAACAGCTGTCATACTTTCAAACTTCTCTGGCCATTATCTCCGTAACCGTTCAACTTTGGATATAGGTGTTTTGGGTTATATCGGTATACTTTAACATAAGGAACACTCTTCCGAAGTCCTGCACATTCCTCCTGGGACACCCTGTATATATATATATATATATACATTACTCACTCTAATACCTGTAGTTCCTTGATAATCACCCAGAAGGGCCAAAACATGTTCGAGGTTAGTTACAGATAGTTGGGACTTTTCCCTTTCTTAGTTTCAATTTTGTGATTGAATTAGAAATAATGCAGGGACGTGCAATGCTAGATGATAAACACAGTATGTGAATATTAGTCTTGTTAATAGATTTCAGATGCTGGGCTTTGGAATCTGTTCATAATGTTTTCAGATTGCAACAAGAGACAGTCGCCTCTGAGCACAAATCAGAGGTCACTGATATGTTGGCACAGCTGGAATCAGAGAAGAAGAAATCATGTGACATCGATTCAGAGTTACAGAGAGACGAGCAGACTGTCTGTGAGCTGCTAGAGAGAATCCAGGATGTCAGAGGTCTCAATGGTAGTGTGCTGCTGGAGGTATGTGTTAGTAATAACATGGTACCAGCTTGGCAGGAAGAAAGGTGGTATGTCCTCTGAAATACCACCACAGCATGGTAGATCCAGAGGTTACAGATAGTAGAGAGGGCCTCCAGATATGGAGGGAAGCTGTTGATGATACTTCAGCTTGGAGTTAGAGTGGTTGATAGGGTAGCACATGAAGATACTGTTACATGGAATGGAGTAGGTTCCATTAGTGACTCCCATATCTTGATGAAACTCAACATTTACTGTCATGTATGCTGTTAGAAAATTGGCTAAACAAATGAGTTGCAAGTTTTCTTTAGTTTGTTTCAATTTTAGAAAATCTGTCAATAAAAGGGAGTTCCTGATGTCAGGTGCATACGCAAGTTTAAACTGGATCAAGTTGCTCTATGGAGCCAAGAGGTCATCAGTAGGGGACAGTGAATTTGTAATGTAACAAATCAAACACAACACTTTAATCTGAGAAACATTGTCCTTTTAATGGTAAAAGCAGGCATTGCAGAGGATCAGAACTCTGGAAGTAGTCTTCACCACACTGGGAGCATGATGGAAGATTAGACATGATTTGTAATTTTAATTATACCACTTCTTAGGTTGCCAGAGTTTCTGTCTAGTCTTTGATTCCAGCTTCCAGGATGTAGTGACATCATGTACTGAAGTTGTTCTAACATTTTCACATACATGACACTAACCACATTTATGATGAATAACTCAGGAAGATGCAGACCAGTGTATAGGTCTCACTGTGGAAGTAAGGGCATAGTACAGAGTATCATGCTGTCCATTGGTAAGGGTTCATTGCCCAATACTCGAATTATTGTGGGAGTGATGTGCATGGTGATGATATACATCAGGAAACGGCATTCTGATTAAGGAAGTTGGGAGTAAAGAAGTGAGAACTGCTTACCATGTATTTTTTTTTACATCATTGTGCATTTGATTCATCCTCATTCTTATGTATCAGATTTGCAAAACACAGAGCTTGAGTAATGTATTTTGAAACAGTGGGACAATTTCAGCACACATGCTGCTAATTTTGTGACAAAAATGATTTAATCATAATCTTACATATAGTGAGACATTGTTTATACAAATATTTTACTGTTTACTCATATTTATACCATTATTTGAACATTATGTCTGCAAAAACTTGGTACATGACTGCATAAGTTTACTGCAGGTATGTACATATTTTCCAAAAGCCTAGGAGCCACTTCAAAACTCAGGGTGCCTGAGGGGTGACATGAAGCAAGTTTCTTACAGGGGCCCCAGAAAAGTTGTGGTGACCTGTTGCGCAGCATTTGTGTACTTATGGTTAACAGTCTTTGACAGTATTAATAGAAGGTTGTCATATTATGATGCTGTGAATATGCTTGAAAGAGCAAGCCAGCCAAGGTTAGTGCAGTGCAAGTATGAATGTCTTTTTCTTTTATTGTGAGCTACATGCAAGATACTACAATCAGTTGGCTTTTCTTCATAGCAGACTGGCGTTGAGAATATGGTGTATAGTAATGATTAGCACATTCTTAATGGAATGGTACACTAAGAATTCATCCTACAGTAAAATGCTGCCAGAAATTTCACAAAAGTTCCCTGGTGCTGATTGTTCCTAACAAGTCAATTATTTGGAAATTTGTAAAAGTACATCATAGTACAGGATCAGTGCTGGACACAAAGAGCAGAATGTGGGTGGAGTTTATTGAAAAAAGAAAAATTAGATGAATTTGTTTCTTTCTTAGAAAGAAGTTCCAGGCATTCTTTGATGTGTTTAGCTGCACAATCCAGCATGTCTCTTGGATCTGTTTACTTCACAGCCAGACTTCTCATATTGTGTCATATAAGGTTAATGTTGTTCAGACACTCACTACTCCTGATAGTGGCACTAGGATTCATTATGGAGCTGGTTGTTGTGATCCTTCCGTAATGAAGTTGCACCAAGAAGTATTACTTTTCATTGACAAAGCATGGTTGAAATTAAATTGTTAGATGTTTCATAACATGCTTTGAAATGTGCTGATGGATGGAAACAAGGGGATGTCATTTTGAACATCTTCTGTAAATGAAACCTTAAATACATTTTTAGTCTGTGGTAGGAGGAGATTTAAATACTCTTTATAAGGAAATGCAGGATCCCAATTTAAAAAATTACACGTTTTCAGATCGTTTTTAAATTTTAGGGTACATACACAAAGGATAAGAATTTCAAATAAAAATTTACTTCATGTTAATAGTTCAGCCATGTTTGGTAAACTTAAAAGCATTCTTTCATGCAGCAGCATACATCATGATCGTGACAGCAATACAGTGTCATTTTTTCTTTCCCATATTTGGGGAAAATAATGTATTTTACCTAGGATGTAAACTTTGTTTTCAGTGCTGTTGTCCTCTAAAGTGCCTCTCCTGAAGCCATGACATTATTTTTCACTGAATATCAACCTACTATGCCGCAATCACCAACAGTTCCATGTTTATTAAAAACGTTTTCTGCCAAGACAGTCCTGTATTACAGTTGGTTAGTTCTGTTTTCTTGCTGTCTGCTTGATTATTACCATTAAGTTCAGAACTGTTGCATTCAATAATCTCTTGACAATATTCGGCCGGTGTATACACATTTTCGTCTACACGTAAGGCAGGTGAAGTAATTCGGCCGGTGTATACACATTTTCGTCTACGCGTAAGGCAGGTGAAGTAATTGATCCCTGACATACACTTCTGTGGCCCGCATACTTATTATTGTCTCTATCACACACATTTCTTTGTTTCTGCCTTCCTCTGAGAGAGACTATCATTGTTTTGTCAGAAAATGTGTTGAGCCTGGTAACATCCTGTGTGTCCCACCACTTCTACACACACAGGACATGAAGGGTCAAGGTTTGGAGTTGAGGAGGGCCCCTAAACACTGTGACATCATCCAAAGTCACATGTACAGTTTGAAAGACTGAAGCTTCCTTTATCCACAAAGTTACGACAGTGGTTCTTATTTCTAAGTAGAGGTATCACCATGAACCAAACTTCCCACATCTTGTCTGTGGTGAATAAATGGATTCCATTATGTAAAGAAAAAACTTAACATGTGATCACTGGTGCATATTTAGACACTGATGAACACTGTATATCTTATGCTTCACAGTCATACCACTTCAGACACAGTTTTCAGTAATTTTTAAGAAACTACATAGCATTCTTATGGGTCCACCTAAAGTAGTGAACTTCAGCCGTTTGTATTTGCGAAATGTGAAACTGCCCCAAATTATCTCACATTGACATAAAACGAAATGAACCTAGGATCACATGAAGGCTGAGATCTTCATTCACAAAGGCATTTTATTATTTTCAAGCAATCAATAAAATTGTACTTGAAACGAGGGAGAAAATTGGCAGTTGAATGGGTTGGTACCACACATGGAGGCTGATGGTATGTGATAAAGTTCAGGTCCACATCTCATGTACAGGATGACACTGATGGGTTAAGGTAAGAATAATCATTATATTGTCTGGCAATGAGAATAAATACTTGTCGTTTGCTGTTACTGATGGGAAGAAAGGCTTGCAATTTCTTGCTACCATGTAGGGTTTAGTTGGGGAATTTATGCTGTGCTTACACAACATCATATAATGAAAACTTTGTACTGCAGTTCATCAAGTTGTCAGCTAACAAGAGGTAAATGGGATTCAAAATGATATCGCAGGCAGTATTGTTGAAAATATCAGCCCTCTGAGGCGCGAATTTTATCGAAATAATGCGTTAGAATCCAGTTTATACCTCACAGAAACCACTCATAACTCCAATGCAGGGAGCTTATTAATACCATGTGTGTGTGTGTGTGTGTGTGTGTGTGTGTGTACATTGTTGCTGTTTATTCTGAGGATCTTGCACAAGATGTAGCACATGAATATGCATTGTGGGCAGAATACAGAGTTTTTGAATGTTAAAACAGGTGGTAGATTTTTAGGGACTCTAAATTTAAGAATTTGTTGGTGAAGATGTTATTTAAGATACTGCATGTAAGGTTTTTTTCATTCCATTGTAATCTTTCATCACTTTCCGCTTGTTTATGTTGTATATTGCTGACACCAGTCTTACATAATGAACTTACTCACTCCATGGAGCAGAGTCCTTCTTGATAATCTAACAGGTCCTCAGGTAGTCAAGAAATTCCCCACTTTTTTTGGAACCTGAAGTTTCATTATTAGATTCACAAGCGCCCACCATCTGTCCCTGTCCTGAGCCAGATCAATCCAGTCTATGCCCCCATCTCACTTCTTGAAGATGCATTTTAATATCTGTGCCTAGGTCTTCCAAGTGGTCTCTTTTCCTTAGGTTTTCCCACCAAAACCCTGTATGCACGTCCCCACCATATGTGCTACATGCTCCACCCATCTCATTCTTCTTGATTTAGTTCAGAGTGTGGATCATGAAGCTCATTGTGTCGTTCTATTGTAGCATTTCCTAACACATATTTTAATGGCAAATCCATTTTGAGGGAATAAAAATTTAGATTTATTCACTACCCTGTTGCTGCAGTTATAGTGACTTGCTGTGTTTGTGACTAGACAGGTTTTGAATTTTGTAGAATGATTTACTTTGAGTTACCCACTAGTTAAAATGCTCACATCTTGAAACTGTACAGATGCATGGTATTTTTGCTGCAGCATGAAATGTTGAAAGAGGACATTGCCAAAACCAGAAGCAGAACTGCAGAACTGCAGGTTCAAGCAAATGAGGAGACTGAGCATAAACAGAAGACAGAGGAGGAACTGACACGTGTGGAGGCATGTCTACAGGAGTCGCAAAATTTTCTGGGTGAGAGCAACAAGACACATGAGGAGTTCATCTTTGAAGTCACCAAGGAAAAATGTGAGATGGATGAGGAGCTAAAGAATGCTCAACTTGAGCTCCAAAACAGCATTGTCAGCCATGACCGTATGGTTCAGGTGAGAAATCAAGTCTGTTTCTTCTGGCAGTACACATGAGAACTGTGTCCAGGAAATGTATTTTTTTATTGTACAGAGCTTGCTGGTTATAGAGTGGAAATGTCAGTAGCTAAGATTGTAGTGTTGAATGGTAGGATGATTGATGAATACCTAATTGTATACTGTACTGTGAGTTACTATGGGAGACCATGTATTACATGTCAGGATGGGTGGTGCCGTGGCTGAGATTGGAACAGGGCTCCAAGAGTTGATTTGTAACTATATTCAGTATTTTTTAATTTAAATTTAATGACTTATAATAAATTTAATGACTTAAAATATTTCATGCCGATCCCAGTGGCCGAGTGGTCTAAGGCATAGGTCTACGGCCACTCGCCTGCTGGGGTTGTGGGTTCGAATCCCACCGGGGGCATGGGCGTTTGTCTGTTGTGAGTGTTGTGTGTTGTCAAGTAGATGTCTCTGAGACGAGCTGATCACTCACTCATCCAGAAGGAGTCCTACCAACTGTACTGCATCATTGTGTGTGATCTACAAATCTCGCCATACCCAACATTTGTGATTGTGATTAAATAGGAGATATATCACTGGATGTATCTCCTACATCCATTAATAGTGACCGTCAAAACGATTGCTGAATGTCTTCGGACAGATTGCAACGTTCTGGGAGATAAAAAAATATTTCATATAGAGTTTGATGGTTGGATTGAATATTAGAGCACAAATTGTGTATCTTCCTGGATGGTGAGTGTGTTTGGGTGAATTAAGTATACTCTATGAAATTTAAAACAAAATGTGGGTAAATCGCTCAAAGCACCTAAGCTGCAGAATACAGACATATAATGAACTGGCTTTGTTAAATTATAGGTGCCACAGAGCTAGTCATTTTATCGCTGACTTCAGTTACTGATTGCAGGAAACAATGACACTGGTGAATGAGAGCAGACAAAGCTATGCACAGCATATTGAGATGAAGGATGCTGCACTGACAGCCTGTAGGAATGATTTCCACAGTCTCACCCAGCAGGTGGAAGAAGCTTCTGCAGAAAAGGTAGGCATTTGTCTGAGAAGTGGTATGTATTGTTGAGTTTTTATCTGTAGGAATGGGTATTACTGTGGTGATGAACTGAAAGAGGGCAGGTGGCATTCATTGGTGAGATGAAATAGGGATGCAGTATTTTCAGAACTTAATATTCCGTATTTCCGTGCGGATGTCACGTATAAACAAGTAAATGCACCAATATTTAATTCACAACGGTACTGCTACAAGTTGCAGCTACCATCCATGACCATCTTCAGCATGGAACAGTATTCAAAGACATATGCAGCTTTATCTTGTGGCTTGTCGATTGTAAATGGTAAAATATATAAAATGTTAACGTCACTGTACTGTTAATATTAAACTTGTGTTAAATACAATACAAGAAGAACATTGAAAGTTTAAAATGTTGCAACCAAACATATTAAAAGGGTTGATTTTCTTCAGGTTTTAACGGAGTGGAAAATCTGTAAATATTTTGGAGTTAGAATTAAATTGAAAACTTATTGTAAGTTAAGGTTGTGTAAGGATGTGTGTCAACATGGAATTGTTAAATTTTTAAGCACCTTTTATTTTCTTCTTGGTTCCACCACTTACAGCAATACTAATATTATATATTTTTTTTAACTTGTTTAGCTGTTTCTTAGTAAGGTCCTGGTGTTCCATGTGGATACTATTAACATGCCCACCCTTATTTGGTCCATGTGCGTTTATAAACTTCCCATCCAGCTTTATTCCGTAAAGCGCGTGAAGTAATCTAAAAGTGGCGAGGTTACAAGACACAATGAAGATATTGTTCTGCATCTGGCATGTGTGTGGCAAGGAACACCAACCAGTAGCTGTGTTACTTCTGTTATGGCATTTTGGGTCTCAGTTGAATTAATATTGCTGTAATAATTGATAGGAGACCATACAATATATCATCGTTTTTTTGTAGATATACATGTTATTATAGCACAGAATACAGAAGATGCAGAACATGTGACTAAAAAGTTAATGGAGTATTGGAGATGGGATGGTAACGTGAATATTCTTAAACCAGAATGTCTTGGTATAGGAAGTGACATACAAAATATGAAAAGAGAAGATGACATTGAAATTAAAGGCACTACAGCATTTAAATGCTTAGGATCTACTTTAACAAACTCATCAGAATGCACACATGAAGTGTTGAATACAATTGAGCCAGCTAAGAAAGCAACATGAACATAAAATAGCCTATTTGGAGTCAACATTTTTCAATAAATTCAAAGAAATGAATATTTTACATGGGGGCGGAAAGCATTTTAAGCTACGGTTGTGAAGTCTGGACAGTGGATTATGGATTAAACAGAAAACTGTTAAGTATAGACATGGCTTTTTGGAGGAGAGCTGCAAGAAGATCAAAAATACTATAAGTAAGAAGTGAAGTAATTAGAGGAAAAAAAAAATGGGAGCAACACAAATTGTTCTCATAAGAATGGAAAATAACATGTTGAAATGGTTTGTACATGTACAGTGTGTCCCACTCGCTACCGAATCTGGCATTTCTTTAATAATTCTAACACCAATGAAAATATTGCAACGAAATTTGAATAGGAGTACTTTCGTTGTGTGAGAAATGAAGAGGAATGTGTCTGTATTGCGCCTAATTGTTGCGATACGGAACAGTGGTCCGCCAGCCAGCCAGCCTGTTTCCTGCCTGACGTGCCTCTCTGCTGATCTCTCTGTCATTTGGCTGAGGGTGCATGGTTTCACCTGTTGGAATATGTTAATTCTCAAAATTCCCATATTTGGGCAAGTGAAAATCCCAACACAATACATGAAGAACCCCTTCATTCAGAGAAGATTGTTGTTTGGTGTGGGATGTCCCGGTGGCGTGTAATTGGTCCCATCTTCTTTGATGCAAATGTCACAACAGCTGCATATATGGAAATCTTCAACACCTTTGTAAATCAATTGGACGATGAGGAACTCTAAATTGGATATTTCCAGCAGGATGGAGCGACATCCCACACTTCACACACCAGCATGGCCGAAATTCAGTCCTTTTTCAGCGACCGCGTCATTTCGAAGGGACTTTGGCCGCTGCGCTCACCTGATCTGATGCCGCCTGATTATGTCTTATGGAGATATCTGAAAGGGAGAGTTTACCAAAACAAACCACGAACCATAGACGCCTTGAAACCAAACATCACCAAAGAAATTCAGGTAGTGACATCAGACGTACTGGCAAGGACTTTCCAAAATATGGTGCGTCGGGTTCAATCCTGTCTGGACGCAAATGATGGCCACTTGCAGCACATGTTATGATGTTGTCACATTTCTTACACAATGAGGTAAATCTGCTTCAAATTTCGTTGTAATATCCTCGTTAGTGGTAAAATTATTAAAGAAATGCCGGGTTTGGTAGCGAGTGGGACACACTGTATTATGATTGGGAGATAACAGATCACCTAAGTGACTATTAAGCTGGTTGTTGGTAAGAAGAAAAAGAAGAGGAAGACCTGAAAAGAAGTGGGAGAGAAAAGTGGAAGGAATGGTGAAGCAGAAGAGCCTAACACCTGAAGACCCAGTCAACCAGCAAATGTGGTGAAAAGTTACTGAGAACCAGTAGCCGATGATCACTGGAAAAGTGTCAGAGTGGTTTTTGCATTTTAATAGTTTTGGTGTTTGGAAGTGGTTACAATCCTCTATGTGGAAATTACTACTACTGCCACCACCACCACCACCACCGCCACTGCTGCCACCACCACCGCCACCGCCACCGTAGCCGCCGCCACCAACACCACCACCACCACCACCACCACCACCAAC
>Ga0123354_10022036_pt1 | contig 10045 bp, 10 predicted proteins | sample TergutLab28metaG_2_FD_97872 | JGI IMG/M metagenome (GOLD analysis project Ga0123354, IMG submission 97872) | Labiotermes labralis P4 segment gut microbial communities from Petit-Saut dam, French Guiana - Lab288 P4 | ecosystem: Host-associated > Arthropoda: Insects > Digestive system > Gut ...
TATAGAAGAATTTTAGGCCCAGTATATGACAATGAAAAAGAAAATTGGAGGATATTAACCAATAAAGAAATTTATGCAAGTGTTAAAAAACCTACTCTAATAGAGACAATAAGGTTAAATAGATTATGTTGGTTTGGGCATGTACAGAGAAAGGAAGAAAACAGAAATACCAAAATGGTATTACATATGAATTTGGAAACAAGACTGAGAGGTAGACCAAGAAATCGATAGCAAGATGAGGTGAGAGACGACGGAATAGTTGGTGGAGAAGGGTGGCAGGAAAAAGTACATAACAAAGAGGAATGGAAGAAGCTCCTGCAAATGGCAAGGAATCATTGCATTCTGCACATGCCAATGGAATGAATGAATGAATAATGCCAAGTCAGAAATAATCTTAAACATTGAACATAACAGCCAACATATATGAAAGACTACTTCATACATTCTTCTCATTCATCTCTGGCACAGATATGCTACAACTGTAATTAACTTCCTAGAACAGTACTCACCTTCTCTAATCTTCTAGTCAGCCCATTGAAATATTAAAATATTAATTCTGTATTAAGATCCTACCTGTGTACTGTGTGCCAGCTCCAGAACAGTAGCTCTCTTGAAGTAGAAACTTTATCACTTTAATTCCAAAAATGTTGAGGATTCCATTCTTATGGGATATGACAACGCATCATTGGGTTTCGGATGGAACATAGTGCCCCAATCCTCAACAGCCAACAGGTCCTAGAAATGCTTCTAAGACCTACTGACCCTTGAAGCTGGGTGGGGGGATTATGTTCTCTCAAAATGTCCGGATCCAGTTACCCTGATGCAGAACACACCCACACTTTTGTGAAAACCACAAAACTCCTACAGTGTTGATTCAATGTACCCATCACCTAAACCCAGATCTTCATTCTTCTGGTGGAAGCCTGGTATCTAGTACATCAATACTGCATTACAAGAAAATGAGGACAGCAACACCAATAGCATGCCTTGTGCACAGGATAGGACAATCAAACTAATGGTGATGCTTACTGACGATTACGTGCCAGCTTTGCACAGATTTCACGTAAAAATATTCGTAACTCTCTGAGGGTAGCTTCTTCCTTCTCGTACAAAGCTTTTAGTTCTTCTTCAGTCAGTTTTACAGGTTCTGGAGGAGGAGCTAAAGGGAGCTCCTCAAGCTGCTTGGCTGTAAAACCAACAAACATAACCCTTTATTTTAAACGCTTCAGGTAGTTAACATCTGTAGAAAGGAGAGGAGGCAAACATTCACTATGCAAAATTTCAGTTTCTTGAAGTGGTGATGCTGGAGATTTATATATTACTGTGTGGACTGATAAGCAGTTACCAACAATGTGTAGGGGTGTACTGCCTCCATCACCAGGGTCTAGCAGTCCTGTACATAATATAACATCATAAACGATTTGAATCTTCCAAGTACTCAGCAGTTTGTGAAACTATTTAATACAATATAACTGGAAAAAAATGCTTTCACTAAATGGAATTAAGGAAATTCAAAGCGATTAATAGGCGCTATTATCAACAAGAGTTGAGTTTTCCCCTCATATCAACAAAATTCACTCACCATAAAAAGTAAAACAAACAGCAGTACAGGAAAATTTGTAAATAAGAATTTACCTTTTGCTTCTCTTATTGTTCTAAAGTGTAATGAAATTAAAATGGCCCTTCTTTTATGTGTTTAAAATGGGAGGAAATGTTGAAGGTAGTTGCATGATTGTCACATTTTTATATCATTACAACAATCAGACAGGTTACATTCTTGAAAATTCCCACCATAATGTGCGAAGTTATGACCCTAAGGGACAAAGAGGATTAGGGAAACAAACGACACATAAAATGTTATGTCAATAAATTATCAATAAACGGAAGTACCTGTGTTGGTGTTTACTGGAATGCTGTTGGTATTCCTCACTGCAAGTTGTCAGGGTGACTGAACCACCTACATTGCATGGCAAAGGGGAAACAAAGACTTAGTGAAGAAAAAGGTGAACTTCACTTGCTTTGCCTTCTTCTGCACGTCTTTACACCACTCCTTGCATAGTGCCATGACATCTCCAGCTCCATGTGAGCCATACACACAAGGCAGTGTTCATCTTCATCTTATCAAGGAAGTGATCATGACAGCTTACATCAGGAATGTTCGCCCTTGATAAACCAATGGCCTTAACACTTTCGGTGACCTTCACCTACATTTTTCTTCATGAAACAAAGTGTTGATTCACTGATATGATAATCTTGTCCAATTGCAGCCCTGTCCAACTTACCAAATGCCCCCACTTTCTCTGACAGCAACACTACTTTCCTTTTGTTTTTATGCCCAAGTTCTTCATCTGCCCTTTCGAGATGTAATTAAACCATGAGGGTACCTATCAGTTCTAAAAATTGCGATACGCTGCCAAATACATTCCAAAAAACACTCGACACCTAGGAAGCTAGTAAGCAAGATATATGGGTAGATGCAGCCTCCTGTGTATTAACCCACAAGCCTATGTACACATGACCACCAACAAGTGACAGACCTACACCATTATATGCAAACCCACAAAATGAAGAGTGTTCACTGTATATTACACCACCACCTTCAATCAGCAAATACTAAATAACTTAACTCACCTGTTTTTCGAAGATTCTTCGGAGGACGAAGGGCTTCAGTTAGGAACAATGGCTTGAAAAATGATTCCCTATCAGCAGCAGGTGGATCTTGCATAACCAACACTTCACCTCGGTACTCACTAAACAGCGAACGTACCTAAGTGAGAAGAAATACATTCTGTATAAATTTGACATAATGTTTTGTTTTTCAGGTAATTGAGAAAAATACTGATCTTAATAACGCAGATTTACATGACAAAGAACAAGTGTTACAATTTACAATTGCTTCTTTAATAAGAATGAATAGTGGACAATGTTTGGAACCCAGCTGAACAAAATAAGTAAACATATCGTAAATTAGATAATGAATTAAGAAAGCTAAAAACAAGAATAAATGTGATAACAATAAAACATTCCAACTTAGAATTCCATTCTTCTAGGATGTGACACTAAGTCATAGGGTAATCAGATCCTGACATTCCAAGGCAATGCAGCGTCCTCAGAATTTCCACAACATTTTTAACCTGTACTTTGAATATCCAATTACCCACTGACATGGCACCATACCCCAGACAAATGAAATCCTCAGCTACACTGCTGCAAAAACCTCAAAAATTCACACATCGCAACTTACCTCCTGAGGCAAATTATTATATGGAATGTCAGCTGTAGCAATAAGCAAAATGGGAGCACTTGGATCCAGCTTGCAGAGATGAGATAAAAATACTGCATGCAGAGTCTCAGGAACCAAGTTCCACCATTGGGCAATTGCAGGAACATATATGATGGATGGCAAATTGCGCCGAGCCTCTTGAAATATCTGAGAAATGATACAATAATGTATTAAAAAGAGGGGGAAGAAGCCAACACACATACAAGGGAATAAAGGTAAGTGCAACACAGCACCAGACACCTATGAGAATGTTTTTGTACCATTTGTTATGGAACAGTAAACTGAACCTTTCATTATAAATATGATGTGAATCCACTCATTTTCAGCATTAAAGTATCCACATTAAACCAAAACTGTCTGTGGAAAATGTGGAAAAATTTTCATGACCATCCCTGATTCAGTTCTTCATGATTCCACAGGAAGAAGTAAATGGGGCAAAAAAAAAATCCCTGATCGAGGCGTTCACGTGAAGCAAATGTGGAACATTTTGTATGCAGCCAACGGACACCAACCAATCTTACATGCTCCTCTTACCTGAATACACGCTTCCTCTGGAGTTCGCCCTGACACCTCAAACAGAGACGAGAGATCAAGGGTGTGAACAGCCACATGTTCCATGTGATGCAGAAGAGATGGTCCAAGATGTGAAGTCTGCCCTTGCCTGGGACTTGAGCCAACCAAAAGGAGACGAGGTCTATGAATGGTTCGAGGCGTTCCTACTATTTTGGAGTTACTACAAAACAGAAGCGCAAATTCAGTTAATTCATCTGATGTAATGGAACAGTGTTTGTTACAAATCAAATTCTCCCATGGTAATATTATACAGACCACGATTTATGTTACATATGACAGTCACTAGCAGCTTAACAATTTTCACTGCTCCTGGAATTTACACAGGAAAAAAATGAGTCAAACTTCCCATCAATTTAGTTATTTTATTCATAAAAACTGAAATTATAATTCTTTAATTTTATAAAGTATGGTATTAAAACCTGTGATCTCATCATCACCTCATATAAGATGTAAATTTCATATAATTAAAATTTATAAAAACAAATGTTTGTTCAAGAAGGTACCCATAATATCAAAAAATGGTTGAAATACATAATACAGTGCATTTATTTTATTGCTGTTCTGAGCACTACAGCTGTAATGAAACATCCTGCACATGCAGGCCATCATGCGATAAAGCTGCTATGCTGGGTGTGGTGATGTATGAGGGGGGACCCAAAAAAAACCGGATTTTCCTTAAAAAAGATTTATTTACATTTCGAACAAAGAACACTTAATCCCCTTCAAAATACTCTCCATTGGAGGCAATACACTTGTCCAATCTTTTTTCCCACTGTGTAAAGCATCTCTGGAACTGCTGAAGCTTGATGTTGTCGAGAGCCTCCTACGAAGATGTTTTCACCTCATCCACGGTGGCAAATCTCTTTCCTTTCAATGTTTTTTTTCATTGTCGGGAATAAAAAGAAATCACAGTGGGCTAGGTCTGGTGAACAGGGTGGGTGGGCAACGACGGTCCATCCCAGAGAGGCCAAATACTGGGTCACAGAAAAAGCTGTGTGAGCTGGGGTGTTGTCATGATGGAGACACCAATCACCCGATCTCCGCAATTCTGGGTGTTTTCTTCACACAGTCTCTCTCAATCGCCTCAAAAACTCCAAGTAAAACTCCTGATTGCCAGTCTGTCCAGGAGGAACGAATTCATGATGCACGATTCCTCGAACATTGAAAAAAGCAATGAGCATCATTTTCGCATTTGACCTCACTTGTCTTGCTTTTTTCCGGTCTCGGTGAAGTGGGCGTCTTCCATTGGCTCGAAGATTGTTTGGTCTCAGGGTCGTACCCATAGCACCAACTTTCGTCACCCGTGATGACCTTAGAAAGAAAGTTTGGGTCACTTTCAATCTGATTTTTCAACTCCTGGCACAAAGTCAAATGAGTGTTTTTTTTGGTCCTGTGTGAGCAGGCTGGGAACAAACTTCGTGGCAATGCATCTCATGTTCAAATCCACGGTCAAAATCAGCTGACAGGAACTCCAACTCACACCTGTAGCTTCTGAGATCTCATCAATTGTGTACTGATTATTCTCGTTGATTTGTTCTCGTATTTTTTTGACATTCTTGTTGGTACGACTTGTTGACGGGCGCCCAGAATGAGGATGATCTTCAACACTCATTTCTCCTCTTTTGAACCATGCAAACCACTTGAAAACTTGTGTACAGCTCAGTGCTTCCTCCTTAAAGGCCTTTTGAAGCATTTCATGTGCTTTTGCGGCCGTTTTTCCAAGACAGAAACAAAATCTCAAGCAGATTCACTGTTTGGTACAATCAGACATCATGATTTTGCAAAAGGAGCTTGACAACACTTGGGAGAATTGACAACACAACCCCGTACAACCTTCTACGGCGACATCTGCCTGGCTACTGACTTGTGAAGGGTGCAACTACACTCACCTAGTGGGGGAACACTCAACTATAATTAGGAAGAGCTCCCCGAAGCCAGTCCGGTTTTTTTTTGGATCCGCCCTCGTACATTACTGTCTGCCACACTTGATCTACTGCAGCAAAACACCACACTTATATGATAAAACTGTAAATTCAGATGTGTTGAATATGTTAATATTACATCATATTACATTTCTGGGGCTATGTGAGGGATGTCCACTGAAATTCGCATTTCATAAGCCATTTGTAAGCTCAACAACACTGAACAATATTTCTGTGTCTACATCACAGCACAATGGCGGCATTATTCAACACGCAAAATATATATCGCCAGCAGCATCACAATGTAGTTCAAAACAGATAATTACGTTGCCAAGACCATACAGTTTTGGCTGAACCGACAAGACAGCACCACTGTATGATGGCTCGAAATGTTGGTTCGTCAACTGTGCAGCATACAAAAGACAGATTAGGGGTGAGAATTTATAATATACAAAAGCACAGGTTATACGAAAGTCAAAGATCTGAGAGTGCAGGACCACCTGTACTATAAGACAAACTACTATACTGTAGCTGAACATATTTGATATATTTGTTTCTTAGGTTTGATGGTGTCAGTTACAGACGGTTCATAGCCTTACATTTTGAGTTTAATCCATCAATGTACATTCACAACCACTTTTAATAGGTAGGAGAGATTTAAACAGAGAAACAGTTGGGAGCAGTTAATGGACACTAGCAATCCAGTGTGAAAGCAGTCGTGTACAAGTGTGGTGTAAGTGGGAGTAAAGAGAAGTGACTGTGTCATTTTCCTAGAAATGATCTAGTTGTTTAGCTGGATATAGCACTCCATTTTCTTATATCAAGAATAATATGAATAAATAAAATGTAAGTAAAAAAAAAATAACTAAAAGTACATGTGATTCGGTGAACCACACCTGAATCCCAGTAGGAGGTTCTCCTACCAGACTGAGCACATCGGGACAACACAGTTATAAAGGGTGATCACATACGCTACTTTGTATTGTAGGAAATCAAGAGAGAACCATAAGACAAATAACATAATGAATATAGCCACACAAAATAAACATCCATGATTCAAAATTGCAAACAGTACATAACAATGTGAAAAACCAAGAACTAAGACACACAAGAGACAAGAAGTAACATTACAAACAGCTTTCCTAAATGACACTAAAAGGACATTTCACTATTGTGAGACTTCACAGTAGTGAGTTTAGGAACATAAATACAAAGTTACCTGGCAACTGAACGCGATATGCCTTGTGGAAATGATTCCTTCAATGAATTAATCGCATAATCAAAAGGTTTCTTCAGTAAGGGCACAATAAAGCTTGACAACTTGCGGCCTGCACCAGGTGTAACTCTGTGTGACGCAGGCACTATCTGACACTTAGCTCGGATAAAATCCACTCGTTCAACCTAGCAAAAACAAATTGAATTGTTAGATAGTAAGTGAGTGTATCAACAGTTCAATGACACCTTAACTGTATGTCCCAAGATATTGCTCACCATGACAGCATTAGGATCAAGCAACAACTTCTGAGACGACTTATAAATCTGAGGGTATCTTCTACGGAGGCCTTGAATTACAGCTTCAGAGCACAGTGCTCTAAGATCTGAGCCACAGTATCCAACTGCTTGTTCTGCTAGGTGACTCAATAAACCGGGGTTGGGGGGTTGTTCCCACTGACTAACATGAATTCGTAAGATCTCTTGACGTTCCTGTACAAAAGAAAGGATAATTCCTTGCAATAAATACAGTATAAGCATAATTTTAAAAACATAAACAGAGGTCAAGATTTAACCAAGGTAGACTGCAGTTGAAATGTGATGGCACACATGCAGAAACCAGATTTCATTTTTCGGTGAAACAAACAAGTCCATTTAAATAAGTGGGGGTGTCAGTTCAGTCGACTACTGGCACCCGAGGTGTGCGCATCAGCGGTAGTAATGCTGGATACACCACGTTCCAAGATAGTGTGAAGAGTACTGGCTACACACTCCATTCACCATTTTCCCTTTCACTTCCCCTCCCGCGCATCACCGTGTGCCATCACGTTTCAACTGGACTCTACTACTCTGACATTTGATTGGTAGGGCTGAGGATAACTATGCTAAACCACAGTCAGGACAGCCAGCATCCCACCTAAGATTTGAATGAGGCAACTCCTGAACATGCACCTGAAGCACTGTGGCAACACCAACCTGTTCAGTGGCAATGCACTGTTTTCATTTATAACATGCAGGAACTATACAACATTGCTGAAATAAAGCTATCCCATTACAGGCCTGGACAGGCCCTAAGGGTTCCAGAAGCTTCAGGCTCCCAGATTTCAAGACAATCAGCACATAAAGGTGGTAAGGTTGTCAGCCCTACGCACCGGCCACCTTTACCCCCAGTAAATATTCTTGGTACTCATTTCTGTTAAAGGCTGAGTCGATCTCGGGCCACAGTGCGACTGGAAGGATTATGTCAATGAAAAATTCCAGTGACACCATCTGGAATCAAACCCGCTACCTTCCAGCTTGTAGCGCTCTAAAAATATATCTTGTTTTCATGCCAAAAAAAGAACAGCAACAGTTAAAAACAAAATACAAAAGATGCTGAGACCACACATTACTGCTTAAAAATCACATGTTTGTGGTTTGTTCCAAAATTTACATAATAATGAACCACAATTTCATGAGCTTAATTTCCCTTTACTGTCCCCAGCCTCCTCTTCATGTTTTGTCATGACATCCTCAAGTTTCTAGAACAAATTGTTTCACTGCCTATTTTGATGACCACATGAAGATCAACTAGTTAGCACTGTAATCCTCCCCTACCCCAGCAGGCCATCAGCACTCCTACCCACGCCATGGTCAGACTTTGTAAGATTAAGGTAAAAGTAAAGGTAAAGCAAGCCCTATACATGCCTGGATGGGCCCTTAGGGTTCCGGGGGATTGAGGATTGCAGAATTTCTAGACAATCGGAAAATGTAAGTGGTAAGGTTGTCAGCCCTATGCACCAGCCCCCTTTATACCCCAGGAGACACACCTGGTACTCGTTTCTGTTAAGAGGCTGAGTTGACCCCAAGGCCAGAGTGTGGCCAGAAGGAGGAAAACCCCAATAGCCCCAACGGGAATCAAACCCGCAACCTTCTGGGTTGTAGCACAGTGTCTCAAAGGCTGAGGTAAGAGGGCCCAAATAACCATCACAATCATGCACATTGAAAATAAGATATTTGCCAAAATGTCACAAATCTTTATCCCTCTATGTGGTCCAAAACTGAAAGTTGAATCAATGCACTGAATTCCAGCCACAAATGCTACACATTCTTAATTTCATTAAATTCAACCTATTAAAGTGAGAATAATTATGAAATTCATTATGTCATTTTCATTTCCAAACAAAATACGATAATTAGTCAAATATTTGTACCATAAACCTAAATATTAATCACAACACATAAGTACATGACACTCTATGGGTATTGAAATAACACCAGCTTTTCGAAAATGTATTACAGGAAACTGTTAGCTTACCTTCTTGGCAGGCAGAGGGAAGTATAATTCACGATCAAAACGACCAGGGCGCCGTAATGCCGGATCTATGGCATCAATACGATTTGTTGCCCCGATAACAATTATCTCTCCTCTGTTGTCGAGCCCATCCATTAGTGCAAGGAGGGTAGAGACAATACTTGCATGAATCTGGTCCTGTTTTGATGACCTCACAGGAGCCAAACCATCAATTTCATCAAAGAAAATTATAGACGGACGCTTCTGGTATGCCTGTTAATGCAAACAATTATATCTCGGAGTACAAACAGTGACAGTCTGGTGAAAATTAAACACCTAGAGGGAGATCACGCTGAGGAGTGTCTGAAATACATATGAAGCCCTGCCATAACATTACAGAACCGAACAGCATGATCAAGAGAAGTATCCAGAATGTTTAAAAAACTGCTGAAAATTACAGGTGATGTTGTAGTCCTGTACGAGGGATGTTGATTTTCGAATCTATGATCATGTAAAAAAGAACCCTTCAAACTGTTATATTTGATCTTTGGACAGGGCATACCATTGTGTTAACGATATAATACAATATAAACACCAAAAACTAATACTAAGACTAATTAACAACACAATACTGATTTATTTTAAGATTTAACCTTTACACAACGGGATTTAAATGGCTACAGTCAACCTTCACGTACGACATTATTTTCGCTTGGCATTTAAATTTTTGTACATGGTTTACAAAAAACTTTATTATTTCAGGAACCAAAAAAGATTTAATAA
>Ga0123354_10022038_pt1 | contig 10045 bp, 6 predicted proteins | sample TergutLab28metaG_2_FD_97872 | JGI IMG/M metagenome (GOLD analysis project Ga0123354, IMG submission 97872) | Labiotermes labralis P4 segment gut microbial communities from Petit-Saut dam, French Guiana - Lab288 P4 | ecosystem: Host-associated > Arthropoda: Insects > Digestive system > Gut ...
TATATATATATATATATATATATATATATATATATATATATATATATATATATATATAGTAAATAATCTCCACATATATATTTCCTTCATTTCAGGGTGGTGACTTACTACATAGTAGCTACATAAACTTTATCACAGAAATGTTATCTGTACTGTATATTTTAATATAGACCTTCTTGGATTCTTTCTCTGTATTTACAGTCCTACTCGTGTGGCGTTTTTGTACCCAACAACGTTTTGTCATTCTCACTGTAACTACGCACGGCGCGCTCTTTTCAGTAAGGGTTTAGTGAAAAAAACGACGACTTTTTTTAACAGCTGGGTGACTATCGCTTTTTCAAGTTCTCTGCTCTGTATTGCTAATTCATGCAGTGGGGCACTTCAGTCGCAGGACACTTCATTAAAGCATGACTTTTGTAACCCGCGACATACATCGGGCGACATGAACAGTAATGTAAACTTGGTGGGTCACCGGTGCCACTTTGCAATGTCCCAGTGTCCAATCAAGGAATACGCCATTAAGGTATGGATGTATAGCTCGCTAGATGGAGTTGAATGGTTAGCTTCACATTATGGCCGCTTTAACCTGTACCCTCTGAATAGGGGTCTGGGTGGTTCCACGAGCCGACCTAGGCGAAAGGAATTTATTGCCTCTGCGGGTAAATGAACCACGATTTCTCGGAAGCTTCAGACCGTGTTCTAGATATTTTGTTTCTGAAATATTCCGAGGGCACCAGAAAGTACAGACGTTGAATAAAGGCTATCTATTGCAGGGCTCATTTACAGGGGCGGGCCTCACCCAGTGAGCCTGGATGTCATCCTGCCGGCTCACACACTAATCACAGTGCGTTACATTCCACCACGAGCATCAGTGTGTTTATGTCTGCTGTCAAGTAGCTGCCGGGATCGGGTGACGGCAGGAAAGGACGAGAAACAGCGCATGGCGTATGTTGTATGGCACAAGAAGACTTTAAGGGGCACGGGGACTGTACGCTGCTGTGGGCTCTCGGAACGTTGTAGATCAACTGAATGCTTAAAGAGGAAGTTACATGGCTGTTCGACCATCTGTCCACATGTTTCACCTGCTGACTGGCTGGACGGATTTTTATTAAAACTTGTGATATAGTTGGAAGGACCTTACGATTCATATAAAACGGAGTCGTACTAGATCTGTCTTCATGTGGGAATATGTGAAAGGGCAAATAACAAACCGTCTTATTCGTATTCTGATACAGACTGCACGTGTCAAATTTGTGTATATGCAGTTTTTGTTAGAAAGAGGGAAGGAATTTTTAGAGACATATGCCAAATTATTAATACTAGATGTAACGATATACACAGTCAGGTGTATTTAAAATGAAAAAAAGAAGTCTTTAGTAGCAGATTTGGGTATAAAGGAAAGTAAGGGGTGTGGAGAACGGTACATACATTGTAGAATAACGGGATATTATGTTTTAGATTGGGAATTTGGAAACTGAGAGGTACAAGGGGAAATTCAGAAACGGAACGTGTGTAGAGAAGAGAGTGAGACACGTACTCTTTTGAAATGTGAAAGGGCACAAAGATGGAGTGAAAAATGTAATAAATGGTTACGCATAAATGAATAAATTGCGCTCAGTGGTCTGGCTGACTGAGAGCTTTCGTAGATTATCGTGGTCTTCCGTGGACAAAGTCTACACCAGCCAAGCTACATGCGCGTTCACGGCTTTTTTTTTATATTTACTGCTAGCTACGTATCGAACGTACGAACGAACGAACGAACGAACAAACAAACAAAGAAACAAACAAACAAAAATTATGTTATATGCATATCTATACACATTTATTTATTTACTTTTCGTACCAGATGATAATCGTGAACCAGCATTGCTGCTGGGTTACATTGTTCCACGTGAACTGATATCTTAGAAGCACCGTCTTGCAATGACGTAAGTCCATATAGTGAATACGCTACAGAGTGGGCAACTGAGGAATCGTGTTCAATTCCAGTCGGGAGCAAAAGATTTTTCTGTTCTCCTAACCGTCCCGGCCGGCTGTGACTCCTATTAAATGGGTACCTGGGGGTCTCTGCCCAAGGCTAAAGCAGCCGGGGAAGGAATCTCACCACAAACCACCATCTAATGCTAAATTTAAGGAGTACATCTACATATCCACTCCTCCATTTGCTTTAACCTTTAGACGCCTAATGTCAACTATAGTAGACGTACCGCACCGCTAACCTCTAAAGTTGCATTTTATATATTTATTCAACAAGTATATGTACTGAATATTTTAAACATGCTATATAATCTCCGTTTTTTTCTCTTCAAAATACAGTTTGTTTCATAATTCTAACATATTTGGTTCCTGTATTATTCACATTTTATGTACAGGGTGTGCTAAAATTAAAAAAAATAATTCCGGCGCCAAAAGGTTAATAGCATGGACAGGGTCTACATTTTTTAAGTTTTCCTAAAGGTGAGTACAGAGCTTGACCATCCGTCCTGGTTTACCCACTGGATAGAAAGCACAGTGGGCTTCAGAGACGGTGTGAAAGTTGTGGACAAGGCGATAGAATGTGTGCCCTTGGAACGCGTAGAGCAGTCGTATGCCGAGCTGTTTGGGACAGGCACCAACAGCCTTAATGGGCCTGGCGACACTGTGTAGGGCTTGGACCGAGGACAATCACGGCCCTGTTCCACGCCACAGATCAGCAACAGGCTCGTCATGTGAATGCGGTTAGATGTTTTTTTGTCATTCAGCTGCACGCCCACATTTGTTCTCAAATCCTACTACCATTCCTCGTGCGTGTCTGTCGTTCGAACCGCCACACTTGTTCACAGTTTTTGTACGCACTAGACTTTAACATAAGTAACGTACGTAATTAATACCTTCATGTTGTTAATAATTGACTCTTTAAAGCCTGGTTGTTAATATATATACCGCTGGCTTTAATACTAACAAGATTGCCAATGGTGTACAGATTTGCCCAAGGCGTTCTTTATGTTCAGAATATCATACGGTGTCACTGCACACACATACATGTAATTTCATGTACGCCTGCAAGGAAAGAAAGCCTTCCCTGAGCTCATTTTTTCACAAACACACAAACGTTCAACAACAATGTGTGGTTTGTTTAAGGCTCAGTGGTAATTATGTGTACCATCAGCCGTAAGGTTTGAAAACTCTGTGTTCTTTTTTACAGAGTCTGTTCTCTTGTTTCATACTCTTAGAACCAACAGCGATGATTTCACTTCAAATCATGAACTGGCTGGCATTTAGGATACGGACAGCGTGTGTTCTCAGTGCGGTAGGAATTAGTAACATAAGGGTGGATCTCCAGCAAAGCATCAGCCCTCCCAAAGCGATCAAAATTCCGTCATGATGCTGCCTAACAAACTCAAAACTCAGCCCAAATTGTCAACATCTTTCCTCTATTGCGTACTTCTAACATTTCACACCAAAAGCTTTACCTTGTTTGCGGTGTACCTTTACTAGAAAGACGAAACGGCACTGCCTCAAATCTTCATAGCAGTAAATGTTTGTTTCCCCGCGTAATAATAATAATAATTATTATTATAGTGTATACTGATAGATGTGGCAATAGCTGTAGACAGAGATGTCCCGCAAAAGGAAGCAGAAAGAAACTAAGGTACAAGGGATTATGTACAGAGATAAGACGAATGTGAAACATTGAATGAAAGGTTACACCGGAAATAATTGGAGCCACCAGAATAGTAACAAAAGGTTTAAAGACAAATTTGGAAGCCATACCGGGAAAGCTTTCAAAAAGCCTCACTAAAAATACAGCTGTACTTGGAACATCACACATAATACGGAAATTACTGCAGTGTGAAGCTTGAAGCCTGAGCGGTGGGGATCGCCGTTAGTTCGTGAGAAGTACCAGTAAGAAAAGGCCTGTGACAAGAGAGGACGACGACGATGATGATGATGATGATGATGATGATAATAATAATAATAATAATAAATTTGGCGCATCTTACTGCATTTCCCAGTGTCCTCCATTCTCTCTCTTCAACAAAGCAACATGGAATACCAAAAGAGAAATGGCTGTTTAATGTATGTTTTTACGTCACCCACAGCTGAAATTTGGCCACTTCCTTCTTCGTACCTACTTGAACAGCGCTAGGATGCGCGAAGTATAGCCGCTGTTGTATGCCATAGAAGGCGTTCTGGTTGTTTTCCATCATTGTCCTGATGTTATGGTTTCAGGCGAATTAACTTTTTGATCACCTTATACCCAGGAGGGTTTTTTTTTTCTTTGGGTCGAGATGAGACAATGCGTTTCTTGAAACTGGGGCTTCTAATAGACCTATTGTCATCTACGAGGTAGAGAAATAAATATGGAGCTTCGGTGGAATGGTAATTGGGAACAGAAAATCTAAGCACTCTGAAAGACACCTGCCTCGCTACCAAGTGCAGCTGTACAAATCGAACATTCACCGTCGCGGATTAAAACCGGGACTCACCTCTGAGGAACCGGTCAAGAATCGACAACATTTATTTCCACAAACAATTTATTTTCTAAACACATTCACGGCCGTTATTCCTTTGAACTTGTACTTTGTATTACGGTAATACAAGCAACATGTTCATAATGGGTCTTTTTCCAACTAGACACCACTCGCGTTATCGGCACCGTTTTCCTTCAAAATTTAAATGGTTTATATGAACGTGATCCTGGTTTATACCAGGTTACACTTGGCGACTCCATGCCCTTTAACCTCAAGAAGCCCTTAGATTGTTAATGCAAGAGTAATCCTTTGTCTAGGAGATGAGAAATTAACCCACTGCAGGAGCCTTCAAGAAAGGGTGACCGGTACACACTGATGGAAGAAAAATGTGGCGGTATTCGAAGCTATGACCAAGAGACCCTAAAAAAGAAGGCGAAATAATTTCAGTCTCATAAGCATAAATTTTTATTGAAGTTTGTAAAATGCAGGCTTTTACTTGATAATCTTCCTATATATATATATTTATTCATTTATTCTATATTTTCACACACACACACACACACACACGTGTGTGTGTGTGTGTGTGTGGGTGTGTGTGTGTGTGTGTGTGGGTGTGTGTGTGTGTGGGTGTGTGTGTGTGTGTGGGTGTGGGTGTGTGTGTGTGTGGGTGTGGGTGTGTGTGTGTGGGTGTGTGTGTGTGTGTGGGTGTGTGTGTGTCTGTGGGTGTGGGTGTGGGTGTGTGTGTATGTGTGGGTGTGGGTGTGGGTGTGTGTGTGTGGGTGTGTGTGTGTGGGTGTGTGTGTGTGTGTGTGTGTGTGTGTGAAAATAGCACTAGTGCCTTTGACGCTTTTGTCGCTTCGGGGCAGATTAGTTACTCAGACACTAAAAATTTTTCAAGCGGTCTAGCAATTCTTCGCCTTATGAAAGCCAAATGATGATCGCCCTTCTTAGAAATTTTAACGACATTAGTCCTTAACTGATGTTTTACGTTGGAACAAGAACTTAGAAAGGAATCAATGTTTAGACATAAAAATAACGAGGAGTCCACATTCTTTTAAGAATGGTATATATCGGAAACCAACCACTACTGACACGGTAACACCGGCAGATTCATGTCACCCACCGTAACATAAACAAGCCATTATGATGTATTTCGTAAATAGATTATATCACCTCCCAGTAAGTAATATAAAAAAGAAACCTCCATAATTAAAAAATTATGTAATAATTCTTCTTCTTCTGAGATTAATAATGTAGTAAACTGTAAACAATTGATCGTAAAACAATAAAAAGAAATAGTAAACTATTTAAAGTTAATTTACATTTGATAAAAAACAAAATTTATTTGACAAGTATTTAACCACAAAGAAGCAAATTTAGCTTTCGAAACTAATAATTATGTTGGGAAATAATTACAAAATCTCGTAATAATAAATATTTGAAATCTGGCGTTTATCGCTTAATCTGCCGCGAAAGTGCTAAAGGAAATATCGGACAAACTGACAGCAATGTATTGGCTCGATTGAATGAACATGTACAAGAATTTCACAATAACAGTGCACTTCAAAAATTTCTCCGCATTTACTCGAAAATCAACATCACATAGACACTACTGATAAAAATGCATCATCTGTCAACACTGTTGAAACATTCTGTGTTTGCGAAGAAACTAATAACAACAACCAACTGGTCGATTAACACACGATGCAACCAAACGCTGTTGTCAGGGCCACATTACAACATACGACTGCCTCCTTCGAGCTTAAAAAAGAGCAAGAGCAGCACTTCTCTGGTTTGTGCACAATATAGATACACCTTGTGATCTGCGTAATATTATCCTCCAGTAACATGTAAGTTTTATGATATTACGGTATTGTAAACGCTTAAATAATCTGAAAAATCTTGCTTTGTACAATTTTAAATTCCGGAACGTTAGTTTTAATTTCAGAATTTGACATTTACGCGGATTTGTTATGTGTCGTACGGGAACTACAGGAACCGTTCTGTAGTAAGGGAACTACAGGAACCGTTCTGTGAAAGGGAACTACAGGTACCGTTCTGTGGAACTACATGAACCGCTCTGTAGTAAGGGAACTACAGGAACCGCTCTGTAGTAAGGGAACTACAGGTACCGTTCTGTGTAAGGGGACTACAGGATCCATTCTGTAGTAAGGAAACTACAGGAACCGTTCTGTGAAAGGGAACTACAGGTACCGTTCTGTGGAACTACATGAACCGCTCTGTAGTAAGGAAACTACAGGAACCGCTCTGTAGTAACGGAACTACAGGAACCGTTCTGTAGTAAGGGAACTACATGAACCGTTCTGTGAAAGGGAACTACAGGATCCATTCTGTAGTAAGGGAGCTACAGGAACCGTTCTGTGAAAGGGAACTACAGGAACCGTTCTGTGGAACTACATGAACCGCTCTGTAGTAAGGGAACTACAGGAACCGCTCTGTAGTAAGGGAACTACAGGAACCGTTCTGTGGAAGGGAACTACAGGAACTGTTCTGTAGTAAGGGAATTACAGGAACCGTTCTGTGGAAAGGAACTACAGGATCCATTCTGTAGTAAGGGAACTACAGGAACCGTTCTGTGAAAGGGAACTACAGGAACCGTTCTGTGGAACTACACGAACCGCTCTGTAGTAAGGGAACTACAGGAACCGCTCTGTAGTAAGGGAACTACAGGAACCGTTCTGTAGTAAGGGAACTACAGGAACCGTTCTGTGGAAGGGGACTACAGGATCCATTCTGTAGTAAGGAAACTACAGGAACCGTTCTGTGAAAGGGAACTATAGGAACCGTTCTGTGGAACTACATGAACCGCTCTGTAGTAAGGGAACTACAGGAACCGCTCTGTAGTAAGGGAACTACAGGAACCGCTCTGTAGTAAGGGAACTACAGGAACCGTTCTGTAGTAAGGGAACTAGAGGAACCGATCTCTAGTAAGGCAAATACAGGAACCGTTCTGTAGTAAAGGAACTACAGTAACCGTTCTGTAGTAAAGGAACTACAGTAACCGTTCTGTGTAAGGGAACTACAGGAACCATTCTGTAGTAAGGGAACTACAGGAACCATTCTGTAGTAAGGGAACTACAGGAACCGTTCTGTAGTAAGGGATCTACAGGAACCTTTCTGTAGTAAGGGATCTACAGGAACCGTTTTGTAGTAAGGGATCTACAGGAACCGTTTTGTAGTAAGGGATCTACAGGAACCGTTCTGTAGTAAGGGATCTACAGGAACCTTTCTGTAGTAAGGGATCTACAGGAACCGTTTTGTAGTAAGGGATCTACAGGAACCGTTTTGTAGTAAGGGATCTACAGGAACAGTTTTGTAGTAAGGGATCTACAGGAACCGTTTTGTAGTAAGGGATCTACAGAACTGTTTTGTAGTAAGGGATCTACAGGAACCGTTTTGTAGTAAGGGATCTACAGGAACCGTTTTGTAGTAAGGGATCTACAGGAACTGTTTTGTAGTAAGGGTTTTTTTTGTTATACACCTTTCAGTGTATTAAGTGTAATGTAGTTTCGTATTACTATATGTTGTCCTTTATATTCTATTTTAATCTTCAGAAAATAATTTGCGGTAGTTGAAATAATTTAAGATGGTGGTTAACATCGCCAGTGCAAACCGAAACTTATTGGCTTCTACAGTGTGGAGGATAAAAAATCAAAATATGCTGGTTTAAAAAAGGACAGTGTACGTTTTAACAAGTGATGGTCTCGTTTTTCTGCAAGAATTGGCTTAAAACATTAAAAAGTCTTTAACTTCACATTTCTAGACAAAATAAATATCACTCTTATTCATGAATCGTGTTGTCTGTAATGTTGTGAACAGACACCTGATGATGGAGTTGCTAAGCCGAAGTGTAGTTGAATTCTGACGTTAAATACTTGCCACAAGTGAGTTGTGATTGTCTTCTACACTTTAGGAAAGAGACAACAGGTTTCCCTGATACGGCGGTATCTGTCCGTTAAATTACGTATCATGGCATCCCAGAAGACGCCAATCTTCATCTAGCCCCCTTTATGGACCTAACATCTCACATTTTGAGAATGCAGTGCTGCACCCGATATAAGTTTCCAGGTTTTCACGATGATTGTTGATCACTTTTGGTCATCTTTCGGATTTCTGCACCGTGCAGCAGATATTTATTTCCGACTTTTCGGGAGGACATACTGCCTTCTTCTTCACGGTGACTGGATGCCGAAACGGTTGGGTAAAAAAGGATATGTCAGTTCTGTGGGAATGATGGAGGAAACGTGCCCTAAAAAAGCCCTATGCTTCTTCCCCTTCCACTGCTCTGATTGGCCAGATTTTCTCTTTCAGATGTAATCGACAAATTCCTTTATTCACAACCAATTCAGCTACCCCTGAACCAGAACCATTCACCCTGAAGATGGAGACAGTACGTCCTTCCGAAATGTCGGAACACTGAACTGCTTCATGGTGTAGATACCCAAAAGAAGACCCTTCGATATAGCCGATGTTTATCTGTGGGTCCTGTTTCACTGGCACGCTGACTAAAACGCTTGCTGCCTGGTGGATTGCAGCAGTTGCCTTGTCGTGTCAACCCACAGCAACACAGAACAGAACTCCTTTGCTGCCTGCCACCGCGAACCCACCCACCCACCATCCCTGGGCGGGTGTTGCCGCAGTGAAATGAATTCTCCAGCGTGCAGATTCAATAAACAGTGTCAGCGGTCGCAGCACGAGACACATAAGTTGCTGCACTAAATCCTAGTCTGCCTACACCATCACTCTACAAGAAATAATATTAACCTACGGAGCGACAGAGAAGTGTGGAGTGAGAAAAGAAGTCCAGAAGTACAAGATATGTGTTTATTTATGTTCATAGCCGTATTCAGCAGACCTTCCTTTACGTTCCGCGATTAATGGTTACTTAAGAATTTTTACAAGTTGATCCGTGTTGAAACGTTTTTATTTTCGTCCACTCAAATGCCAGTTTATACGCAAACGTCTGCCACATATTACCGATCGTACTGTAAATTTTTCTGTGTTTTGTCCTGACGACAGTGTTGCAAATCCAGCAAAAGACAGACTGAAAGAAAGTACGTGTGTGTGTGTGTTATAAATTTTGGCTCTGATTTGCGTCGTAAAGGATGTACATGTCCTGTTAAGTAACGTAGAAATAGGACAAAAGAATGTGCCTGCTTGGCGTTATTTCTGTAAACAAAAGCGCCGAAGCTTTTACTGCTTTTTAAAATGTGTTTCTCTAATGCCACATATTGAAAGTGAGATAATTTAATGGATTGAATGTTCTGGGGAGAAACGACAGTTGATACTTACTTACGTACTCCATGGTGCAGAGTCCATCTTGAGAAGATAACTGGTTTGCAGCTAGTCAAGAAATTCCCCGCATTTCACGGAACCCGAATGTTCATTACCGCACTCACAAGCGTCCGCCAACTGTCTCTACCCTGGGCCAGCCCAATCCAGTCCATATACCAACATCCCACCTCCTGGAGATCCATCCTAATATTATCCACCCATCTATGCCTAGGTCTCCCCAGTGGTATCTTTCCCTCCGGTTTCCCCACCAAGACCCTATACACTCCCTCTCCTCA
>Ga0123354_10022039_pt1 | contig 10045 bp, 7 predicted proteins | sample TergutLab28metaG_2_FD_97872 | JGI IMG/M metagenome (GOLD analysis project Ga0123354, IMG submission 97872) | Labiotermes labralis P4 segment gut microbial communities from Petit-Saut dam, French Guiana - Lab288 P4 | ecosystem: Host-associated > Arthropoda: Insects > Digestive system > Gut ...
AAGATAAAATAACAGAGACATACCGCATTATTTACGAGGCCGTACGCAAGCTGTACAACAACACCGTAAAAAAATAGCGTAACTCATTTATATTCCATCGGGGAAGTATACGATGAAAAAAATATTTATGCCGGTAATATTGATTACACTGGCAATTCTCATTATTCCAGGCTGCCGCAAAACCGATACATCCGGCGGCAGAGTCAAAATTACCGTGGAGGTATACGACCGCGGCACCGACGGCGGAAAATCGAATCCGGTCAATAACAACTGGACACAGTGGATTCAGGAAAAACTCCTGAAAGACGAGAATATCGAAGTCACATTTGTGCCTGTCCCGCGGTGGGAAGATGTGCAATCAATGAATAATCTCATGGCGGCGGGAACACCTCCTGATGTCTGCATCTCATATTCGAGCGAGCTGGTCGCAAGTTACCGCGATCAGGGCGGCCTTTTTGATGTATCCCCGTATCTTGACACAACGCTTGCGGATCTGAAAAAATTCCTCGGCCCCGATCTGGCCCTGCCGGGAAGAGATTTTATACGAAGGTACCAGGACGCAAAAACAGGCGCTGTGTATATGCTTCCCGCCCGGCGTATCAACACCGCCAACCGCAGTGTTTTTATCCGTAAAGACTGGCTGGACAAACTCGGCCTTCCCCTGCCCTCCACTACCGAAGAATTCTACAATGATCTGGTTGCCTTCAGGGATAAAGATCCGGGCAATGTGGGCAGGAACAATGTTGTCCCATTTCTTACCGGTTATGATGTTTTTTGGGGCGCTCAGACCATCACCTACCCCTTTATCGATCCTTCCCTGAGTCGACGGGATTGGTGGGTGAATACGGTTGTTGACCGTTATTTTGCCCTGCCCGGTTACAAAGAGGGGATTCGTTTTCTGAATAAAATGTACAATGAGGATCTTATCGATAAAAACTTCCCCCTGTACAGAACGGAAAGCGATGTATTCAATGTGCTGAAAGCCGGATACGCAGGTTCCTACAGCGACAACTGGGATCGTATCTACCGCGACAGCGATCATCTGCTTGAGGATTTACAGAAAAATGTACCGGGCGCGGACATGGTTCCGGTGAACTGCATGACCGATTCAAACGGAATTCTGCGCCGGAATGTGTACGATGCCGCGGGAGCGCTGATGTTTATCCCGGCTTCCTGCAAGAACCCCCAGGCGGCTCTGCGGTATATCAACTGGCTGGCCCGCTTTGAGAATTATAATTTCCTGCAGATAGGGCCGGAAGGCATAGTCCATGATATGGTAAACGGCCTTCCAAAGATAAAAATCGCCGCCAGCGCCTGGGTGCAGAACAGCCCCCAGAACATTGACTATACCCTGCACATCAACGGCCTGGATATGGGCGATCCCCAATTGACCATTAAAGCAATAGCAAACGGCTACTCCTGGCCCGCGGAAGTAATTGAGCATGCATACAATATAGCCATGGAAAACGGAGTTCCGGAACCGATAGTGCCGGTAACGCTCTCCGCCGCCGGCCCCTATGTCCAGAACCTGATGGACAAAGGCAATTACCTGCTCACCGAGGCAGTCACGGCCAGCCCCGCCGACTTTGACAAGGTATGGGACGCGGGTTACAAAGACTGGCTCAACTCGGGCGCCCAGGAAATAATCAACGAACGCGCCGCGAAATATATTGAGCCGTGAAATAACCAGTTACAGCTTACCACTCCCGGGGCTTAAAATCCGGCGGAATATCCATCTTCATGGTATCACCGGATTGTTCGAGCACATAAAACCCGGCGTCAATGGCTGCCCGCTTTTCTTCCGCCCCAAAAACCGCGCCCGCAATGGCGCCATAGATTTTACGGAAATCGCTTTTTTTATTCCTGTATTCACGCAGAATTTCCAGGCGCTTGCCATGGTGTTCCATATCCTGAACCCTTGGCCTTGTTTTTACTTCCACCGCCATAATGCAATCACCGTTTTCCAGTAATATATCGATCTCTGCTATAACTTTCCGCTTATCATCTTTGATTTCAAAACCACCGGGGGCAACTCCGTCAAAATGGTACCCCAATTCATTAAAACGATCGGCAATACCGGGCGCGACAAGATGTTCCGCCAGCTCGCCGAACCGGTTACTCAGTTCACCAATCTTCCGGTCAGTTTCCTGCATTTTCCGGTCTGTTTCCTGAAACATTGCCCATACCTTTTCAAACGTAAGTCCCTCTCCGGTGGGAATAGGCCTTTCATTCAATGCCGTAGCCATACGCGACTCCTTACCCAGTAATTATAGCACATTACAATGCTATTTTGATAGGAAAAACCCTATACATATATATGGCGTGAGCGTGCACAGCGCTTTAGTGTTCTGGGAAAATTCTTTTAAAAATATGGAAAATTCTATCGTTTTTTTTATTTGAAATAGCAATAAATTACGGATAAAAGCCAATTTATGCGGATTGATTTACAATATCCAATTTGAGAGATTTGCAACTATCGTCAAGCGTAAAAATCGATGTCTTTCCCATACACGTCACATCATAAGTTCCCTTGAATCCTTCGAAATGAACAATGCCGGCAGCATCGGTATGCGTATGAATTTCCGTATGCCACTCTTTTTGGATAAGATCTTTCAGCGCTGTATACGCGGGCTTCACGCTGTTGTCGGTGCGGAGGAAACCCGCGGGGGCGTGCAGCCAGGAGTCGTCACCGCCTGACCATGAGGTAATTGCCTGTACAGAAGGATGGGCAAAAAGGATTTCGTACATTTCCCGGATTTCACGCGCCTGGCGCTCTTCCCCTTCGGGAGTACCGGGCCATTGTTCAACCTGCCAATCGTTGAGATCCACTATATGCACCGGCATTAAATTGCCGGAAATGAGCGTGTTCTCGGTAAAGTGCAGGGGAAGGCCGAAGCGGGAAAAGCGCTCAAGGACATTGCTGACTTTTTCCGCGCCCCAGTAGCCCTGGTGCTGATGCGATTGAATTCCGATTACATCAATAGGAATACCGGCGTCAAGGCATTGGGCTATCAGATCCTCGTATTTTTTTGATGTATCAAAATCATTCAACAGCAGTACAGCCCCGGGATTTGCGCGGCGGGCCGCGGCGAATACTTCCTTAATCAGACGAACCTGCCCGATTTCTTTACACACCCGCGTAACCGCATTGTCGTATTTATCGAAAACCGGCATTATCACCGCCTCGTTGATTACATCCCACCTGTCAATGAGCCCAGCAAACGCGGATACATCGCGCTCAATGCGGGCTATGATCTTTGCCAAAATTTCAGCATTGGAGTAATTCATCAGCCAGGGCGCGCACACCGTATGCCAGCACAGCGGATGCCCTTTGGTAACAACGCCTGAACCGGCAAACCGGCGGGCGGCGGCCAAGAGCCGTTTTTCATCGGGCTTGCCTTCTTCCGGCTCATAATGCCCCAGATAAAACGGCAGTGTCGCGTAATTGTGTATTGCAAAGAGTTTGTCAAGCCTGTCACGCAAAAAGGCGGCGCGCTCAGGCTCAGGCGGAGATCCGTCAGGATTGCCCGCAAGTTCCACCGCGTCAAAGCCGCCGACGCCAAACAGGAATTCGTGGGATGTCTGATTGATATGCACATCCCGGTTCGCCGCGGGACTGCCGTCAGCCGAAACCAACCGCAGTTCCGCAGCCGCTTTCCGGTGATTAAAATTCATTTTGCGGGGGTGAAAACAAATCCGTCGCCGTCAGCGCTTACCGTTCCAATTGACGGATACAGGAGATGCATGCCCGCTATGGGGATATTATTCGCACAGACATAATTTATAATACTCATGCGTGTCTGCGCGGCAAGGACGGGGTCGGAATCGTAGGTTACAGAAATATCGGGCCGCGCCCACTGGATCTTTTCCACGTGCATAAAATCTCCGGCAATCAGCAGTTTCTGCCCGTCTGAATTCACCAGGTACACGGTATGCCCCGGAGTATGTCCGGGCGCGGCGACCGGGGTAATGCCCGGAACCACTTCTTTCGATTTCGCTCCCAATGCCGCGGGAACAAATGTTTTAACGCGGCTGCCGTAGGCCTTCAGGGCATCCACAACCTGCTGATTCACATTGGTTTTGGTCCAGTAATCCCTTTCCGCTGCCGAAACATACACGATCGCTTTGGGGAACATCGCCTTGCCGTCTTTGGCAAGCCCGCCAATATGATCGGGATGCAGATGGGTCATCAGCACGGCCTGCACCATATCCGGAGTCACTCCAAGACTTTTTAAATTGTCAAAAAGATTGATGCCGAAACCGGTGTCAATCAGAACAATTTGTTTGCCGCTGCGCACCAGAAAAGCGTTGGTCTGCGACTGCGAAGTACCGTCGGGAAAGTACTGATCCAGAAGATCCTGGCTGACCCCGCTTAGAATCGTGGGAATTCCTCCCGGGCGCGTGACTTCAACCAGTGTACTGACTTCAGCCTTCCCCAGCTTGTACGTAAAAACCTGGGGATTCGCCTGTTCCTGTGAAAAACAGGGAATCATCACGGCGCTTAATAAAATACCGAATAATATGCTACGTTTCATCGTAACCTCCTAATTAAATGAATCTTTCAATGCCCAAAGCCCAAGCGCGGGATTGGGAACGAAAAATATTTTCTCGCCGTCAGGCATGGTATTCCATCCGGTTGCGAGTTTTTTGATATCGTAACGCGCCATTGCGGCGCCGAGATCGCCCCATTCATACCCGACAGATTCAATTTCCTTGCGGCCAAGGCCGGGGCCCGGACAGTAACGGACGGTAAAACGATCTTCGCTGGAACCGTGGATAAGGTGGGCCGCGGCGCTGAGGCTGTTCGCCAGTTCCGGGTCGGCATCTACCTTTTCCCGTATCACCTTGCCGGGCCTGTACCCGTGCCGGCGGATCAGGGCATCAATGCCCTTGTCTTCGCCGAAACGTTCCAGCCCCGGGGCAAGTATAAGCAGTTCCCCGTTATCTGCCATTGCCATGCGGGTGCGGTACACTGCCTTGTTTCCCAGCCAGGTTGTACGGAATTCTTCCGGCTCAAGGTAGACAACAGCCTTGTGTACCGGTTCATCCAAAAGATCAACATTCACCTGCCGCGCAAGAGAGGCTGCCCTGGTAAAGCATTCCCTGCCGAATCCCGCATACAGCCCCCGCAGGGCAAGGGAACGGAAAGCGGCGCCGGCTTTCGCGGCTTCCGCTTCACTGCGGGCGCTGAGCACGGTGAGCAGGTACAAAATGGGAGGGAGTTTATCGCCATAGCGGCGCATACCCTCATCAAACATGGCGCGCACCGGAGTATCGGCGCGGCCCATCATTTTTTCCATGCCATAGGCGGCGCCGACGAAATGGCTTTTGTCAATCGCTTCCTTGCCGCCTGTGCCCACAAAAATATTTTTGGCATGATTCGCCATGCCGATAACTTCATGCGGCACAACCTGCCCCAGGGAAACGATCAGGGAAAATCCACCGTCGCGCATCATTTTGTTTACCTGCACAGGCCAGTCATAACTCACCGCGCCTGCGGCCGCGTGTTCCACCCAGTCCTTTTCAATACGGCCGAGCTCAACCACATCATTGCGCCAGTCATGCACACGGAACAATTCCTTCGGAATACCGGGATACATGCGTTCGCGTTCGGCATCGGTCAGGGGCACATGGGTTCCCAGCGCGGGAAGTATCGTTACGCCAATTCCGCGTTTGGCAAGTTCCCTGCACGCAATGCCGGTAAAAAGGCCGGCGCGGGAATGAAAGCGGGTAATGTCCGGCGGTACAAGCAGAACTTTTTTGCCCTGCCCCGTTCCGGTATCATCAAGAGAGCGGACAAGGGTTTCGGTAAAAAGGGAATCCGCCTGCGCATCCGGAATGTCAGATAACGGACTTCCGCTGTCCAGATATGTTTTTTCTGTCATACAATATTCCTTTATGGCCGGGCGCCGGAATTATTTCATGGCGCCCGAGTTGAACTGGTTAATCATCAGAACGGGCTGATGGGTCGCGTCTATCGTGTCCCTCCAGAGATTGCCCTCAGGGTCAACATGGTTGCGGTGCGAAATAACGGTTTCTATGGGCAGATGAACAAATTCATCATTTACCAGCCCGATAATCAGTTTTGTTTTACCCGCCATTGCCGCGTGAACCGCCGCGTTTCCCAGCCGTTCGCAGTAAATCGAATCGCCGGGGTCTGTCGGCGCGGAACGGATAATGTAACTCGGATCGATGTATTTCAGATTGATATCGATTTTGCGTTCAGCAAAATATTCGATGATACGGTCACGCAGATATACGCCCACATCGGCAAGTTTGGGATTTCCGCCGGCGTCGAATTTTTTGTCGGTGAGGAGCTGCTCCTGCATGGCGCCTTCCGCGACAACAATTACCGCGTGATGGCGATTCTTTATGCGTTCCTCCAGGTGGTGCAAAAATCCGTTGTACCCTTCCAGGTTAAACGGCACTTCGGGGATAAGCACAAAATTCACCTCATGGCTGGCAAGCGCCGTATGCGCGGCAATAAAACCCGATTCCCTGCCCATCACTTTTACAAGGCCTATGCCGTTAATCGCGGAATTCGCTTCCATGTGGGCCGCCGCCACTACCTCAACAGCCTTCTCCACTGCGGTATCAAACCCGAAAGAACGATCGATAATCGCAAAATCATTATCAACCGTTTTCGGAATACCCACCATGGCGATTTTCAGCTTGCGCCGGTCTATTTCTTTGGCAATTTCAAGACAGCCTTTCTGGGTTCCGTCGCCGCCAACGGTAAAAAGCATATTCAGATTGAGCTGCTCCATGGCGTCAACAATTTTGACTACCTCTCTGCCGCCGCCGCGTGCGCTCCCCAGAAAAGTACCGCCCAGCTTGTGAATATCATCAACAATATCCGGATCCAGCGGTTTGATTCCGAACTCGTTCTCCGGAAGGAAGCCCAGATACCCGTACATGATGCCGGAAATGCGCCTGACCCCGTAGCGCTGCCACAAACAGCGTACCACCGAACGGATTACATCGTTCAGGCCCGGACACAGGCCGCCGCAGGTTACAATTCCCGCATGTACACGGGCCGGCATAAAATAGATCATTTCCCTGGGGCCCGCGCACTCCATAACCTGGGAACGCTCCAAAGCCGGCTGCGGCCCGGGCGTTACAGTGGTATCCAAACGTATAAACTGATCATCGGTAACATAGTTGGCAATCATATCGCCGTGTTTGGTTGACAGTGCGATAGGCGATTTGATATTGCGGTTTCCAAGCTCTTCAATGGTAAAATCATAGGTATCTGACATGGGAGCCCCCTTATTGAGTTTATTGTACGCTTACGGGGTGATTTTTTCAAGAATACGGCAAAGGGCATGGCAACAACAAAGGGTATGGCATCGGGAGTACCCCTGCATTTTATCTGTGAAACTCATGCTTCCCCGGCGCCGCTTCATGGCAGGTTCCGCCGATATATACCCTGGCAGGGACAGGAGTCGAGAGGATCAGTTTTTCACTGTCCCAATACACTTCTATGCCCTTGCGTGACGCTTTCACCCATTTCACTTTGTCCAGGAAACATGGTTTGATGTCTACAGTTTGGAAACCGGGCTTCCCCGGGCGTATCCCCGCAAGGTATTTGTAAAACCAGAAATCCACTTCACTGAACATGTGGTGGTTAAGCGACTGGCGCATCTCCCAGTCTTCGCACAGAGTGGTCATCCCGGAATGTATCCAATAGGCGTAACTGGGATATTCGGGATTCACCGTAAAATCATAGGCTGTTTCGGCAAAACCGTTTTCGCTGAGGGCGCTGAAGATGGACTTGATTCCCAGAATGCCGCAGTCCATGTGATTGCTCTTATTCCTGACAAGATCGGAAAGCCGTTTGGATGCGGCAAGAATCTCGCTTTCTTCAAGAAGGCCATGGTATATGGCGCATGCGATTGCCGTTTGGCTTTCGCGATATATGACTTCGCCGTCCCTGACAAATTTATTACGGAAAGCTTTTTTTATTTTATCTCCAAGATCGTGATAATAATTCTCCCGTCCATTGCCGATTGCCCGGGCAATTTTCTCCATCGCAACGGCATCGGTGTGGTAATAAGCTGTATCGGTAAACAGTACGGGCGGCAGTATTGCATTTTCGGGGGAACACCAGTCCCCAAGGCCGAACTCCGCCAGGAAACCATCGGCCATGCTGCCAAAAAATTCCATGTACCGTTCCATGTTTTCCCACATTTCCGCCGCAATTGAAATATCTCCGGTAAGTTCATACACAGCCAGCGGAATCAATATAAGGGCGCTGTCCCATGCCGGACCGCTGCCCCAGTTGTAGCCCCATGACGCTGTCGGAATAATTCCCGGGAGCTGTCCGCTCGGGCGTTGGACATCCTTGAAATCCAGAAGCCATTTCCTGTACGCCGGGGCTATATTGAAATTCATCAGGGCCTGTTCGGCGGACAGGCAGGAGTCCCCTGTCCATCCGTTCTGCTCGCGGTGCGGGCAATCCGTCGGTATCCCATGAAAATTTGACAATGTGGAATTAATACTGGCGTGGTGAATTTTGTTGAGCATTTCATCCCCGCACTCAAAGGAAGCGATGGTTTCCAAATCCGTGTGGACTTCATGCGCCTGCGCTTTTATAACTTCCGCATTGCCTTCAACGGCAATTTCCGCATAACGAAACCCGTGATAAGTAAAAATCGGGCGCCAGTTTTCTGTTTCCCCGTTTCCGGCAAGAATATATTTGTCGCAGTGCCCCCGGCCTTTGTTTGTAAACGAATTGTTGCCTTCCGCGTCTATTCCGCCGCCGGCAGCGACGCGTTCCGCATACCGGATTGTAATAGCGGCGCCGGATTCCCCCCTGACGCTTATGTGTATCCAGCCGCTCATGTTCTGCCCGAAATCGTACACGCTGCCGCCGGCGCTGCCGGTGATATGAACGGCGTTATGCGCGTTAATTATCCGTATGGGCGGACAGGATGCCTTTTTAAGTATGCCTCCCGGGGAACGGCATATAAATGCGTTTTCCCACCCCTGCGCAGCAAAACCGGGCAGATTCCACCCATCAACATGGAGTCTTGCATCGTACACTTCCCCTTCACGGGTAAAATTACTGATGACAGGTCCGCAATGGGCTTTCCATGTTGTATCGCTTACTATTGCTTCTTCCGTACCGTCAGCGTATTTCACTGTAAGGCAGGCAATTAGTTTTGGATGATGCCGCCATGCCGCCTTGTCAAAATCCCAGACATACCCCGATGGGTAATTGTACCATCCGTTTCCCAGCACAATTCCAATGCAATTAAGGCTGGATACCAGGAGGGATTTTACATCGTACTCATTATAATAAACCGTCTTGTCATAACACGAAACGACAGGCGTCAGGACTTCATCGGTCACGGGTTTCCCGTTGAGTGTTGCGGAATACAGTCCAAGCCCGCAGATTTTCAGGGAAGCCGAAAAAGGTTTTTCCCGTACCGGGAATTCCTTTCTGAATAGAGGCGCCGCCGCGTGTTCCGGAAGCGCCCAGGGCTTATCATCATTTCCTTCATACGCTATCCATTTTGCATTGTTGAACATCATTTTACCGTAATACAAACCATCATCCATGTACATAATATACCATACTCATCGTGTATATTGGCAAGTTCCCGGCTACTTTTTATTCGCCGCGCTTTTACGGTAAGATAAAAAAAGGAGAAACCTATGGCAATTAATCCAATCAGAAAAAAGTGGAAAGGGACAATGACCGACCGGGAGCGTTTTAACCGGCAAATGCACTATCAGAGTGTGGATCGGTGCTTCAACAGGGAATTCGGTTTTTGGGATGAAAATTTTACCGAATGGGATCTTTTCAGGGATAACGGCATCCTGGATAACCTGATGGTAGATGATTTTTTTTCCTTTGACAGAATGTGGGACATCGGCGGGCATACCTTTATGTACCCCTGGATCGAGGAACGCGTTATTGAAATTAAGGAAAAAACACAAATCATTATAAACAGAGACGGCCTTTTGGCCGAGGTTCCTCTGCAGGGAAGAGGATCCACGATCCCGCATTTTCTAAAGTCCTCAATAAAAACTCCTGATG
>Ga0123354_10022040_pt1 | contig 10044 bp, 6 predicted proteins | sample TergutLab28metaG_2_FD_97872 | JGI IMG/M metagenome (GOLD analysis project Ga0123354, IMG submission 97872) | Labiotermes labralis P4 segment gut microbial communities from Petit-Saut dam, French Guiana - Lab288 P4 | ecosystem: Host-associated > Arthropoda: Insects > Digestive system > Gut ...
CCTTTTTCCCCCCCCCCCCTTTATCTCCTTCCCTTTCCCCCGGAGCCCTTTCACAACCCCTTCCTTTGCCCGTCCCCTCGACAATTTTGTTAACCCCCCCCCCCCCCCATTTCCGTTGAAACAGTTTAACTAACTATTGATCAAAACATGCTACTACAAAAAGAATATAAAAGAAAAAAAAAAGGAAAATGTCAACAATACTACGTAGGTTCTTATCCTCCCCATGGTGCAACAGCCCCTAGTGGGCCAGGTCTCCTCATATCGAGGCTTCACATTCACTCACTGCGACACACCACACGACGCAGAGACCTCTACCTGACAACACACAACACTCACAGGAGACAGACACCCACGCTCCCGCAGGATTCGAACCCGCATTCCCAGCAAGCGATTTGCCGCAGACCCACGCCTTAGGCAGCGCTGCCACTGGGATCGGCAAGTAATGTGCTACTGAAAAGTTTTGCCCCAGATCGGCATCCTCTGTGAGCGTTAGTCAACACAAGCTACTTTCGAATATTGGTTTGTAAATTGCCGATTTAACTTACATCCGCACTAACACAGTGACGTACGCAGTCGGTTGAAGCACTGCGCTACAAAGCCGTAAGGCCGCGGGTTCGATTCTCGATGGTGTCACTTGGATTTTTCATTGACTTAATCCTTCCGGCCGCACCATGGCCGTGGGGTAGACTCGGACTCGAACAGAAATGAGTACCAGGGGGTTTCTCCAGGGGATAAAGGCTGCCGGTGCGTACGTCTGACAACCTTACCACCTTCATGTGCCGACTGTCCAAAATTTCTGGTAGCCTGACCCTCCTGGAGCCCTCAGGGCCTGTCCAGGCCTGTAATGGGATAGCTTCACTAATGCAGTACACATCACGGTTCAAGTCCTATATGTGATACCGAAAAGGGCTTTACAAAATAAGACTCGGAAGGATAGAAGAAACACTTGCATGAAACTACAGCAGCTTCGGCTGGCATCCTTCATGCGAATGTCGGCGATGGGAGAAAGTGGTGAAGAGAGAATTAGTTCCGGAAATGAAGTTCGTGAGGCGCGAGGCAGAGAAAAACAACAAAATGAATGTGAAAGATTAAACTTCTGTTAACTGATTAAAAGCGAATAAGAACATCAGACAACTAGGCTAATCGCATGCAAAAACTGGAAGATGTCACAATAGTGGTGATAAAATACAAAGCAAACGACAGCGTGGGCGTGGGAAGAATTCTTAAAAAAAAAACGAAGAGCTCAAATTGCGCAAAAATTTGGAGCCGGTCAAGTGATCTAATTTGGAACGATGACGAACAAAACTTGTGTATCTATTCTTGGTTTATTAAACAACGCTCTCAATAGCTCGTCATATTACACATCTTCGAGAGCTCAGGGTGATTCGTGAAAAATGAGTTGCAATCTGTAGAAGGCTGCAACCGTGGTCTAATTTGAGGTACTACCTGGGCATATGACTAGACGGAATGAGAAGAAATAGAATAAACCTGTCATGAGAACAGGCCTTCGAGTCCAGATTTGAAACAAGAACTTCCCGAATACGAACTACGAATGCTACAGTCTCTACCAAAATACTGCATCTTCTACCATATGCATATTTATTACTCTACATCCAGTTATTCTCCACAGGTTCCACACCGGCTCCGGTGCTCTCCCAGCCTCTTATCCATTTGGTACCGGAAGTGATGCAGCCGGGAAACGGAGATGACCGGTCACTCAATTCCACCTACACCAAGATCAAGAATGCGTAGTGATATACCTCCACGCCCCATCAGCCTTTATAGCGCGATGCTTAATTCAAAAACAAGGATTAAGTTATTATGCCTACCACCATCAAATCGTTAAATGCAATACCGGACTTGGCCGGTCTTGGCATAGACTGATCCCCGATTCCAGCAGAATTCCCCGGTGTCCAAACGGACTCGCTCCACCAGAATTAACCCCGAAATTGAAGAGATCGGATGAACCTTAACTGTAAAAGATAATTTTTCTCGCCAGGTTATTCGTTCCGCGGTCAGTTCGAGATATTCTCAACCAGCCGATGGATGTAACCAAGCGTCTTTTAACACACCTGCAGAAGTAACACAGGTGTCCGTGTAGGGCGCAGCTGTTCTCCTGAAGTGCAAGCAGCAGATTAGGGTCTCGGTGTGCCACAGATCGACACGCCTGAGCTGTGTTGTCGTTGTAGGGCTGGTTCGTCTGCTGCTGGTGCTTCTCCATCCAGTTGCTGATCAGCCCCGCTGTAGGCGACGAATGGACTACGGCCATCGTACAGTTCTGACTTCGGTGAAGATAAACGCGTTTCCGACACAAGCACAATGACCTCACATTTGATATTCTGAAAGGGACACGTCGGTAAATGAACTACCACCTCGTGGATATTCGTGGAAATTTTTAGTTATGATCTAACACAAAAAGAAGAAAAGTCTTAAATATTTAATATCAAAATAAGAGTTTTCAATATCGATTCTCTTCTCCGTGAAACAAGTCTGTTAATTACCTTCCACGTAAGGTTCGAGATAAAAATCAACATTAAATCGCTTGATCTGTCTTAAAGAATATTCTAAAATCTTTTAAGGTCCCGCAGCAAATTTTTTGGAGGAGGGGAGGATGGTCACCAAGCATTCACCAGACGACGACATGTGAACACAACTCAGCAACACAGCTTGCAGTTCGTACTGTACAATACAAATTCCTCTCTTACCAACATACTTTCTCAGTGGTTATTTCCAAGCAAATGCAGACGTCAGAATTAAGCCACGTTAATTCTCGAACTCCGCACATAAAACACAGATACAAACAGATAATATTTTAATAGAATTTGCAGCAAATCACATGCGCAATTCCTGTATTGAAGGAATTGTTATTTTTACCAACAATCTAGCATAATATTCATGGGCACGAACAGCACACAGTCTGAGCAGACATCACAGTGAGAACTACATTCAGTTCCAGTAACTTGCCCTGCAAAACCTCCCGGCAATCTCTACAGTCACAACTGCAAACACAAAGCGGACTCAAGGACTATACATCAAATCACTACTTAAAATCACCAGATTATCACCACAACGAGATTAGCTTCACAGACGTTTTGTGACCTTCGCCTCAACGGGCTGACAACTGCGTCCGGAGACCCGCTACTCCGGTGCCTGCGAGATGCCTGACCTACAACCACTACTAGCAGACGAACCGTTCATTCAGTTCAACATCTCAACAGCTACTGACAGAAAGCGACAGGTCGTCTCCTTTCCCATACCACAGAATTATCTCTCTCTCGGCTCTATGCTGAATCAAGTTCACGTTCCACATTCAACATCCCAAAGACCTACAAACCGGTTTTACATTACCTCTTCCCACGCACCAAGACGACTGCAGTTGCCAAGTCGTGAACACCCAGCTTTCTCTGCACCACCCCAGTGTCACCATAATCTCCTACAGTACACGATCAGAGAGAGCTCGTGACCGACACGAGCTATGGTACGGAACTGAAGTGTCGGTTGCCCGTTGTCACAGAAGGAAAAATCTAGCAACTTCACTGCCCCGTACTATTCGGTGTACGATTTTGTTTAACCGGTGCCCGCTTCTCGCAGTATTTCGTTCGTTATGCCAAACAAGCTATTTCGCCAAATATTCCGTCACCTCAAAAATTATTTCAAATAAAATGTATAGGTCTTAATAGACTTATATGATGCATCAAACCATTGCCTGAGCGATTTTCTGAAGAAAATGTCTGTCTACACACGATATGCTATTAGTTTCACAAGAACAATACGTCATGCTGCTGTATAGGTTAACGCCACAGAACAGAGCCCTTTCTAAGCTGCTAGTCACCCACATAGTCAAGAAATACCACTCCCCCACACCCGCGCTGTTTGCGGAAATATGTTAATAAAAATAGGCCAATGCATCTACACCTAAACCACAACCACACACTTTCTTTCTTCTAAGATTCATTTTAATACTACCCTCCCGTCCATATTTAAGTCTCCCAAGTTGTAGTTCTCTTGAGATATTTCCAACACAATTTCATATGCACTTCTCATCTGTCACATAGTTCCCTCTCTAACTTCCTTAACGTAATCTATTTTTCGGTGGCCAGTCCTAATGTCCGTCCGTACACCATCGCTCACAAGTGTGGGTCACTTGACTACAGCGGGACCCACAAAACCGGCAGAAGACAACTTGCCACAGGCTACCAAGGGTAGTCCGACAAGTCAGCCTCCAGCTGTATACAACCTTAACACATTCTAATTAAAGTCCGGGTGTCTGCCAAGGTGCTTGTAAAACTGCTCTTGACACTCGTTTGTAATTTCGTGAAGTCTGTATCCTGTAAGATACATTCATATATTACTTTACGCAGGTAGAAAGTGCACGAAACAGAGTTCTCTTCCTGTACACCAAGAGTGATATTAAAATTTTGCAGTCTATTCTTATTTATTTTCAACACAAAACGGGGTAAAATTTTAACAAGAAATCCAAGAGACAATTACAGTAAACCCCCGTTTTCCGACATAAATTTGTCCCTCTAAAACTCATAAAACGTAAATTACCTTCCACGTCACAAATTTTAATTTGTTCCTGAGGTCAATAACTGCTCCATACACATATAAAATTCACCTTAATAGAACATGTAACCGTGCCTACGTATGATGAAAACAATATTAATTATCAATTTCAGTATTTGAAGGATACTCTTAGTTATTAGCCTGTTTAAAAAAGGTAAAGGTAAAGTGTCCCCGTTACAGGCCCGGTGTGACCCAGAGGGCGGGTAGAGGTATAGCTTTACTCTTCCATGACCGCGGCACTAGAAGGGGGTGAGTGGTCAGCAGCACGCCCCGGCCGCACTTTACCCCCGGGAAAGAACCGGTACCCATTTTACAAGAGGCTAGTTGGGCTCCTGGGAAGGTCTGGACGGGCGGAAAATCTCGTCCCCACCGGGATTCGATCCCGGGCCGTCCAGCCCAGTAGCTCAGTCTCTATACCAACTGAGCTACTGGGCCCACAGTTATTAGCCTGTCACTTCACTGAATTTGAAGGCAAAATCATACACATTAGGTACCACCCTTATTACAAAACACACACAGAAGTTTCTCATACACTAAAATGTAAATTGTTCAATGTTGGGGTTGGTGAGCCATATAAATTGTTGGTGCTTTAGGGATTACAATCTGCAAATTCGGGTTGATTCGTTAACCGGCGACAGTTGAAAAGAAGCAAAGGAAACAACAATCAGCCTACGAGATGAAGGAGCTCGTACAAGCGAAAACTGGCCCGTAAACTGCAACAATGGTATTAATTTGTGCATCTCATTTCAGAGAAGCCCCGTAAACCGATTACTCGCGTTCCGACAGATTACTCTACAAATATGTACTAATTCCATTTGCTCGGGTAACCACAGGAGTTTCTTCCCGCTTCTGAAAATGTATGTCCTATTGGGTTTGAACAGAACACATAACGTACAAGAACATCTACCGCTTATGCTGACGTTCATATAGCACAACGAAGTACTAAGACACTCGTCGAAGAATGAACAGAATGTACAAAATAGGATAAAGAACGAAGTTACGGGAAGGCAAAATATGGCCAGCGAAAAAAAAATATTTGAATCAAGGCTATGTTCATGTATTATTCATAATACGGACCTTTCGTAATTTTTTACTTCCACGCGCACAGCACAGACAACACACAACACTCACAAGACACACACATCCATGCACACGGCGGGATTCAAACCCACAGTTGCAGCGAACACGCGGCCGCAGATTCACAACTTAGATCGCGCGGCCACTGAGATCGGCACAAATAACGACATAGGATACAAAAAATTGTGAGGTAAAATCGCCTGTCAACTTAATAATTTGTGTAGGCCTACCTAATTTAGTGGGATCGGTTGACATCATAGGTGTTTAAAAAACTCTGAACATTTGCTGTGTACACAAATCTTCTGGCACAAAGCAGACGGCATTTATAAAGGTAGAGGCTGTCCCGTTACATGCCAGGAGAGGTATAGGCACAGCTCTAACCAAACTCAACCTCGGCGCTAGAAGAGGAGAGAGTGGCCAGGGCCATGCTCCAGTCGCTTTACCTTTGGCAATGAGACCTGGTACTCCTCGTACTGTATAGGAGGCTGGGGGGCCTCGGGGCCGGTCTGAATTTTTTTTTTTGCGCGACAGCCCCCAGTGGGCAAGGGCCTCCTCATTCGCGAGGTTTCTAGATCACACGCAACGACGTACCACAGTCGGTAGGACTCCTCTGGACGAATGATCAACTCGTCGCAGAGACATCTACCTGACATCACACAGCAGACATCCATGCCCCAGGTGGGATTCGAACCCACAATCAGCAGGCGAGCCGCCGCAGACCTACGCCTTAGACCGCGCGGCCACTGGGACCGGCGGCCGGTCTGATTAGGGTCCGGAAAATCTCGCCCCCAGCCCCCAGCCCCCACCAGAGTTCGAACCCCTGACAGTCGACACCGCAGCGAGTCGTTATATACACTACGCTGCCGGCCGCCGACAATCCTTATACCAGGTCAATTCTCTGCACAAACTGCCTGAAGTGCGAACATTAGAGAAAAGTCACGTCTTTCAGCGGGGCCTTCTGGAAGTATGAAATAATGACAATAAGCACATACATTCATATCCTGTTCGATTTCGCAACTATCACCCCAGTTGCATATCATCCCGAGACCGTCCACACTCTAACCCGCGGGTCTCCAACCTGCGACCCACGACAAAATTTGTACATTATGTATATATTATAATAAATCCACACTAATTTAGGCGGCTAGGTATGCCTCTTGTTATTTTTACACGTGCGACCCGCGAACCAGCCCACAATAACGGGTGTGGTCCTTTGCCATAAGAAGTTTGGATGCCCATGGTCTAGCCAGGGCTGGCCAACATGCGGCCCTAGGTCACCTGAATGGTTTCAGAAATACGATTTAACAAATATAATACAACAGGCCTACAGAAAATAATATGGGAAATTTATTAGAAGAGAAAATGTTTACAAAATATAACTCGTCAATTTTGAGAGAGCACACAGTCAACAAATATGTCTTTGTGTTTTATCGAGTTTAGTAATGACTACCACTCCCACAATTTTAATAATTATCCATTCTTAGCCTACATTTTGTTACGTAAAAATAATCTTAACCATACTTATATAATTTTAATTAATGTGGAGTGATGGTGAAACAATTAATCATAAGTGTATTCTGCTAATAAGAGCATCGTCCTGAAGATGGCCGGAATACCAGCCGAAACATGTTGGTGAAAGCAATGTTAGTAAAAGTACATAATAGAATATTAGAGTGCATTTTGTTGGTTATTTATACATTTTCGGCGTTCTATTTAATTCAAACCCCCCCCCCCCCCATTCGATATATGTATACACAAGTGCGGGCACCAGGCAAGTCCTTAACGAATTATGTGGCCCTCCTGTGGGCTGACGTCGGCCAGCCCTGGTCTAGCCCGTTCACACAATTTGCCTGCTGATCTTCACGTTGCTGGCCATTTGTATGACTGAAATTTCATGGGATTAAGTCTAAACAACTCATACACACTGCAGATCTGTATAAAAAACGATAAATGGCAGATATTTGCGAGTATATTGAAAAAAGTGGCATATGTAAATTAATTTTACATACGCACTGAATCATTTGACAAAATAAATCAGTATGTCAAGAACTTAGACATATAAGAACCACGTGACCTAAGATGGTTTCTAATTACATTAGGAGGTCTGCTGTGCTGTGACAGAATATAAAATCCCGTCCTTGAACCATTCAGTCCAAACACATGCCACCCTTCAACAGCGACCTCCTGTGGAATGTAATTAGGAGAGTGCAAGCATGGTGAGACACGGCATTACGGTGGCAGCTGTCTGAGTGCTCCATACAAGGCAATACACATAATTACATTAAGTTCCACTAACCTACACTAACTTCGGTTCAGTGACTGAGAAAGGGAAATGACTGGCCCTGTATACTGTTAAATTAACGAAGCCATTAACGGGCTGCAACAACCACTTCGACACTATCACTTTGTTCTAAGATTTAACACGTTTAACCTCAGACAGTATTAAGGGAAGAACATAATATGGGGATGCTGGATAGTAGGGTGCTGAGGAAGACATATGGGCCTAACAGGGAATGGGCAATTAACAGGAGGATGAAGAAAACTGCATAATGAGAAGCTGCATGATTTGTGTCACACACCAGATATTACTGAAGTGGTTAAATCAAGGATAAGATGGGAAGGCATGTAGCATGCATGGAGAAGAAACCGCAAGCATAATCTTAGTGGATAAACCTGAGGGAAAGAGGCCACTTGGAAGACCTAGGCACAGATGAAAGAATAATACTAAAATTAGTCTTATATAAACAGGGTTGGAGGGCGTAAATTGTACTCAACTGGCTCAGGCAAGTGGTTGGAACTTGTGAAAGCGGTAATGAACCAAATGGATTTCATCGAATGCCATGAATTTCTCGACTAGCTGACGGCATGTTTGTTTCTCAAGAAGAACTCTGCTCCGTGGAGTCAAATATTTAATTAACCTTAAAACGCATATTCAGGAAATTCATACGATTCATTCAGCAGATTGCTACATCAGAATACCTTTGATCTTGTGCTACTGTTAGTACCCACTCAAGATCGAAGTTAGTTATGCAAACTGATTCCAACAACAGTTTTCAGATTACGCTGTGTTTGTCGCTCGGTTAATAAACTTAACAGCAACAGACTACGTAATTAACAGAATTCTGACGAAAGGAGAGGTCAATAGCATATACCTCTCTAGTAGTACACTTCATACCGTAAGCTAAATACAAGCCTGCCCTAATGAAATCCGACGTAGCAATGTTAGGGTTTCCGTCTTATACCGGTACTCATACTTGGGTAAAAAAAAATACATGCGTTCATAATTTTAAGTCACATCCCAAAAAAACATCCGGCATGCAAGCCTATGTCCAGCTACATTTTTACAGTTCTAGTGGCGAATAAATCGTCTTACCTCACTCTTTAACAGCACTAAAGTTGAATACGTCCCTTGTCGCAGTATATAAAAAGAAGCACCAAAGAATGGACTTGTTGATATTGTTTAATGTGGTGGTAAATACTTCTGGAATAAAAACGACAAATAAGATCTATGTTTCCGAAGTCCGAATTTATAATAATAATTATAATAATAAAACAGCCGATACACCGTACCGTTGTGTACCGTCACAAAAAATCACTGTTTACAGAGCAGTGCAGATATTCAGCTTTTTCTTACTTTCATTATATCTTCTTTCCTTAATCTCTTTTTCCTCCCATTCTTTCTTTTTCCAGCAGCCCATTCAAATATTCTGCACAACTTCTTATACAGCTGGACTATTTCAGTGAATGTCCATTTGCGGCACGTGTTTTCCTTCCAAGAAAAAGTGTGAGAAGCATAACACATAACAGAGATACGCAGACTTGAAACGGTGAATGTTCAAGATTATCACTTTCGGGTAAACATCTGTCCCTTGCTTCCATTTATATGTAAAACCATTTCCATTTATCAGACACAGTTTCATGTTCTCTGTCGTACCATATTCTCACAACACATTCGAATACAGTCAGAGGTGACTTTTCTGTTTAATACAAATAACAGAACGAATTTAATGGTCCTGCTGGATGTAGCGGTGTTGTAGTTGGCAAGTCTGCTTCATAAGGTTAAGTCCCAGTTACCATGAAAACGTTTCACAAAACCTCAGACAATATTCCGCACGTCTTACAACGCATACCTCAGCACAGACATTGGCACTCCACATTCGAGAAATCCCTACTCTGCAACCTAATGACGAAGCGTTTTTATTTATTTCACTCAGTCACGCCAAGAGAATTACGGAACAGCATCGCAGAATGGGCTATGACAAGTCCTTATACAGGGTTTTTCACGACTTTAGGGCATAACTGCAGGAGGTGATTTCCTAGGTCTTTGTGATCAAAAAAGTTCATATAAACATGTATCCGATTTTGGACGGTTACGGAGTTATGACCGTTTGAATCTCGGAA
>Ga0123354_10022041_pt1 | contig 10044 bp, 4 predicted proteins | sample TergutLab28metaG_2_FD_97872 | JGI IMG/M metagenome (GOLD analysis project Ga0123354, IMG submission 97872) | Labiotermes labralis P4 segment gut microbial communities from Petit-Saut dam, French Guiana - Lab288 P4 | ecosystem: Host-associated > Arthropoda: Insects > Digestive system > Gut ...
AGCCTCGTGAGCCTCGTGAGGTCAATTGAGGAGCTACTTGAATGAAAAAAGTAGCGGCTCCAGGTCTAGAAAACAGAGATTAACGGCTGTGGGGACCCGTTGCGCTGACCACGTGACACCCTTTTATCCGCAAAAGTTGGCACTAACTTCGCCGACCGGCGGCGGCCTCTCTGTCGGTATAGTTCGCGTGCGGACTAAGTCCACGGAGTTTTTAGTATATTACTGTACAACAATAAATTTTAACCAGAAATTAGGTGGGGTTTTTAATACTGCTGGAGTTCTTTTGTGTATCAAAGATATTATCACTCTGAAGATGGCCGAATTACTGACCGAAACGTGTTTGTGAAGATATTATAATAAAATTACATCAAAAATTAAAGTGCGCTTGATGGTTGTTAATACATTTATAGAAATCTCCGCTCTTCTGGAATGTTACGCGGCGGAGATTTGTAGTTTGTTACCGCTGTTTCGGGAACAATGTTACCCCGAAACGCCGGTAACTAGCAGTCTTCGCTGCGCAACATGCCAGTAGAGCGACGATTTCAAAGCACTCAGTTGCTTTGTTCATGGTTTATTTTGTGGTACTGCGGAGTACTGCAGACTGTCCCGTCGAGGCCAGAGCAGTGCCCTCCGGATCCCACCCAGCCACCTGTCCGCTGGTACCATTTGTTCTGTCCTCAGGGGTAGGAGGCAGTTCTATATACCGCAGCTCCACGTCTTCTGGTAACACGTATGGCGCGTTCTTTGGCAGTAAGTGAACTTTAACCGCTTAAAGCACATTTATCAACACGCTGCCAACATACTTGTAAAACCCTTTCGGCCAGGCTTAGTTCTGCGCTTACGCTGGGCTTTCGCAGCGTCGTATATTGTAACCCTCTACATCCTAGGACACATTTAATATAACAAGATAGGCAACTTGCGTATGACGTAACATTGTGGCGCATTCGCGTAACAGTTGTTGCCATGGAAACGCAACAATGCATCCCTTTGCGTTGTTGACATACATGTATCTTTTAGCAATACGAAACCGTTGAGTGTTGGAATGGAAAGACGACATTGGCTTGCATTTGCTCTTTTACAAGATATTTTGTACTGCGGTAAGCAATCAATATAAACGTACTTAGGTCTTTGACGTTCAGGTGACCGCGCATCGTGATAAATACTTATAATAAAACCAACCAGATGCACCAATTTCTCAAATTTATTTTTGGAATAAAACTCTGCATGTTTCGGACAGTTCCTCTGTTCGTCATGAGGAGTTTTTTCAGGACAGAACTGCAGTTCCGTCCTGATCCTGCTCGCAAGCTGTCAGCAAACCGGTATGACATATACGATTGCTGTGTGTACGGTAAAAAAACTCCTGATGATGGACAGAGGAACTGTCCGAAACATGTAGAGTTTTATTCCAAAAATAAATTTGAGAAATTAATGCATCTAGTTGGTTTTATTATAAGAACATACTTAGGTCCTCATGTAAAGGTCTCGATATGTTTGTCTGGTTGTAACCAAATTTTGAGTTTCCTGTCAGATTTTCGTAAAAGTCCCCCATATCAGATTTAACGAAAATAGCCCACTGGAAGCCGCACTGATAACATGCGGACAAATGGACGGAAGGAAACGATGAAGCTACAGGAGCTCTTCGCTATTGATGCGGATGTGCCGAACAATTGTCTCCCCGCCTCCTTGCGCAACAGCCTCTAGTAGGGCAGGGCCTACTCGCTATTGAGGCCTCACGATCACACTGGGTCACACCACACTCGGTAGGACTCCTCTGGGCGATTGAACACCCCGACGCTGAGACCTCTACCTGACAAAACTCACATGAGACAGCCATGCCTTCGTCGAGATTCGAACCCGCGCTCCCAGCAATCGAGCGACCTTTGACCTCGCGGCCACTGGGATCGGTAAAAACGCAATATTATATCCATATATTGCAGGGTTCTCAAACAGTATACTTCCCTATACAGCACTGATTAATCTCCGGAACTGAGACTGTATGCTTACCTTTCCGCAGGAAGTGAATTTCTAAGTGCTTGGTACAAGACACTCGTGCCTAAAACGGTCAACTTAACCTTTACATACCATCCATAAGAGAGGATGTGTGGGATGTTGCTATGGGAAACAGTTACGTACGAGGGCAGAGAATATCCGTGACAGAAATAGCGGCAAAACTTTTCCTTTCAAAGACATAAAATGTATTGCAGAGGGAAGCTATCAGAGCCACTTACCTAAATTCGATCTACGAACTCGAGTTAGTAGACAGCAGCCAGTTGTCAACCTCGGGAATGAGTCAGAGTTGTTGAGCTTGGCGTATCGTCTGTACACAATGTGATTCGCGTGGAAAAAGTGACACTGGTTCTTTAGAAGGCATTGCCAGCATTCAAGTAAATCATACGGAAAAAAGTGTTCCTTCATATCTTCTTTTCTTTTTTTTTTTCTTTCTCCTTTTTTTCGCGTTACTTATTTCAACGGTACGGAAGTCAGGACAGCGTAATCATTACGGCCTGGTCAGGTGAGGAATCGTGGTTCGATTCATGGTCTTTCTCTTCTCGAAAGCGTCCGGATGGGCTGTTGGGCCCACCAAACGTCCTCTCCAGCGGGTATTGATGGTTCGTTTTTCGGGCGGTGAGTGTGGCTGACCACACACTGTCATCTAGTGTCCAGGGTAGGAATTAGTGAAGCCATGCCGCCACTCTTCCAAATGCCTTCAGGGCGTGCACGGGGCCATTTTAGCCCTTGTTTTTACAATAGTACTGCCTCCTGTTATTAGTCATTAAAATATACGATAGGCGACAGTGGTATGTTCTTTAGGCACGATGGCAAAACAGTAACTAGCGACTGTTAGCTTCGTCATGTCCGTCTGTCCTTATGAAACAACTCCGCTCCCACTGGACAGATTTTCGTAAAATTTTATATTTGAGTATTTTTCGAAAATGTGTTAAGAAAATTCAGGTTTTATTAAAATATGACGAGAATAACGGCCACTTTACATGAAGACCTATGTACATTTACGATAGTATCTCGCTGGATTCTTCGGAGAATTAGATGTTTCAGACAGAAGTTGTAGAGAAAATCAAAACACACTTCTATGTTCAGTAACTTGCTCCCCCCCCCCCCTTCGACTCGCGATAATCGTGCCGTTTATGAGGTAGTGGGGAAAATATAGTAGAGCCAGACAGGCGAGAGATGTCAATATAATATGACGCATGTGCTGTTCCTGCCGGATAACTAAGGCCAGAATACAGACACACACTCGAAATGTTTAATACTTACTGCTCTACTACGGTAACAATGGTTACGCGAACGTGCCTCAGTGTTACGTTATACGTACATACATTACCTGGCTTGTCGTTTCTTACTGAAGTCCTTTATGGGCTGGCACAGAAATCTAGCCCAATTTCCAAGACCGTCGTTGGGAAATACGAGTTTTGAGCTGCGAATGTGACAAATGGAAAGAATTTCGACACTCAGAGCAGAGAGAGAGAGAGAGAGAGCGTGAGCGTGTGTGTGTGTGTGTGTGTGTGTGTGGAGGGGGGCTGATTTTATGAATTTGACTCTTCTAACTCCAACCATTCGTCAGTAGAGAACCACCTGCATTTCATTAACGAACTCCGCAGAACGCGGTCCTGATTCAGAAGTTCCCATTCGTTACGTTTTTCAACAAATTCCCCGTATTTTATTGAACCTACAGGTTCACCAATGCTTCACAAAGGCCTGCCACTGGGACCTTTTGTGAACCAGGCGACCTTAATGTGCGCTGTTACGTCTTATTTCTAAAATATACATTTTATTGTTGTGAGGTTAGAGGTTCCGAGGGCAGTCAGTTTGAAGGTTACTGTGCTCTAGGATGTGGAATCATGTGAATTAGTAGACAGGTGTAAGTTTTTCGAGTGGAACTGCTATCCCCATCTTCAGATTGGAGGTGACGCCGTGCACTTTGTCAAGTAAGTGCCATAGTAAATATGGAGGCTGCAGGCTCCTCTAGAAACTTGGTACAGATCTTCGATACTGCACGACGTCATCTGGAGGGCCACAGTATTCGTATTAGTGTTATCATCTTGGCTGAATTCATGTCTGTGTTCTGCTGTTTAAAATATGGCCTGCTTTGATAAGTGGTTTCACGTTTCACCTGCATCATGCGGTCCACAGGTTGTGACCTCTCATGGTGAAGGAAGCTGGACCGAACTGCGTGTAAGGCGCTGTTTTTGCCGCAAGAAGTCTGTTAGAACAGGTTCCTGTGTATGGGAGGGGGCAGCTCGAAGAAGCGTTGACCTGTCAGCGTTGTTGTCACGTCCACAGAACGTCCATGGTAACGCTGATACAAAGATTTAAATATTACACGGGGCTGTATACTGCACGTGCAAGGCATGTCTATAGGTTGCTTCAAATCTTACGTCACTTGATGTCTGTCAGCGTCAAAAAGAGGCAATAAAGCTATTGACATAAATATACAACAACGTCACATAGGGGAGCCACGGCGCTCTTTGAAGGTTTGTGGAGATGTCTTATTCATGCGGCTGATGGTATAGTTCGATATTTTCGTCTTTCTTTTCTGGTGTATAGGAAATAAAGCTATTTCGTGTACATAACTCCTAGGGGTTAATATGTCCCTGGACACGCCATGAAGGCGTAAAGTTCTAGCTCCACCCATTCTTAACCTCGGCGCTAGATGCAGATGAATGGCAGACTAGCGCCAGGTTCTGCGGCCCTAATTCTGGCGAAAGATCCTTCTATGCCCCATTTGGACGCTTTGATAAAAATGTAAATCTCTTGCCCCTTTGTGAAATCAGATCACGATTCCACGTATCTCCACTCCATAGCCCAGTTACTACAGCGACTACTTTATCTCGGCTTCCGGTTGTTGGATTCGCTTGGTTCACTGCAGGGAGTCGTGGCCGATTTTTATGAACGCCATAATATGGGGGGGGGGGAATTCCTCACGCGCTGAGAACATAGTAGCTTCTGAAGAAGAACTGTGCTCTTCGGAGCCATTTTGTGCGTCACTGTTATCGTCATGCTTTATACAGTACGGATTAATAATTTTGGAGTTAATTGTTTACTGGAACAGGTCAGAGAGCGTGATCCAAAAATAAGTTATGAAGTGGTGTGTCATGTGTCTGGTCTCGGTAAGTGAGCGAATGAAGTATTTTATGGTACTGAGAAGCACGTCTTTGTCCTTGGAAACTGGGCATTGTCTGTTATGGTGATATAATAACAATAGAACCGGCTACCGAAACGTGTTGCTTTAATAATGTAATGTGTATAAATATATAATATCCCTAAGAAATAAGAGCATTATATATTCTAAATATATTCAAAATATATAATAATCCAAGGAAATAATATGGTTTCTGAATATCATATACCATTGTCAAAACCACACAGAACAGCAGTATCTATTGGTTTGATTCATTCAGTTTTTAGAATGTCAGGTGGCGGCGGTTTCAGTGAACGCCTGCACGATTCTGTTTATGCAGTCCGCATAGAACCCATGTTGTTGGAACTGCCGCTGTATCACGGCGATCTTACTGTTTGTGTTCCCGTAGGCAGTTAACCGATGTTGCTAGTAGGTGGCAGATAGCGGACTGGACAACGTGAGGATGTCTTTGTGACATCTGGCGGATAGCGGACTGGACAACGTGAGGATCTGTCTTTGTGACATGTGGCGGATAGCGGAATGGACATCGTGATGATCTGTCTTTGTGATACGTGGCGGATAACCGACTGGACAACGTGAGGATCTGTTTTTGTGATACGTGGCGTATAGCGGACTGGACAACGTGAGGATCTGTCTTTGTGATACGTGGCGGATAACCGACTGGACAACGTGAGGATCTGTCTTTGTGATACGTGGCGGATAGCGGACTGGAAAGCGTGATGATATGTCTTTGTGATATGTGGCGGGTAGCGGACAACGTCAGGATCTGTCTTTTTGTGATGTTTATCTGCTCATTCTACAGTAAACGATGTCTAGAACGGGGCTCGGACAGCTAGAAACCCGCCTTTATGAAAGATCGTTTCTGATTGTGAAACACGGAGTGAAAATCGCGCAGTTTTTTACTTGTTAAAACGCGAAGTGTTAATATCACGCAACAAAGTCTCCTAGAACATTTTATGACCCATACTGTGCATGCTGGAATGATCTCAGAATACATTCGTTGCTGTATTTTCATGAAATGTAGGCTGTATTATTAAAATTAGACGAGAGAATTATCTTCAAGGCAAGTTAGTACGTGGTATTGGTGACACCAATATATGTATTATTAAATTTTACAGTTTTTTTTCTTAATGATTCACGTGCAAGTCAATACTTATCTCAGAATCATACATAGACTGCACTACTTGTAAAGTTGCGGTAAGCGTTCTCCTGTGTTGCATGTTTCACTAATGACATTCCCCGCCAAATTTCCTTGCCCACAGTGACATTACATAACGTGTTTCGACTGCCATTTGGACCAGCGTGGGGTAATCTGCGATACCCACCTACTGTTTGACGAATTTTCTTATGTATTATTATTATTATTATTAGATCTGTGTTTCTGTCGTCCCCCATATTCCTTACAATTACGCCTCCGCTCGAGAACTGTTAAGTTACGTACGTACATGACAAGTTAGAAAGCAGCACCTTGATGATGGTTCCTTTGTTAATGATTTTCTAGTATCTAAATTTTGTCGTTCCTTGGTTGATAATATTAGTCTCAGAGTTCCGTCTCGTAATATTATAAACTCGCCCAGTTTTCTGTATCACGTAAAAATTTTCCCTTTTGCTGGATGTCCTACATTTGCAAATTTGGTGTGCGGTGATGTACGTGAATTGGGTATGGAAATTAGGTCTTTGAAACCGATTTTACGCTGGTAGCGCGTTTAATTTGAGCTGCGGTTTTAATTTTTTCGCTAATTTGTTTTTCAATTTTGGTAGGCAGTGATATAGATACATTTAATAAGCAAGTTATATCTATGCAGCATATTTTAGGCAGTTGCACGTGTCGTCTGAGTCACGGTTGTAATTATTTTGCTAACCCGTGTTTCATTTTAGGCTATAAATCCAGTTTTTGTTCCTGTTTGTTGTATTTTAGTGTTTACTCGTGTAATTTCCGTTGTAATTATTCTGTTCTAATTTTGTACTTAGCCTTTGAGCTGTTAAGTTAACACTGTAATAAATGAGAATGGAGTTGAATTATTATGGAATGGTATCTTTTTGTACTAATTATGCACATTTATTTGTGCTTTTATGTTAGTGGTGTTCTGAAAATTGGCAAGAACTATTATTTTTAATGTTTATTGCTGTTGTTGTTGTTGTTGTTGTGGTGGTGGTGGTGGTGGTGGTGGTGGTGGTGGTGGTGTCACTTGCCGCAGTCCATTTCTGCCTTGCACTTCTCCTCTAGAACAAACGACCATCCTCACCGCTCAGATTTCAAGTTTCAAACTGCAGTACTTTCACTGTTACGTGTGATGTTTCAAATATAGCTTTTATTTATTTATTATTGTTACTATTAATATTTTGTGTCTTAAAATTTGTACCTTTCCGCAAAATAACACAACACTTTCCACGCGAATGGACAAGGTATAAATTCCTTTTTCATGGTACCTGGTTTTGGTTAGACTCATGAATACTCCAGTTAGATTTCGTTGCGTTATGGTCTGGTTGTATAACGTAATCTCGTGCCTTCTATTGCAAATTATTTGTCATGTAAATGTAACACTTGATTTAGTACAAAGTATTTGTTCCCTTTCGAAAATGTACACTTATTTCTGCTCAAAGATTAAATCAATTGGAATCTACTAACCTTTCAGAAACGAGCAGGGCTCCGTCAACCGACCCATACCAAAGCACATGTTAAAAGTGGGACAAACGTGCTCCAAACTGGATTCGAACACTGCTAAGAGCGGTTGTGTGTATGCCCTGTGTTCTCGTTCCTTTACCCGTATAGAAGGATCCGTTCGAGTGCAGTTGACAGAATTTTTGTGTCGGTTTTGTGCACTAAATTTATTTAAGAATTTAATTGGGATTCTTGTCAATTAGGACAGTTCCACATTTAGAAGCGGTTTAAAGCAAAATTTGTCGCTTTTGTGAAATAAAAGCCTGCAATGTACGTATAACGTAACATTGAGGCGCGTTCTTGCAACCATTGTTGCAGTGGAAAAGTAATAATTATTACTTATTCTGATTGTGTGTTTCTAGTCTTAGGTAGGCGGCATGCAGCGCGCTTGCGCCTTATTGCCATTTGTGGCCTGTCCGGCTGTACGGCATTTTTCCACATCATTTCATAAACGCCCTGATTTTATTAAAAAATCGCATTGAACGTAAAATGTGTATTTTAATTTTTTCTACAACTTTCGTCTGAAAAATGTGGTCATAAATGTCCATTGATATTCATAAAAAGTACCCATAATTCTTGTCAGATTTTTAATGAAAGGTGAATTTTCTAGACAGATTTTCGAGAAAACACTCAAATATCAAATTTCGTAAAAATCGGTCCAGTGGGATCCGAATTGTTTCATGCGGACAGCGGACAGGCAGGCATACAGACTGACAGACGGGCAGACATGACGACGCTAATAGTCACTTTTCGCAATTTTGCGAACGTCTTAAAAACCTCTCGTCGTGCCACATATTGGCACCTTACAACGTATTCATTATACTATTCAGTTGTTAGCTAGGGATCAAGCGGACGGGGCGTGAAGCTAACCACTCTCCTCCATCTAGTGCACAGGCTAATGTAGCTTTTCACCCTTGTAAAATTTCAAATTTTCACGGTCACCAAAGTGAAAATGTCAAATTTCTTCCGTCAGTGACACGTGTGTGTGTGGTCCGGTACGTAGTTACTGAAATTTCGGACGGAATACCTACGGGGTAGAACAGGAAGCTGCGAGAGAGAAGCGGTCGGTTACATAAAGACATGGGAGATCAGGAACGGGTAACGGTGAATCGGTGACGTTCTGTGGCCATGGTTCACCCTGCCCTCATCACTTACTCTTCTACCTTGAAGGCGAATTCAGTACATCTCTCTACAACTTCGACACTTGCATACCAGACCACACGGCGTCACATCGCGGAAGACCTTTCAGTTCCTGCTGGGTGGTGTACTGGATTTGTCTGGACAGGGCAAGTAACAGCCTCTTCTGAGCATGATAATGGGCCTTTGGTAAAAGAAAAGACAGGGAAGTTGTTATCTGGTTGAGAGACTGTTAACTTCTCAACATGGACTGTGCTCCGTGTAGTTAGGTTAGGCAGTTTTAGTTTTCGTCTGAATGAAGACGCTGACAGCTATTATTCTTTTCACTGCCAGGCGTTTCTTCTCTCTTCAAAAATAGACACGAATATTGGTTGAAACGTGTCATGTTTGTTCTGTTTTTTTTTTATTTCTGCGCGTTTTGTTAGCGAAGATCCTTCTGTGTAATAGGGTTTTTTGATGAAAGGTCAATGAACCATTGTCGAGGTGTCTTGAGTGTTCTGTTGGGAAATAATTACCTGTCGCAAGAAACCGGCTCAGTACGTCATAACGCGTACCGGACACACACTACTAAAATAACGTGCCGCCCCCAAAATTAATTTACGTTATAAACATTCGTTTGAAGTGATCTAATGAGGCCGCAGATTCATATTACGCGATGGTACCAAATTTGTTCACACATTTAGGTTGAAGTTTTATCCGACACTGAGCGGAAAGATGACTGAAATCTCGTAGTGCAGAGAGTCCTTTAAAAATCCGCAATGGCTGTGAGGTCTAAGACATGAGACTGCGGTCCCTCGCTTGCTGGTATTGCGGCTTCGAATCCTCCCAGGGAAATGGATACCTGTTCTGAGTGTTGGTGTGTTGTCAGGTAGAGGTCCCTGCGTCGGGCTGATCACTCGTCCGGAGGGGTCCTGCCGAGTGCGTTGTGACTGAATGTGGTCGAGAAACCTCATAGAAGAGGCCTAGGTCTACTGGGGCTGTCGAGCTATTGGGGGGGGGGGGGAGAAAATTTTAAAAGATAAAAAAAAAAAATCAGAAACAAACAGGGCCGTTTTTTTTTTTTTTCCAGGTTAATTTTAAGAGGCCT
>Ga0123354_10022045_pt1 | contig 10042 bp, 8 predicted proteins | sample TergutLab28metaG_2_FD_97872 | JGI IMG/M metagenome (GOLD analysis project Ga0123354, IMG submission 97872) | Labiotermes labralis P4 segment gut microbial communities from Petit-Saut dam, French Guiana - Lab288 P4 | ecosystem: Host-associated > Arthropoda: Insects > Digestive system > Gut ...
ACCCGTTGCGCTGACCACGTGACACCCCTCTATCCGCAAAAGTTGGCACTAACTTCGCCGACCGGCGGCGGCTGCTCTGTCAGTATAGTTCGCGTGCGGACTAAGGCCACGGAGTTTAGTTTAGTTTAGTGCCAAGTGGTGTACATTACTGTGGCCCTTTCTATGCGTAACAGTAAGTTGCGATTTTTGAATTTGCAGGGTGGGGACTGTGCTAGATGCTATTTATGTTGTGCGTGAATAAAAGTATAATGCTGTCCTACAGTAAATTTTTTACTGTTTCACAGTATGTTGTTTTTAATAATGAAAAGAATATAATAATTGTGAAATGTGTAACATGTTCCCCCCATTGTGTATGTTTATTGGGCACAAAACTGATATTTTCAGGCCTTGGCCACCAACTGCCCAAGTGCATTCTTGTGACTCCCCCGAAACAGGTATACAGAATTATTGACTGTTGAAACAGCTGAAGTCTGGTGATTATTGTACTTGTAACAATTCATATGTGTGTTTGAGATGAATGGTTGTATGCTGTAATTGCCTAAGTTTACATTAGTCTGATGAGGGAGCAGCCATATTGTTTAGCAGCGGCTCCTGACTGTACTGTATCAGAGACCTTTTCCAGTGATGAATTGTAGTTAAAATTATGAAATGTAATACTGTGTTGCAAGAAGAATTGAAGTTGCATTAATTGTGAACTGTCTGTGCTTGTAGCATACTGTATTTACAAACCCCACTGTAGAAGAATGGTTCAAAGCAGATAACCTTAATAACTTCCACAATTCTGGTTCCTAAGCATGTACATAACAGTAAGCTTTGCTTGGAACTGTTGAATAAGTTTCGATTACACTATGGTTCCATGTATTTATTTGAATTTAGATTAACATCGAAGTGTTCCATCATGTTCAATTTTTAGCCACATTTGCAAAATTGTGAAAAGCGGCTATTTGCTTCGTCATGTCTGTGTTCATCTCTGCGCATGAAACATCTCGGAGCCCACGGGATGGATTTACATGAGATTTGATATTTGAGTATTTTTTTTAAAAATCTGTCGAGAAAATGGATAAATCTGACAAGAATAACAGGTACTTTACATGACAACCTGTGTACATTTATGAAAATATCTTGCTCAGTTCTTAGAATGAGAAATATTTGAGACAAAAGTTGTAGAGAAAATCAAAACACACATTTTATGTTCAATAACCTTTTTCAGAAAATTATGCCATTTTTGTGGAAAAATGTGGTAGAGCCAGACAGGGCACAGATGACAGTATAGTATGGTGCATGTTGTTTGTATGCTGGATGACTAAGTCTACATGCACATGTACAGAATGTGTAATATTTACTGCTTTTCCACTGCAGCAATGGTTGTGCGAACACACCTCAGTGTTACGTTATATGTACATTTCCTTTCTTCTTGATTTCAGACTTCCACCATGTTCTGAATGTTGTATGCTTTCTTCTGGGTAATTCCCCGGTGTCTGAATTTTATATGCCAACGTTTCGGAACACTGTTTCATCTTCATAGGCAGGTAGGTATGAAGTATTACTAGGTTCGAGAAATGTTGGGTGTATGTATACAGGAAAAGGTTTGGTTAAAAAATAGCCTGAGCCAATAGAAAGGAGGTTAACAGGGTAGGGGCAGTTCACCCTCCTTCCTATTGGTTCAGGCTGTTTTTGAGCCAAACCTTTTCCCGTGTACATACCCCATCATTTCTCGAACCTAGTCATACTTCATACCTACCTGCTTATGAATGAAGATGGGACAGAGTGTTCCAAAACATCGGCATATAAAATTCAGACACTGGGGAATTACCCAGAAGAAAGCATACAACATTTCCTTTCTTGTTAATATATGCATTTTGTAGGTGTGGGTAATTGCTTTCATCAAAACCCAAAGAGCTGTGCAGTGAAAAAGTAGTTGAGGAAGCAGTGCTGTATGACATTATACCAAATGGCACTGTCATCGGAACTTTTGTGTCTGACATTGCTGTATCACTGATGGAAGTTAATGCTTTGCATTATTAAAAGCTGATGGCAGTAATTGGTAGGGTAGTGCAATAAGTTGGGCTTGTTCCTGTTAATTTGATGCATAGAGCTGTTTAAATGAAGTATGATACTCAGGAAGTTATTTGCCTCTGATTTTTCAGGGTTGCCATCTTGTTGGATATTTTTCAAAAGAGAAACATTGTCAACAGAAGTACAATGTGTCCTGCATAATGACAATGCCACAGTATCAGAGACAAGGCTATGGAAGGTTCTTGATTCATTTCAGTAAGTATCCATCCATTGTAGCATTGTTACTGGTTTAGAGATAGGACCTGGCATTGCTTCAGCAAAACTCCAAAAACATTTTTGCTCTCAACGTTTTTTTTCTCTGTTGCACCATTCATGGGGTACATTATACGCCTTAACCCTTCATTGCCAGAATTAAATACATTATGCACTCTGCAAAAGGCCCATAATTTAAATGGCTGTCCTTCAGTACGTGTTCTTTGGTGATCACTGTCACGCCATGGTTTTCTCAGTATCACGCTGTATCGACTAAACTGTTATTTAGTACCAAGCAATTGATTATTAAAATTTAGTAAGTTATGCGCAGTGGTTCCTTGTTTAACAGTTATGATTGAATCCATGAAAATGGCCATAAATAAAAATTATTTTTATTCATATGTGTGAAATTAGACCATAAGAAGTTAAACATTTTCATGGAATAAGAACAATTTGTAATGCATTATAGTATTTCAGCATTTCATATTATTAAGTAAATATATGTTTATTGTTAAATACATAATTAATACAGCAAACTGACAAAAATTTGTTACCTTGAGGTAAGAAGGTTGCCCAAGGGTGTGGTGGAAAATTTGAGGTTGAAGAAATTTAAGTTTTGGAACAAAAGTCATTGTCTGTTCTAACTTATGGAGGCCAAGGTGTGTGTGAAGGTGAGGCTACCTGTGTTCCTTTTTCAAATTGTGTGACCCTTCTTGGCATAAAAGCTATCCGTTGTTGCTTATGTTGCATCCTTTCTTCTGCCCATTTATGTCTTCATGATACGCCATGCCTCATACTGACCATTCATGGTCTTTGTTTGCTGTCTTGCAATGAATCTCTTCATCTTGTTCCAGTGATCCAAAGTTTTCATTATGTGATATCCTGCTCTCTTCTTCTCCACTGCTGTGTTGTATCATAGACTGATCGTGTTGCTGTTTGTATGTGATGAGCCCTCTCTTTAAGAGACTGAATCGTGTCCTTTTCCTCTTCTCCTGCACAACCTTACTTTACACAGACTGACATAGAGAGAGTATTTCTTCGTCTGTATCAGTCTGTGTGGATGGCTGGCTGCAGAGGTTTCCAAGCAAATCAAGACATTGCTCAGTCAGTGAATCCTGCTCATTCATGCCTTGTGATTGGATTTCCAGTATATCTCTGATATCTTTGTTGTTTGAAAACCTTGGCATTTTCAGAGTGGTAATACAGGTGTGGGCTTTGATTATTAGTCAACTGAAGGATGAGCACCAAGCAGCCAGGTTAACATGCCCATAATCTTCTGTCTTGACAAAGCCACTTTATATTTAGTTGTAGATTCTCTTTGGTATCTTATTTTCCAAGAGGGCAGGCTTATCTACATCGAATATGCTGTGAGGAGGATAGCCTTTGTATTCCATGGACAGAGAAAACTGATCCCTAAGTTTGACTGGTGCCTCTTTGTGTGTGTTTGCAAGTTGTTGATGTCTGTTTACACTTACACTCAGATCTGCTCTAAAATTTTCCAGCACTCCCATACCAGCTGTAATGTCTTCATAATGGGAATCAGGCCATTCAGGATTGCCACACTTTAAGTCTAATTTTCACCATGTCACAGATAAACTGGGTACTCATCAGTATTTTTTGTGTGTTTCATGAATACATGGCAATAATAATGATTAATAGTTCTACCCTCCCATTTTATACAATTAATTCCCTCTTACTATTATGTTATAAGCACATTTCTCTTTAACTATTTTAAATGCAGCTTTTTCTTTAGTGGTTGTCAAAATCATAGATTGTGTGAGGCTGTATTCACTTACAAGTGCTCCTACTTTCATGCTGTTCTCATGTTTTTAAATAATGTATCGCTTGCTCTGTTTCCACAGAAATTGAATCCTGTCATTCTTTTCTTTCACACACATTTCTGGCCGTGTTCATCGTATTAATGTTAAAAAAGGGGGGGGGGGGGATAGGAGGGGTGTTTGCTGCAGAGCTGGGGCAAAATTATGAAGATGATGGAAATGTTCATATAATAGTAACAGAGTTACAAAAAACATGATGAAACATATGATGTAAAATATCCAATAAGTCTGTGAGTTCAGATGTCCTACACCCATTTTCAGAACCCTGTAGGATAGTATCACACTACAGAGGTAGAATATGAAAGGAAAAAGAAATTGACTCCAAGCACCGACAAACATAACTGCATGGCATCAAAGTACTGTGATTTGCCGAAAGCAAATGCATGACCACAGAGTGCTTTGGCCAAAAATGACGAAACCAGGTGGCTTGTGAGTACTTCAGTCAGGTGACAGTGATGCTTGAATGTTACTGTATTGGCATTGTTGATTGAGACTTTGGTTGTTAATCGAATGTTTGAAGTCTGTGAAAGAGAGACATTAAAAACTGAAATGTTGTTAGAATTAAGGGATCACTGTAATGTTTGCAGATGCTTAAATATTGTATGGCATATATGTAGGTTTCTAAATACTTGGCATATTTTGGACATGTTATTAATTCAGATTATATAGCATTGAATGGTGGGATGAGTGATAAAATATGATCTTTATGTGTGACATCCCATTGTGATTTTTGAGCAGCAATTAGGAAATAAAAAAAAGTCTCACAACTGTGCTTATGTTATTTTATTGCTACATATTTTGGCTTTTGTGGAAAGCCATCATAAGGAAATGCAAAAAAATACATACATTAGAATGGTACTTTTTCATATAGCTGAAACCTCAACTTCATAGAAAATAAGTGTTGTATAAGTCAAAACTAGATAAAAGTCAAAGTCATGTGATCTATAATATATTAAAATTGTTGCCTAGGGCTTTGAGTGTGAAAGGGAATTCTTTGGTAATAAAATAAACCTTGAGGGGAGCAAACTGTATTTAAAATCTTATTAAACTCAAAACTCTGGTTTGTTTTCATGGTAATAAGATTTTTAATTACAGATTGTTCTCCATGGGGCTTATTTTATTACTGAATAATTTTCTTTCACACTTGAAGTGCTGGATAGGGGTTTTAATATATTATAGATTACATTTTAATATATACACACCTTTGTCTTTAGCTAGTTGCAGCTTATATAACACTTATTTTTTGTAGAGTTGAGATTTCAACTGTGTGAAAAAGTACCATTAGTGGTTGTGTATGAATAATCTTCCTTCATGTATTTTTTCCAGTGCCTGATAATGGCTGTCCACAAAAGCTGAATCATGTAGCAATAACTAATACAAACATAGCTGTGATTGAGAGTTTTTATTTTCTCATTGCTGATATCAGATGAGCTGGAAAGGATCTGGAAGAGAGTGGTTATGGTCTAATCAAGGGACTGTCATAAAATCTATGTGGAAGAAATGAGGAATGCCTCTTGAAATGCCCATGAGAATAGACAGTGACCTAACTGATATTTGATCGAGGCATCTCCTGAATACAAGTATAGAGTTTTACTACTACACCACCCATTTTGATGTTGGGTGTCTTGTTGGTAAATTTTTATTCTTTGTAAATGCCAGTAATGACTCTTCACTCTGTGCTGCATTTTAATGATACTTAACCCTTTGGTGCCAGAATTAAATACTCAGTTTGATGTGTAGCAGACCAGTTTAAATTGGGGCTGCATTGTAAAGGCCATGACTGTACCCATTATTTGGCATTGTGAGCATAACACAACTTGACGGCTGTACGTGACGTTGGTCACCAGAGGGTTAAGCTGCATTGCTCATTGTGACCATGTAATGCCAGATGACAGCTTTGTGAGACACACTGGCTTTAATTCCTTTGTGTGGCAGCAGCAACCCCTTTTTACTGTTAACAAGAAGTTCCTTGATTTTGGGCTTGATTTCTTGCTTGGTATCACCCCTCACCTCAGAGTATCCCAGCAGCCAATTATTTTTTGTTTCCTTTGGTTAACCAGCTTTTTAATTAACTGCCCTTTCACATGGTTTCATGTATATATATTAGCTGTACAGTAGTCTTGTGTGGACCTGAAGCAGATGAGTAGGTTTGGGCTGCAAAATGGGAGGGCCTGTGCTTGGAAGGATACTAACATGAATGTTGATTTTTTTCAGGCTACCTGTTATCAAAGGAGGAGGGTCAGCCAGGTACACCAGAGAAACCACTTTCGGATCTTGGCCGAGTGTCGTATCATGCGTATTGGAAATCAGTGGTGCTGGAATACTTGAATGAACATCGCACTGGCCAGTTGTCAATTGAGGAAATGAGTCAGTTTACGGGCATGTACAGTCATGACATTGCAACCACTCTGCAGCTGTTGGGTATGGTCCAAAGGTAAGTCTCAGAAGTGCTGATATTTGCTGTTTGTTAACCTTTCATGATTACTGATGAAAATTTGATAAACCAGTAGCAACTTTTACTTCAGTGGAAAATGGGGATCATATTCATTAATTGTAAGTTGATGTAATCTTTAAACAGGTTTTGTGAACCTGATGTATAGTAGTGTTTGTGCAGCTAGTATGAGACTTCATACTTATGTTGCATTTGTAGTGTCTGTGACAGCCACTGAACATCTTTGAGCGTCAAGCATCCAAGAAGAGTTCTTCTTAGACTGCTTGACCGTTGAAGATGGGACCAGTAGGTTTTCTCATAACATTGATAGATAACTACCAATCTACCCTGTGTGACATCCCAGTACAGCGTTGATCGTACACCACAGTGGAAGTCTGAAAATGTGCATGGGTCTGATTCTCAACAGTTGGAGGTTTATCATTACCTGAATGTTTAACAGGAAAAGAAAAAGGAACTAGTACTTATTGCATAAGTGTATTATTTCTGAATGTATAGTAAACATTCAAAGTGACTACCAGCAGCATCAGTACACTTCCTGGCATGTTAGTGACTTGAGCATAGGAATTGTTCTTTCACACTGGTTGCAGCATACAAAATATTTCCTAAGATGTCAGGTTTTTATGGTTTTCATTATGATGATGTGTTCTGGGATGTGACCTCATCGTCTGGCAAGAGTGTACTCGTTATCTCTACTGCATGATTCAAAGGATCTTGCTGCTCCCATCATCGGGGTAGATGATGATGGAGGTGGCAAAGTCCTCTGCATTGTAGTGCATTTCTATAACACTACATGTTGTCACATCTCAGCAGATAGCAGTCTTCAGTGAATCTCTTTTTTTTCCATTAGTTGCTGTCTCACTAGATCCCTACATTTAAAGGTCTCAGACAGTAGAGGTCTGGAGATTAGTGGTTTTTGGCACCGGAATTATTTTTTTAATTTTAGCACACCCTGTATATAAAATGAATAATACAGGAACTAAATACATTAGAATTATGAAACAAACTGCATTTTGAAGAGAAAAAAACAAAGAGTATATACCATGTTTAAAATATTCAGTACCTATATTTGTTGAATAAATATATAAAATGCAACTTCAGAGGTTAGCGGTGTGGTACGACCACTATAGTTGACATTAGGCATCAAAAGGTTAATATTTTAACTGCCAGAGACATCCATTGACTAAGGAAGGGATGGCCAACCCTAATATTGTAACTACCATAGCCATCCATTGACTAGGGAAGGGATGACCAAGTTATGTTTTTCCCATCTCTTTAACTCTGTAATGCTTCACAATTAGACCTGTGTTTGTATGACATTTCTGACTGGGAATGACTTCAAGTCTCAAAAATCCTGAAAAGATCTGAAGTCATGAATGGTCTATATTTTTGTGTGACTAGCTAGTTTTGAATTATGCAGGGTTGGGGGTGGATTGGGTGACACCTCACCTGCAAGACTGGTGATCTGTGTGGACTGGACAAAAGTGGATGAACATATGGCAAAAGTGTCGCGCAGCAAGACCCGTATTCATCTTGACCCAGAATGTCTTCGCTGGACACCATTAGTCACCACAGTTCCCAATCCATACCAGGAAGAAGAGAAGGAGGTATGTTTCTTGCACAAAGGATCTTGGATTGCTTCTATTTCAATAGTAAAACCAACAAGATGCACCAGTGTATCAAATTTATTTTATTTTGGAATAACCCTCTACGTGTTTCGGACGGTCTTTCTGTCCGTCATCAGGAGTTCGAGACTGTACATACAGCAACAGGCATTTGTCAAACAGATACTGCTGTCTGCTTGCTAGCAGGTGCTAGCAAGCTGACAGCAAATGCCAGTTGCTGTATGTACAGTCTTGAACTCCTGATGATGGATGGAAAGACGTCTGAAACATGCATTGTCATTCCAAAATAAAATAAAATTGATACATTGGTGTCTCTTGTTGGTTTTACTATAGAAATAATGTTAGATGCACGGCCCTATGAATGTCAAACAGATCATGGATTGCCTAATTGAAATGCACTTTATTTTTGTCTTAATGTTCAGATTGGTTATGTTAGACTGAAGTCATTTGTGGTGACTATATTTTTACATTGGGATGTCATTAGAGCAGTTTGCAGTGGAATTTCCATGTAATGCTTCATGGGTTATTTTTGGAATGTTTACTTTGAACTGTTGGAAGGTTTTGCGTGTGTTTTTTCATTAACAGCTCACGAACTGGTGAACAGATTTTTATGGAATTGAACATCAGACAGAAATAATGGAAACCTTGCGTGAAACCTACAAGTATTTCTGCGTGTATCTTTAGCATAACTGGGTAATATTAGAGCAAAAATTTACTGTAATTTTTTTGGTTCACCAAGCACTTCATTGCTGAACTGCTAGCTTATAACCACCAACAAATAGTCTTAACAAACAAAATCAGTCATGCATGATATGAAAGTGCATGGACGAAACTCTGCACTTTGAAATGAAGGATGAAGAGAGCAAGATTTGAGGGGGTAGGTGGTTTTGCATTTGCAAATTGATCTTCTTTTTCTTTTTCTTCTTCTTCTTTACCTTCTCTTTCCCCCCCTCTTTGCATTACAGTCCTTGATGGACCTTAGCCTTTCTCTCTCTTAAGAAGCTTCTTAACAGAACATATTTTTCATGCAGTTGGGTTGTAAACCCCATGCCCTACCCCCAACCTGGAGGACCAGGGTATCCCTTTTTTTCTGGACCATCACATTTGACCTATCTGACATGGGAGGCCCTACCAGTAGCTATGCCACTGCCAGCGTATCTCAGGATCATTTGACCATGCAAGTCTCACAACTACTTCTTAGTATGGATACCTTTGGGGGGGCTATTTGTTTGTAGGAATGACTTTATTTTGTTGTCCAGAAATGCAGGTTTTAGGGGGTTGTAAAAATGTATTCCTGTTGTCAAACCACTATGTTCTGGCAGTCCACTACACTGTTCATTCACTGAGTCACCACACAAAATTCATGTCCTTGATTTTTAATCTTCTGCTGATATTCACTGCAGGAATGCAGCAGTTAGCCCACCCTTTGGTTAGCCAAGTGTTACGAATTATGTCATACAGCCTTGCAGTTAGGTGTTTAGTAATTTGTGGGATTTGATGTGTGTGATGATGGGCATCATAGGGATTGTGATGGACGCTGTGCATGCTTCTCGGCTTAGTTTTTTTTTTCTGGTTTAGTGTTACATAAGGAGTTTTAATATGAGAGTTTCTATTTCATTGTACTCCGAAGGATTGTTAGTTTTGAGTTTTGTTTTTTATATGCTTTTTGGGGTTTTTAAACTAAATTCTTGTTAAATATATTGTTATTTATTAGATATGAACACTTCCCGCCCCCCCCCCCCCCCCCCCCCAACCATGTCCTTTTGCCTGGTTCCCAAAAAAAACCAAGGGGGAGAAGTTAAAAAAAACCCCTTTCAACGGGGGGGGGGGGGGGGGAAAGGGCCCCCCTTTTTTTTGTGCGG
>Ga0123354_10022046_pt1 | contig 10042 bp, 6 predicted proteins | sample TergutLab28metaG_2_FD_97872 | JGI IMG/M metagenome (GOLD analysis project Ga0123354, IMG submission 97872) | Labiotermes labralis P4 segment gut microbial communities from Petit-Saut dam, French Guiana - Lab288 P4 | ecosystem: Host-associated > Arthropoda: Insects > Digestive system > Gut ...
CTTCACAGAGGCCGATACCTACATAACACACAACAAACACTAAAGATGAACATCCTTGCAATCGAGCGGCTGCAGACTTACGCCTTAGACCGCACGGCCACCGGGATCGACTCGCAAGGTCCTTGGAGGAGTCAATTGATAGCGCACCTCTCTTTGTATCTATTAACAGTGCGACAGGAAAAATGTAGGTTTTATTCTTAACGGAGCGGAAAGTGCCACAAGTGTCGATCTTAACGTACAAGAGCCAAAAGTTACATCCCACGCCAGTGAAATGGACATGTCATTAAAGGGCATTCTTTGTAAATCTGCCGATTTCAGTGATCCCGAAATTAATCCACCAATACGTTTTTCATGTAGCAAAGACAATCGTACTACGGAAGCTGTCGAAGAGCAAAACCCACCAGAAATTACAATGAGATCAAATACGACCACTCGACGACAAGCCGCAAAACAGATTGAAACGCGCTGTGCAGCTTGAACCACATAAATCTGCCGCAGGGCAGAGACGGCAATCGGTTAGACGCCACTAAATGGGCTCTGTCACTCTTCCATCACCATAGCTGCTACATCACTCTGCTTCTACCCATGATATCGTAAACGTCATTTAGTAGTGTTAGTATCTACAAAGCCCTTTTCCTCACATCCTGCTAAGGTGGCAGTGTAGGGTTAAAGAGCGGCTCCGCGCAGGAGCCGACGTCAACACCAACGTGCCAGCTGCAAATAAACTCGGAGGAAGCAGCTTTCCTTATGTAGCACATTTAGGAAGTTACCGGTGTGCAAACTTGACATAGACTGGCCATATAGCAAACACGGTGCTCGAGTTCCTTCTCGTTTGTAATAAGCGAAGTCCCCTGTCACATACTGCCTTTCTCTACAAGCACTGTGTAAGTTTCACCGGCTTCTAGCTGTAGGCACTGAGAGGTCTATACAATCGTTAGTAGCGTCGTAGCCCTCCCGCCCCATGACATTGTCTGTTACACTTCCTCCAAGCATGTCGTCGCAGAATTGTATGGCGACCCCTATAGCAAGAACCAAGTAAACACATTTGCTATATGCGTACTCGCAACTCTTTAAATGAACTGAAGAATTTCTCTTCATTAACTTTAAGAAGCCTCATACTAAGGTCTTCGATCTTCTGTGATGTTGCGGGGCATGGGTAGGTACTGGGTCACCTACCACCAACCTACGCAGCGTAAAATACTAGAAGAGGGAAGACTTTAAATACACCGCGAAAGAGGCCAGAAACCTCGCAAGCCTTACACATTCTTCGTGCTTTATCACCCATTATATATTGTATTTATTTTTGACCCACATAAGGGCGACGTCAGTGGTTCATACTACAAAGCATTAAATAGAATTATGACCAGTGAACAACGAATTGGAAAGGATTTGAAAGGAAACTATCATGGCCTAATTAAGGTCCAATCACTTAATTTGCATGGAAGAAGAGGGAAGAGCCAAAGAACACCTAAAAGACATGTATGTATTTATAGATTAGATATGTATTTATAGCTATGCAGGCAGAGATTTGAACCGGGTACCTTCCGAGTACAAACCAGAAACAGTACCCGTTAGGTCAACGTGTTCAGTAGCCCGCATTATAATAGTTAAATTTGTAACAACAAAAACTTTCATAAACATCCAACCGGAAAACTACGATTCCATCTGGCATAATTTTTAAGTCATAATCTCCAGCATGATCAATGAAATTCGATTACTGTAAGTATACAAAAGATAATGGACATTCCGATACTAATAAATTAGGATATTTACGCATACTTACAAATTTAAAACTTAACTTGACACGCTATTTTGTGGAATACTATACAACTTTACATGCCCCGATTCAGTTCGAATCGAAATTACTAACAAATCCCGACAGTGCAGGGTCACTATTACATTCATCGATAATGTCTTCGGTCTTATTAATAATTAATACGATAGGTGATTTAGCATTATACACCACCCAACATAAACCTAGCGGTAGCACAATGCCAATAATTCTTTCTGTATTGTAGTTAAATGGAGTAAGCTATTTGCGGAACCAACCAAAGTGGGAATTTTCGTTTTGATGCTTCAAATATACCGGTGCAACCCAACGCAACAAACTACATGAACAAAGCCTGTTATAAGTAATGTATCTGTCAGAGCGTTTGTAAAGTTGCGAAAAGTGACTGTTAGCTTCGACATGTCTGTGCGTCTCTATCTCTGTACACATGGAACATTTCGACTCACACTGGACGAATTTTCAAAAAAATTTATATCGGAAGATTCTTCGAATATCTGTCCCGAAAATTAAAGTTTCATTAAAATAAGATAATACGGGGTATTTTAGTACAGAATTATGAACATTTTTTCCAATATGGTGAAGAGAGAGAGAGAGAGACAGAGAGACCAACAAGATGCAACTAATCTGCTGTTTATTATCAGACTTCTATATCAGCATGTTTCGAGCATCATTATGCCCATCATCAGAAGAACAAGACTGTGTACTACAGCATATAGTGTTCTGCACTGGTTGTGCTGGCTGTGGTTGTGTGGTGCTGGGTCGCAAGCTGCGACCCAGCACCACAGCCAGCACAACCAGTGCAGAACACCATATGCGGTAGTACACGGTCTTGTTCTTCTGATGATGGGCATAATGATGCTCGAAACATGCTGAGAGAGAAGTCTGATAATAAACATCACATTAGTTGCATCTCGTTGGTCTCTCTCTCTCTCTCTCTCTCCCTCTCTTCACCTTACGTTCATGATACACGGTCACAAGAGCCTAAAATTTATCTCAATATCTCGCTGAATTCTTCTTAGAATGAGAAAATTACGGACAAACTTGTAGATCAACACATTTTATGTTCAATAACTTTTTTGCGAAAATCATGCCGTTTGTGAGATAATGTGGAAAACTATGGTAGAGCCGCGGAAGCCACAAATGACAATATAATACGGCGCGTGAGCTGTGCAGGCCGGATAAACAAGTCAAGAATACAGACACACAGTCATAATATTTGATAGTTATCGTTTTTTTACGGTAACAATGGTTATGCACACGCGCCTCAATGTTACGTGATAGGTGCATTGTGCCTGACGTAAATCTTACAGCAAAGCGGCACGCAGCATAATTAGCTCGGAGCTCAAGCCCAGCAGGTGAAGTTACCTCTCCTTGCTGGCACGGGCAGGCAATTCAATATGCAGCAGCAAAGAAAAGCCAAAACAACTATCGATATGGTCGACTATTCATTCATTCATTCACTCATTCATTCATTCATTTATTTTGTAGTCTGCCTTACGAGAGTTCCGTAGAAAGTTCAACAGCAAGTTCTCCGCAGTGCCATCTAGTGCTTCCTCTTCCAATTTCCAGTATTCGATCTTTTCCTTAAGGTCATCCAGTAGCTGCTAAGGTCTTCCCATCACTTGCATCTTTATATCTTTCCTTTCATAGCGTCTTTTAGAAGACAGTTCCTACGCAAGTTGTGAGCAATCAAGTTAGCCTTCTTCTTTGTATTGTACGTTTAGGCTATTCCCTTCCTCCTTGACTCCATTTCACTCTTCTTCTTTTCTCACACGACCGGTCAAACTGATCCTTTCGACCATTGATTAGTTAAAAATTAAATAAATATCTTGACCGCTTAATCTGGGAAATCTAGAAGCAGTAATACCCATGCTAGAGTCGGCCTAGCCCTGACGTAACACAAGGGCACCAGGAAGCGCTCTTGGTTTACACAGCACCGGTCTGCATTTATAGTGCCGAAGACAAAAAAAAAAAATAACAGCAATGAAATGAACAAGTCCCAAAGAAAAGGATGGCAAAACCAATATGTTAGATTACACGCTTGCAAGATCAAAGTTTCGGCAAATGGAAAGGGAACCACTTTCAATATTTGTTCTACCTCCAGTGAATCAGAAGCCCTGAACCATTCTGAGACTAAATTCCAATAGTTGGAGCCTTTCTACACAACCACCTCACCCTCCTTCAGAACATTAAAAGAGTGCCAGAAAAGTACCTTGGACTGCTATAATTTGTCACTGAAACAAACGAATTTTGGGGTTCACTCTTGCGTAACATTTCTACGAGCTGTCGGACTAGCAGACTGATGACTGGTGAATGATGAATTAGAAAGGATTTGTTAGGGGCGTTCGTAGCCTAATCAAGATATTATCCACACAACTGTTTGGAGGGACTGATGGCAAAAACTATAATTAGCGAAGCCTTGTTAATAACTCGACAGTTTTAAATTTTAAAAAAACCTGACATTTAGGCCTACCGCAGACACAAAAAGAGCACCTAATTTGGCACGCATGTCATTTACATCTGTAACTGCTAGGGGGTACTGCGGTTTGCTTCAGCTCTGAACGTGTTACCGGGAAATGCTGTGTTCATATTACTCTGTGTGTCTGGTTTATGGACGTGGTTCAGTTCCAAATAAGGCAATGAGTGATTCCAGTGAAATATGAAGCTGTTTCACTCAGTCAAACCAAGTAATTCTTTCGTTGGCTTATGGAGCACACTCTTTCCTGAGAATCTCTTCCATATTCGTAGCACCTGCAGGATCATTACTCTCTTCATAAAATGTTGCCTCTTGATCTTATTCTGAGCCGTGTGAATTCAATAAACATACAAGGATCTTATTTTAAAAATCACTTTCATATTATATTCGTCTCTACTTACGTTAGTCACAAAAAAATTCTGAGAAGAACTTGCGATGTCCACTTTACTTTCAAAATATTACGTGAAGTAATTATTTTATTTTCGTAGAATAACAAATCCTAGCCTCGAGAGAAGAGTCCACGACGGCCATAACAAATGAACCACTACTGCAGGTGAAATTCTCTACCAAGACAGATCACAAGATTGCCTATACGTCGTACAAGAAACATGGCGTCATGGCGAAACTTTTAAGATTTTATAGGGATATACGAAAAATAATATCAGTCCCTTACTGGCGGAAATAGATTACGAAACTGATCAGTCAATAGTATAATTAATAGATCAAAATTCATACAGTTTCACCATGCAGATTATGGCACTTAATTATGTTCCACCATTTCTTATTTAATTACAATAAATCTTACAATTATGGTCATTGCTTGATGTTAAGTTTCTAGAATTGTATTGGTGAGTGATTCAACTCGAATAGGCAGCAGTAATGACTCAGGTACTGAAGTTTCCAGCAGCATCCCCGAGGTAATGCGAAGAAAGTACTTTTACACAAGCCACTACTTCATCCTTCCAAATCCTTACCTAGAACCATTCAGAGAATATTTTTCCATCCAGTCAATGGTACGCAACTACAGATGTTGTTGTGTTTGCTGCCCAGTAACATTAGAATAAATAATGAGCCAAGATTGGCGCGGAAATTACAGTCGTAATTTATAAACAGTTAGAGAAGGCGCCGGTTTTTGGCTCATGGCCTTTGCAACATAAACTGTGCTAAACAATAGAATTCTTCGCTGATCGTGAAAACCTTACGAATGTTAATGTAATCACATACATCAAACACAAGAAAAGTACAGAGAATGTGGAAGAACGTGTTGTGACTAGTTTACGTAATCTGCGTCTATGGTGCCACATAGCGACAGGCGATGAACTATATGGTTGCGAAACCGCAGACTGATGGTAGACAGACTGCTTAAGAATATACACCCAGCCCTTGTTTTACGACCTGGTTACATTCCTCAGAAAGTGTGCGTAAATGAAAAATGATATTCCCATCAGAAATAAGGGGTTAGCGTAATAGGACGCAGCCAGACACAGGGCGCTAAACTGAATATGAGAAAGCGCAAATTAAGAAGTGGTGTAAATTTGCAAGGGGCGTTAAAATAAAAAAAGGCGTAAAACAAGGGCTGGAGGTATATTAATTGGTTGTAATAAAATTACAATAATATATGTGAAATTTTACCGCCCTCTACGATCCTGAAAGAGATAGTGTACGGTGAACAGAGAAACAACGTGTTCCTTACTAGGCGGGTTCGCAAAATTGCGAACAGTGACTTATCTTCGGCAAGTCTGTTCGTCCTTTCGTCCGTCCGTCTGTCTCTCCCTCCGCCTGTCCGCCTGTCCGTACGTCTGTCTGTCCGCATGAAACTATTTGGCTCCCGCTGGACGGATTTTCATGAAATTCAATATTTGAGTATTTTTCGAAAAACTGTCGAGGAGATTCAAGTCTCATTCAAATCGGACAAGAAAACCGGTACTTTGCATACAGATCAATATACATTTTTCATCATATCTCTCTAAATTCTTCTTAGAATGAAAAATGTTTCAGACAAAAGTTGTTGAGGAAATCAAAACACACATTTTGTTACCAATAACTTTTTTCAATAATCGTGCCGTTTATGAGATAAGGTGGAAAAATAATGTACAGCGGTGCAGGCCATATGGCGGCTGAATAATTAAGGTTACAAACACACACTCACAATATGTAATACTTACTGCTTTTCCACTGCAGCAGTGGTTGCAAGGACGCGTGTCAATGCTACTTTATACGTACATTGTTTGTCTTATTTGACATTATGATTGTCTGAGTCATAGCCTGAAGTGACTGCATGAAATTAGAGACCGGGTTCTTGTCCGTGTTCAGTTGAAAGTGTTTAACGCGAGTAGCAATAGTGCGCATTCACTTCGAATTAGACCACTCTTGCTGGGCTTCTGCCAATTTTTTTGACTACCAGACTGCACGGGGGGCAACCACCCTGATGATGGCTGCTTTTTTCCCTGCCTAAAACCGATCCTTTACAATAATATTATTATGCACTTATTACACTCTTGCACTCACTTCGACTTAGACCACTCTTGCTCCATACTCCACAAGTCACGTGATACAGTCACGTGATCTTCATTTAGGGAGGGCGATGGAGGTACCACTACCAAACTGTACGGGGGCACATTACCAAACCGTACGGTGGCAACCACCCTGAAGATGGCAGCGAAAAATCTAGTCGAAAGCCGATCCTTTTTAATAATGTGGGCCAAACCGCCCCCCTAACAATCACCGAAATACAATCCCCCCCTAAGCACGTGGGGACAATAATGGAACACAGTCTAAGCCATCAACACGGTGCAAAAGCAGACTTCAGCTTCCCTCGACTGTGCTCGGGACGTGCAATGTGATATAGGAACACAGGAGCGTTATGCACAACAAATGGATCTGTCTCTGCTTTCCCATTACAGGTTTGGACAAGCCCTTAGCGCTCCAGGAGTTTGAGGCTACCATAATTTCTAGATAATCGACACCAGAAAGTAGTATGGTTTTCAGCCCTACGTACCGGTCGCCTTTACCTCCAGAAAATATTTCTTGTATTTATTTCTGTTACCCAGCCACCTGTAAAATGGGTACCGGGTCTATCCTGGGGTTAAAGTATGGCCGGGGCCTGCTGCTGACCATTCAACCCCTTCTAGTGCCGCGGTCATGGAAGAGTAGAGCTATACCTCTACCCCCTCTCTGGGCCACACCGGGCCTGTAAAGGGATCACTTTACCTTTTACTTATTTCTGTTAGCGGCTGAAGCAATCCCAGGGCCATAGTGAGGCCGGAAGAATTACATCAATGAAAAATCCCATCAGGATTCGAACCCGCGACCTTCCGGCTTGTCACGCAGTGCCTCAACCAACTGCGCCACGGCGTACCCTGGATGTGTCTCTGCAGTACCTTTTAATGCCAAACTCAGGTCTATTCGACTCAATTCGGATATGAAGCCTGAAGAACAGTATTGGCCTAACCAAACAGACATCAGACTTTAAACTTGATATTTGCGTAGAATCAGAGCGCAGAGACTAATTTTAAACACAAAACCCATCAGTCGGACACAAGAGTACATTACGAAGTTAATAAAGAGCTCAACATACAGTTATAAAAGCATTTAAAAACGTAAACACTAACACACAGCAAGACTCCAGTGAATTAGAATTTCTAAAAATACGCGTAGAGAGAAGCTAGCACGTGTAGTCGTATACCGCTCCATTATTTATGGCCCACGGTTCCTCGAAGGAAGAAGAAACGAGGGCGGTTTAGGTATGTGACGCGAAGAAATGGTAAAGAGCAATTGATCCCCGGTGAGAATGACGTCATAACTTGTCTGCATGTTGGGCATCTTAAAAGCCAGCAACCTCAAAGTGCGATACGTGCAGAGTGTGAGGCACAAAGCAAAACTGTTGTGTGTACATAACACAGTACATAACACAGTACATTCCTCACGCGTTTCACACCATTTACATACCGGATAAGCGGAGCTCATCCTCCTTCTTACCAAAACTTATTAATCCGCAAGTTTCTGTAGTGTACGTGTTATGATACGACTTCCATTTCTAACACGACTTTCAAATTACAACCTTTTCAGAACTTTCCCTTGCAGTCTTAAAGCCGGATTCCTCTCCTTCTAAGTTCTAAGATAACTCGCCCGTATCGTTAGTTTCCTCCTGCAGTTTAGCGTCACTTTTGCTAGAACAGAAACCATCCGTTAAAAGTAACAAACCTAAGAAAATACGGACTGCGCTTCGAACTTTACATTAAGCCTCACATTCGTAAATTGACAATAGGAAAGGATTGTTAAATCAGTAATGTTGACACTCAGCCCATCGTCGCAATAGGTAATGCTTCATAGCTGTTACTGGGGCAGTGCTCGATTCCAACTTCGGGCAGGGCACTGACAGTCCTGAATGAAATCTTCCGTGGTTTTCGCCAGTGCCTTTAGGAAACTGCTGGAAGTGTACCTCAAATTACGTGACCATCACTCTTTCTACATTCCTTCCAATTCATCGTTCATTAATCATTCCATGTGTGCTACACGCAACGTACCTCTGAACCTCCTTGAATTGACTACCGTAATATATTGAGAATAAACCAAATCAAACCAACTGGAACTACAGCCCAAACAGGGCTTTGGCCATCTGGGGTTGAGGTTTCTAGATCACACACATTTAGACACACACACACAAACGGTAGGGTTTCCCTAAATGAGTGATCAGCTCGTCGCAAAGGCCGCTTCCTACACAACAAACACAAAAGACGAACATCCATTCCTTCAGCGAGATTCGAACCCATGATTCCAGCAATCAATCGGACGCAGACATAAGCCATAGACCTCACGGACACCGGAATGGGCAACATCACAGGATACTTAAAGTACCGAGAAATGTACCGTAAACTGTTGGTTTTATTTCTTTGTATGCTGAAGAACACAGTAATAATGTGTTAATGTTTCATAAAATTGTTAAGATGCAGTAATTATTTGTCTTACGACTTTCTCACGAATGTTTCGACCGTAGAGATTGCCATCATGGAGAATATTTAACACAAATAACACCAACACGAATGGACCAAAATAAAAGTTTTAAAATATACATATTACAGTATTTAAACCATCACATCTGATAAAAATTGAAAACAGCAGATTATGTTAAAATACATATTGAATGTCTTAAACGAGAACGGTTGAACAGAGGCAAATAGTTTGAACGTAATGCTTTGGAATGTGATGATTAAGCGGACTGTGTTAGCTGTCATGTTTCACTCCTCACTGCTTAAAAAGTAAAACACGGAGAAGCAAACTGTAATGTAAATCAATACGACAAATTACAGTTACGTGTATTGTGACAGCACAACATTCCTTTGAATAAGACCAATGCGCGTACCGAAAGCGATTTTAAATCTAATTCATACTCCCAAGCGTAAGTTTGGTCTGTTTCTTGGACGTGATATATCCTTATATCGTAACTAGATGTAAATATGTGAGCTGCAGTGAATAGATATATATGAGGGTTGTTTGACCGTGTGTCTTCCTCTTGAAATAAAGTGACATGTGAACTTGATGCAACTAAGTAATTTTATTGATGTATTCTTAGCTCGACATGTTTCGGGTACATACGCCCATCATCAGGAGCATTTTGCCACGGCATTATCCGCACCGTACACACGACCTACGCAGCGGCTCTCAAGACCACCACCCATCCACAAAAACTCGGTGCAGAAAACCATATGCTGCAACTCAACATCTAATGCTCCTGATGATGGGCGTATGTACCCGAAACATGTCGAGCTAAGAATACA
>Ga0123354_10022048_pt1 | contig 10041 bp, 4 predicted proteins | sample TergutLab28metaG_2_FD_97872 | JGI IMG/M metagenome (GOLD analysis project Ga0123354, IMG submission 97872) | Labiotermes labralis P4 segment gut microbial communities from Petit-Saut dam, French Guiana - Lab288 P4 | ecosystem: Host-associated > Arthropoda: Insects > Digestive system > Gut ...
GCATAATGATGCCCGAAACATGTTGAGAAATTGTTAAAAATAAACATCTAACTGTTGCATCTCGTTGGTTTTCTCTCTCACTTCACAATTTGCTCACGATGCACGGTCACAGAAACCTAAAGCTCAAAACACATATTTTATGTTCAATAACATTTTTTTCAGAAAATAGTGCCGTGTATGAGATTGTGTGGAAAAATATGGTACAGCCAGAGAGACCACAGAAGACGGTATAATATGGCGCACGCGTATTGCATGCCACATACTTTAAGGCTACAAACAAACACTCAGAATATGTAACACTTATTGATTTTCGACAATAAATTCGTTTGCACGACTGCGCCTCATATTACGCTATACGTACATCGACTGTCGTGTTTTTAAAAACCTCACTCATTTAATTCGTGGCTTTACATAAATTATGGAGTTGTTATTGCCCGGTACACAATTATGGCTAATGACTTCTACATTGCATCCTCGAAATAATCAGATTCACCTAAATCTGTTGCAGAGTTTCCGAAATTAAACAGGCGGACGGGACGATAAGCTATCCCTATCATGCTTTAATTTTAAACATGTAGACATAAAACTCATATTAAGTGGGAGAAGGTAGTGCAGTTCGGCCATTACGAAAAGAGATCCTGAATATATTATTTGCACGAGACTTTCCATAAACCTTGTCTTCCCACAACAGCTGCCAAATCCCATACTTAGTGAACACCCTAGCCTTATTTTCTTCACGTGCCACGAATACCAACCAGTAAAGTACCAAACAACATTAAAACTTACACGCCAATATTTATCTGCCACGGTACAACGCCTCGCTCTAAATTCCGTCACCAAAATGCAAAAAGTTTCTATTGGTTGGTTGAGGAAAGGCCTCACAGGTGGAAGGAACTAGAGTTCGTTAACTGGCCCTATTAACGGATCGATATCTCAACTTTCCTGCAGAGTAAACTTTAGTAACAAACTTCGGAACTTAATTTTTCCTCGCTAGGAATCCAATAATAATAATAATAATAATGAATTTCAAATACTTTTTTGGATGTGCCTGATAACACCACGTTTTTTGTCAATGCATATCCACTGTATTGCCCATGACTACAGTTTATCTATGTTATTTGATATGATTTGACAAAAGAACTTAATTTTTATAACTATCTTATTATTTACCTTAATTAATTAATTAATTCGCAACTTATTTAAAGACGCGCAGAATACACAGCACTGAATCGAAAATTGCGAAAGGAATTAAGCTGAAACCTTCATGGCCTACTTACATGCAATATCCCTGAGCGTAATTGCAAGGAGCCAGCAAAATACCGAAAGACCATATAATATTGGATGTCGTAAATATAATTTGGTTGTAATACTACCTGACGCAGCTCGGTCGGTCACTGCCATCGTAACAAAAGCAATTACAATCATCTGGTGACGCATGTGCTGCTGTAACACGGGCACACACTTCATGCATTGTATGGAAGCAGACAATCATTCGAACGGTATTGACTCCATTCCCTGTCACCCCACTCACAGCAAGAGACCGTACAATACAGCACTAGCTATATACAGACACGCAGCTGGAGAGAATGGAGTGCTGCTGCAACTCCACTATCGACAGCTTGGAAAAGCAAACTTCAACGAAAATTTTACGTTTTGTTGACCGTGCATCTCGATATACTCGTGTCAAGAAAAACCAACTTGATGTACATCTTATTCTTAGTATATTTCGTCAACCTCTACATGTTTCGGGCGTGTCTATGCCTATCATCACGAGGTACAACCGTATGTACACAGCAATTGGTACTTATTGTTCTTTTTGTATGAATGCCTGTTGTCTTGAATCCACCCAGGACAACAGACAGTCATCTAAAGAGAACAATAGGTAACAACATTTGTATACATACGGTTGTATCTCCTGATAATGTATTTAGACAAGCTCGAAACATGTGTAGGTTGACGAAATACACTAAGAATAAGTTGTGAATCAATTTGGTTTTAATTCACACGATTCTACGAAAATATCAAGATGCACAGATCTTTATAATACAGAGATCCACCGGTGACAAGTCACAATTCTTATGCAAGTTAGACAGCAACACTTGGAGACGTACGAGGAAATTTTTTATCAATTGAATGTTTTGTTGCGTGTTGCTATGTGGCCTTCAGCGACTCTAAGCTTCGTCATGTCCGTCCGTCCGGAAGGAACACCTCGGCTTCCACCGGACGGATTTTCAGGACATTCGATACTTGAATATTTTTCAAAAATCTGTCGAGAAATTTCAAGTATCATTAAAATCTGACAACAATAATCGCCACTTCACGTGAATACCGAAGTATGCACATTTATATTTCTCTCAGTTCTTCTTAGAACTAGAAATGTTTAACGCAAAAGTTGTATAGATAACCAAAACACACATTTTATATACAGTAACGTTTTTTCAGAAAATCGTACCGTGTGTGAGATAATGTGAAATAATACTGTAGAGGCGGACGGTCTGCAGATGACAACATGGCGCACGCGCATTACATGCTGGATACCTAAGGTTACAAATCTGTCAGAATATGTAATAATTTTTTCTGTCCCACAACAACAGTAGTTGCATGAACGCGCCTCAGTGTTACGTCATACGGACATTGCCTGTCTTACTATTCATCATCGAAGACAAGCTTATAGTCTCTTAGGTCGCTGCAGTGACGACATCATTTGCCTTATATTGCTGTAAACAGGAACTCATGCCAGACCATCTCTGATGCATATCTTAAAAGCACGTTACATTACAAATCGACGTAAAGACTGCAGACGGTATCATGCGAGAGTTGGACTGCTTTTGGGATTTTATTTAGGAAACACAGACAGACGGTGGCGTGAGATATTTGGTGGAAAATGGTACGTACAGTATGTGAGGTGAAGATCTCCGGACTGAATACTCTAATATTGACTGCAGAGAAAGAAAATTCAATTCGGCGGGTCGGGAGGCGCAGGTATTTACGGGGACGCCAACATTTAAAGCTATATTAAACGTCCGTCGGTGACATCCACTAGTTTCACGCTCTTCCCATACTACTCTCCAATCACATTCTTCCCAACACGACACTGAGGTTAAACCTGTCTAGTAGGAAACATTTAACGATGCTACATTCCAGATCGCAGAAGAATCCGTTGCGTGGATCGTGTGAGAAAACAGAGCACCAAAACTGACAAGATCAGCTGTAATACATTTGCACACCGACCGCAAATCCAAGCAGTGACATGAGGGACAGAAGTTATGAAACAAGGAAGAGTGAATGAGTGAGTGAGTGAGTGGGTGAGCCACATTCCGTTTATTTCCACCAGCGTCCGACTAATGGCATTAATTATGAAATGTCCTCCACATTAACACGTTTTTGTCTGTTACCAGGCTTCGTGACCGTAAATCAAAAGGTACAACGCAATATCAGAGTAATATTACTAATGTAATTGTGTTACGTAATTATTAAGTAAAGTGGGCTCGGCAGTTCAGTCGGTATAGCGACTGAGCTAGGGCTGGACGGTCCGGGAACGAATCCCGGTGGGGACGAAATTTTCCGCCCGTCCAGACAGGCCCTGGGGCCCACCCAGCCTCCTGTAAAATGGGTACAGAGTCTTTACCACGAGTGAAGTGCGGCCGGGGCGTGCTGCTGACCACTCACCCCCTTCTAGTGACGCGGTCATGCAACAGTAGAGCTATACCTCTACCAACCCTCTGGGCCACACCGGGCCTGTAACGGGATCACTTTACCTTTACCTTTTTAATAGTTAATTAAAGGTACAGAGAGAGCATTAGCATTTTATAGCAGAATTACATAAAGTTTTAAGGATAAAATTTTCTCGGTTCATGATTATTTAACACCCGAATTGTTTAAGCATACATATATATATATATATATATATATAGAGAGAGAGAGAGAGAGAGAGAGGGGGGGGGAGTTAACAACTCGTGGTGAAACACTAAAATTCATATAGGGAAATTAAATAAAGCAAGCCCCTTACAGAAATGCTGAACTGATGATGACAAAACTATGGAAGGGACGAGTTTAACCACAGAAAGGCAAAGAACGTGGATGACTTGTGAAAATTCGGGACATTTCTGGCTAAATAATAAGATAACTGAGAGATTTCTGGGTGGTTTTAAGACATACACGAGTGCAGACTGAATGGTTCTGGATGACCCACAACATGCTGTGTACTGCCCATTACAGTTACAGAACATTCCTACACATACCATAAAGAATGTTGTCAATTCAATTTTCCCGGGAAGTAATGCTGTTTCACTGGGTAATCGGAAATATTAAGAAAACGCAGTGGCCTCTTATTAGAGAGTCGCCTCGAAGATGAGAAAAGTGAGACTTCTCGAAACGTCCGATTGTCCAGCAACAGGCTTTATATCCCAGAAGAACGGAATCCCCAGTTATGCCACTTCAAACCCTGAAAACTCGCAATATTGGGAGAAAATTAACTACTGACGTTGAACGTGATTTTATGTTTCATGAAAGTTGTTTCACTTTTCTGCCATTTTAGACATACTTCATATATATATTTACAAGAAAATGGTGATTTAATAAGCAGTATTTCATCATAGTCATCCCGAAGCAGGAAACGCCTGATGAAATATTACGTGTATTACCGAGTAAATATGATACCAACTCCACCCATAACACGGGCCCATTTCTCTTTTACGTTTTAAGACCTTATCTCTCTCTCTCCCTCTCTCTCTCTCTCTCTCTGTCACAACGAACAACTGTTACCTGGACAAGAGAAAAGCAGTTCCACATAAGGCTTGAACGGCGGGTTATCTGAAATCTCTCATGAGTAAGAGTGCGTAGAGTTACTTCACGTAACTGACTTAATTTACATATCCTATTAATTTCTGCCGAGATAAATCAGTGTTTATAGTGAATAGGGTAGGGGCTGGACAACGAGGGAATCGGAATTAAGATCATATCTAGGTCGAGTTCTTTGCCCGCAATTAAATCCGCCGGGATGCGAACTGAGCATTCACTTCCTTCCAGTGCCGAAGTCAAGAACAAATGCAGCTAAACTGGTACACCATCATAGGGTTTTAGGCGCCTTCGCAAAATAGCCAGAAGCAACTATTAGCTTCATCATATTTGTCTGTCCGTCCGTCTGCATGGAACTACTCCGCTCCCACTGAAAGGATTTTCATGAAATTCCATATTTGAGTATTTTAGCAAAATCTTTCGAGAAAATTCGAGTTTAATTAATATTTAAAATTTAATTTTACATTAAGACCAGTATACCACAAGGAGCAACGATTCCCGTTGTGATATACAGCTCTACATAGCAAACAGTTTATATATTAACTACATAAAACAATACACGCAGTTTATTTTCTTTTTTGACAATTAAACATCATGTACATTTGAATACACCTAAGAAGGAAGTAGCAAAATTCTCCGAAACTTTGGTACCTACATACCAAACTACAAAGCCTCATGTCACAGAATACTGGAATAACCTCTGTGCATGGATCAATGAATGTTTCCGGTAGGTACCGTGGTACTGCTAGTCAAAATATTCTTTGTCTTTTACGAAAACCAAAAAAGAGAGTGCCACTGAACCATAACCGTAAGCATCTGAATCCATATATATTCTACCTGAATCCAGCCTACACGCAAACATAAACATACATAAATCCATTCGTTCCCATAGTCCTATACATGCTTGTATTTCCCATCTGGTCTCGGACCGTTAGGATTCTAGTCAAAAATTTTAGAGCGTATTTCTAATCTGTAGTGTTGAAAGCAGAACCAGTTAACCAGAAACTAGGAACATACAAATCAAATGGGCTAAGGCATGAAGCAGTAATGAGCAACAGCAGGATGCCAAAGTAATGCTGAATTACACAAAAAATGGACCAAGACTACTTGGAAGACCTTGGAAGAGACTGTTCGACAAGGCCACAACAAGTCTATTGAGCCCTAACTCGTGACGGTTGATGATGATGATGATGATGATGATGATTTCTAACCCAATCCCTACCTTTCTCTTGCCCCCACCCATCTCACACAGTTCACAATATGGCATACTACAACTTCGTCATCAACTCCAACAAGCGCAGTCCGGCCCCGGACTGCTGTACACACAGCACCACGTCACTGAACTTTATAGCTGAATCACGGGGCGCAAAACACACGCTGTTTGCTAATGGGCTTCCAAGAAATAAAAGTTGCGTTTTTATGAGAACTGTTAACACACATCTCTTTTCCTACTAGAGCACTGAGAATGATGGCAACGACGAAAATAGTAGTGGTGGTGTTGGTGGTGGTGGTGGTGGTGGTGGTGGTGATTGTACTCATGAGGAGTTACTTTTCAAATAAACTACTGACGACGAACGCTTATTAAAGGCGGTTCGAAGTAATTTCCTCAAACTTTGTAACGATCTGACGCAAAGAAACCAATACCGAAATACCTGGGAATTTAGTGCATGAAATGTTAACACGCCACTTGCTGCAAGTGGTCTCCCTTCATCTTTGTTTCTAATATGAACAGATTTATTATTTCCTCTTTTCCATGTCCACACTATTACATGTAACAAATTCAGCACTACATCCACATAAGTTACGTTATCCGTCACCAAGTACGCGCAACTCTGCTGCTTGTAAATGGTTCCCTGAAGCCTTGTTTATGTTGCAGTAAGTTTCTCTAACACTTGCCTGAACAAACTTGTTTATTGTGGCATAAAATGTGGTTTTACTGATAAAACAAGAATGAAGCGTTCTACACAAATTCTGGAAACGGAATGAAATCGCTACTATGCTTTACCTACTCTGGTTTTCCATGTCTTGCTTCAGAAACACACGAATATCTGATTATTCTTATATTATTTCGAAACTCTTATTGATGTTCTGAAAATGCTCCTTGTGACATTTAAAAATATGAGGTGGCATAGGTCACAAAAAAGAAACACGGGGGAGTTCCTCGTACATTTCCATAAAGCACAAAATCAATCACCATTATAATTCTAGTCATTTCGGAGTCAGGTACTTCATCATTCATGCATTCCTTCTATTCACCAAAATCGCCATCATCGCCTGAAGTTCAAAAGCACGTATCAGGCTTACACGTACCCTCTGCTGCACATTTTCTTTACCTACTGCAATATTTTAACCCAATTTCACATTAATTTTAACTTTCTGTAATAAGCAAATTGGAACCTTCACAACCACAATTTATTTATTTCGCGTGCATCACTGCTCACAGTCTCAACATCTGGGCTTCCCAGCTTCGAGTTCCTCAGCAAATGCGCTCGTCAATGAAAGGCTTCGTACATATCAAATGCAGCTTCGAAGTATTCTGAAGACTGTGCATTTGAGAGAGGTGACTGATTCTGTTTGTATCGTCCATGATCTCAGGCTAAAAACCACGTTACTGAGAAAAGAAAGTTGCCTATTTTCAGGTGGAATGGTATGTCGACCCTTTTGACAGAGCTATTGTCTGATTCTGGACCATTCATAGACTCTCTCCTCTCAGTCTGGAGATGAAGACTGATCACTTTTCCAGAACTAAGAATAGACAATGTATAAAACACCAGCTGCAGCTTTCACTGTTTGTTTTTTTCCATCACACCCCTTAAAGGTACGGTTGAATCACACCATTTTGAGAACTCTAAGATAGCTTTATGTTTTTTGTACCGTGCATTGTGATACAATGATGTAATGTTAAGCAACAAAATGCACGTTTTAAATTGATGTTTTAATTAAATTCTTCTTGTCTTCTACACGTTCCGAACATCTCATCTTCATCATTATGAAGACTATAATGTACATGCAGCCTTATGTGGTATATTTTCCATGCAATTGTGCAAGCAGTCTACCAGGTTAAAGGATGTGTTCGACTCATCCTGACAGTGACTAGACTACTTATATAGATGCACGATAAAATACCGCGAAGCTGTTTGTACAGTCTTCCTGATGATGAACACTTGGTTGTCCAAAACACGTCGAAGATAATTGAATTAAATCATTAATGAAAACGGCGTGCATCTTGTTGGTCCTTCTTACACATGTATATCACGATGTACGGTTCACAGAACGTAAATTATGTGTGTATTGATACAAAACTTTGCATAAGTGACTATAGCATATAGTGGGAACTGAAATTAATGAAATGCAACATGACGCAAACATTTTTACTTACACAAGCATGTGTTTCAGAAGTCGGAATGTTTTCGGTTTATATACGTTTCTTTCAGTGTTTCTGGATTGCAGATTGAACACTTTTCGGAAAACTGAGAAAAAGTCTTCTGTCTTACGACCTGGCATCCGAACACACAACATTGATTCAGCCTTATAAATAACTACACCCATCTGTAACTATTACAAACACTTAGAAATTATTACAACAAATTCTGAAGTACTATATCCAGTTATGAGCTGTTATATCGAATAAAATAAAATAAAACTGAACCACGATACTGAAAGTACAACATGTGGGAAGTTCCAGAAATGGTTGGCTCGGTTCGGCTTATGAGGTCACAACAGTCAGAGCAGGTGCATGTATCTCGCGCACTACGTCCTGAAGCGCTGTTTGGCAAAACGCACTTTTCTTATTCTTTACCACCTCCTAACTGCACAGTTAGTGACTTCTGAACGAAACTGCTCCTTACGGTATGAAACGGGAAAATTGCTCACAAAGCTTTTGTGTTCTGATCGAAGTACAACCTAAACTTCTTATGCTAAAACAGATACTAACCAGGAAAGGACAAGGTAGCTGATACTTAAACGTGAGAATCAGAGGCGTAGCTAGATTTCTTGTAGCCAGGGTCAAGTAATCGCGGTGGCCGTATGGAATAGAAACTATGAAACTTCAAGTATTGAATGTATTAAACTTAAATCATCAGAATTATTGACTGAAATACACAAAATTTCACCCTAACTTCCTGTGTAATTTTTACTGCTCATGATAACGACTTCGAATAGCAGTTTACGCGGAAAAAAGATACATTTGCGAATTTATGAACTGGAAAGTACGTCAGCACTAATAATAGCCTATCAACGAAGATCTGTGTAAAGCCATTTTATTACTGTAAAGTTGTTCATGTGAACAAAATATCAAAATGGCAAACGTCCATAGATCTATGAAGCCTTATCATTTTGATAGTAATATATAATGGCCCATTAAAACTACACATTTTAAATTTACTAGGAGACAGAACATTTTCGTATCTACAGATTATCTCCGAAGAGTATGTAACAGCAGTAATCATGAACAGGTGGCGGTGAAATATTTTGAGGTTTTATAAGACATATTTAGCGCAGTAAAAAAACTTACTGTTAAAATTTATGGGAATTTTTAGGCGGATTGGCGAAATTGCGAAAAGCGACTATTAGCTTCGTCATGTCTGTCAGTCCGCACGGAACACCTCGCCTCCCACTGGACGGATTTTCATGAAATTTTACAGTTATGGATTTTTCGAAAATCTGTCGAGAAAATTAAATTTTGATTCATATCTGACAAGAATAAGGGGCACTGCACATGGCCTGTGTAAATTTATCATATCTCGCTGAATTCTTCTGAGAATAAGACCTAACATCACAGTCAAAAAAAACGGCCTAGAAGAAAGAATTAAAAAACTGCGACTCTGTCAGTTATAAGTGCACGAAGGGCGCAGGAACTAAAGGTAACACAGTACTTTATGAGAGGGCTTCTCATTGTACGTACCCTTACGATGGTACAAGGTAATCACGGTACATAGTTGTAATATTTTTCAAAGCAGCCGCCTTCTTTATTTAGTCTTTTATTTTTGGCCGTGCGGTGACGTCATCCTTGTGCTTTCTCTACAAGATCCCTATACTACCGATGCCCTCCACGTTAAACATTTGCATCTGTACCAATTGCCTTGCAGAAAGGTGATCATTTAAAGGCCGAATCAAATGAAAATTAAATTAGGCATATTCGTTGATGTTGCTCGGGGCATATGGCAATAAATAATTTGTTACAACACTTTAATAATTCCACACACACACACAACAAACACACACACACATACACACACACACACA